>JGI24710J26742_10002951_pt1 | contig 14727 bp, 19 predicted proteins | sample BioPla2DNA2_FD_26742 | JGI IMG/M metagenome (IMG submission 26742) | reverse complement strand
AATGCTCTTTTGAAATCAGTATAACTAATTAATCCCCAGAATTAACATCGTTATAACCAAAAGCATACCCCTACCGTTAGGTTGTGAGTATGCTCGATTTGTAAACCACTATCTACTAATAACAGTAACTTGCGATTTGAACCTCGTTGATTAACATACCCATTATGTAGTTTTCATCCTGTAACCAGAGTCCTGTCCCATAATCACTCAGTAATGCGTATGTTTTTGAGGTGTAGAATATGTTAGTAGCCATGTTTATATTAGTTTGTAGAGCTTTGGCTACCCCTCGTATTATCCTCGGTATCATTGTTTTTAGGGTCTGCTCAAACTTGTTACCACTCATAGTTATGTCTCCTCTCTAGATGTAGTCGGTAAATCATTAAATATTGAGGTTAGCTTAAGTATAGGTCTAGGTTTTCATCTTTTGCGAGTAGTTGTGTTTTTATCCAATCAAGTACCTCAGGATATTCTTTAATACTTAATTCCTCATAGTGTTGTGAAATTAAACTGAAAATGTCATTACTATCGAATAACTGATATGCAACCGAACCTTCTATGTTAAAAGCAAATATAAACTCTTGCAAACAATGTATGGTAAATGCAAAAATTTGATTGAACTTATCGGTACTCTTATTGTCGATTGCATCGCCCTGTTGTTTGTCCATAAACAAGTTGTACCACTCCTAATTTATTCAATTATAGCATATTTCCCAAATACATACAAACTAAAATGTTATGCACATATACTGTCAAAGTAACAATATAGTAGCACTAGCAAAACCCAATTATTTCCCATTTTAATGGGAAAACAGGTTTCACTACATACTATAAAATTATTGTTACGCAAAAATATTTAGGTACATAAAAATGTGAGCCTATACACAAAATAATGTATATAAGCTCACAAACATGAGTTTTGCCCAGTATCGAGTGTTGAGGTATCCCCCTCTCAACACTCTCTTATTATATCCAATTGTCAATATACTAAACAGATAATTTTTTCCAATTTATCTTTGTTGGGAATCTAAATATTTCTTGTATATTAACAAGCAAGCAGTGCTATCCACTCTTGCATCATGTAGATTACCCCCAATGTCAGTCTTGTAAATCTGGCTTGCGAGTTGTGCGATACTTTCATGTGATAGTCCGTAGTAATCAATCACTTCACTAAGTTTTGGGTATTTATTCGTAGTACCATTGTCATAGCTGTTTGAAGTCCTTGGAAGATTAAGTATTTCCGTGTGGGAAAGCATTGTATCAAAAGTTTTATTCCAAGTAAACTGATAACCACACCTATCTAAATTATGCATTATTATGTTTAAATCAAATTGTACATTATGTCCACAAAATACTGCATCAGGTGTATTCAAATACTGCATAAAGTCTCTAGCCGAATCCCCTATTTTCATTCCATTAGACAAGTACTTCAATCTGGTAATAGATAGATTATGCACATTGTATGCGTCTTCTGGCATAAAATCTACCGAAAAATAATAGTTCGATGCTACTAAAGGACTTAAATCGTCATTAGTACAGATAAAACTTAATTGTACTATTTCATCTTTGTGTGGTGAAAGACCCGTTGTTTCTGTGTCTATAAAGATGTGCATAAAGTAATTCCTCCTACTGCTATATTATATAAGAATTATTTTTTATACTAATAGAATACCCCTTGTATCACTCATTATGCAATATTTGGATAGTGAGTAGTTCGGTTACTATTCTTCTTTGTCAATCACTGTTTCCTCTACTGTATCTGGAATAACATTGGTATTTGTCCATTGTAAAACATACTCAAGGGCTTTGTCAGCTAGGCTAGCTGCTTGTATAATTGCACTTGTATTATTCTCAAAGTATCTTACCCAACTTGCCAAGTATGCTGCAGTATTTGTTTCCTGTAAATCATAGTTTTCTCTATTGTACTCTTTCAAACCAGTTTCGTGACATAACATTGATGCAGTTAACTCAGCCACTAGTTCTTCAAAAGCATATGCGTCTGTTCCTCTTATTCCGAAAGGTCTGTTTAACCGTCTCCAATGTCCAGTACTATGAGCTATCTCATGAAAAAAGGTTGAGTAGTAACAAACTATATTAGACTTCTTTAAAAAACTTTCCTGTGGTGGTATATTGATTAAATCATTTGTCATTGAATAAAATGCTCGGTTCTTATCTTTGTGTGAAAGTATAATAGCTTCTCTATTTAAGTAATTCTCAATTACGCTCTCGGGTGTATCGATGGCAATGTGTTCCAATTCCCCTGTTTCAAATCGAGATTGCGGTTTGTTTCCATCCTTATCCCTAAAGTACTCTATACTGAATATTGTGTAATATCTAAGTCTTTTACTAATAGTATAATAATTACCATCGGGGTCTATTTGAACATAACCTTTAGATATTGCCCTTTGAATTATGTCTTCTGGCGAACTTCCTTGTATTCCAGAATACTTTGTTAGGTTTGTTGCAACTTTCTCCTTGTTTTTACCCTGTGGGTACTTTTTCAATACAACTCTAACAATTATTTCAGAAGGTGAACCTTTTTGTACAGTATACCCCAGTTTCTGCCCTTGTCTAAAGGTCATATACTCTCCACCAGTAAGTAACCACTTGTTAACTCCAGTATACTCTTGTCTAGTAGACCAATTAATTGAACTGTAAGATTGCCAAGGTTTTACCCAATTTCCCGCACTTTTTATTCGTTCTATCATGCGTTCAGTCACTATACCAGCTACTGTCTTCTTAGTGCTCGCCATGTATAATACACCCCCATGCTTAACGATTTCACAATATACTAAAATATTGTTGAGTTATACTGGAGTTAAATGTGATAGTCTCCAGAAAAGAGCCGAACACATACTACAATGTTCGGCTAAATATGCACTAAGTTTAATTCTCTGACATTAATTTTTCTAGTTTAAATAGTATGAATACCCTTGTATTGGCATCTACCCGTTGTGCTAACTTGCGTAAGTTACGCATTTCCCGTCTAACTTTCCGAGTTTTAATAAACTGTTTAAACATAGACCAACCCCCATTCGCTGTCTAAATCCCCTCACTGTCTTTTACTTTTTCATAAGTCTGTTCAAATATGTCGGGTTTACAGAGGGATAGTTCACCGTTTACACCCTTGATAATGTAGTCGCCTGGTGATGCTAGCATCTCGCCCTCGGGTGTTGAAATAATCATCATTCCCCGTATATCAAAGTTAATTATATCATCCCGTATTGCAAATGTTATCCACTCTGGTACATCATCCATTAACCACTGGAAAGCATCAACTACACTAGTTTTTTTACGGTACTTAGACATTACGCTGTTTCACCCCCCCATTCGCAGTAAGTCAATATATAACTAGTACTGCCTTACCAGTTCGAGTAATTCTTTAATCACACCACTAGCTTCAGCTTTATCTAGGTGTTCAAACTCATCATCTGGTTGTTGTCCAAGTTCTTCGCAAAGTTTGCAGTATAACTCAATTTGTGATTGTGTTGCCATGGTCTACACCTCCATTCATTACTTGTAAATTAATCCAACAATAAACTTAGGTAAAACTCGTTCGTGTCTACAAAAAACCACTAGGTTGATGAAATAGAATACCCCAGCTATTGCTATGCAAGGATATAGTATTATGTAAGGGAATCCCAAACCCAAACCCAATAATAAGTGTCTTAATCCTTCTGCAATTAGTAAATTTACTGCTGATACACTTGCAACCCCTCTGTATAATGGTGCAAGTTGGTTTTCTCTAATATTGTTCATGTCCTTATCTACAAACATACTAGGTTGTGTCTTCTTCCCTTGTCGTGCTAAGATGTAGTCTATCATGTAAATAATACATAGCAGTAATGTCACCCAAATATAACAGTAGTAGAGAACTTGCGTTGCCGAGTCAAAAAAGCCGTTTTCTTTAAGTCGCCACATGAAATCTACAAATTTTCTCATTTTAATCACCATCCTAATAAAACACTTACTCCATAAATATTAATGTTTGAATTTATAGGATAGTATGCTAAAAGTTAACCCATGAAAACATTTCCATCACTAATAATCTCTGCGGTTGCACCAATATTCACAGTGTTATCAATAATTAACGAAAATGCATCCTCTAGTTTACGGATACAGTCATCTCTTAACTCTGGGGCGAAAAATGTATTTGAAAATATGATATAAGGTGCATCATGCATTGTATAGTAAATACTAAATATATCATCCACACTGTCATAGTCGCCTGCCATCATTGTTTTGTACCCATTAAGTCCCATATCGTCTGCCATTCTTAAAATAGTCTCGCACATATATGCGAGAATGTCTGAAACTGTACCTTGGATGGCATGTGCTATCTTTTGATGTGGTTTAGCGTGTTCTACATTTAGTGGAGTCCCAAACAATGTAGATACAATACCCCCGTTTGCGAGTCTGTTCATAGCCTTCGCAGTAATGTTTCTATGTTCATTATAAAAGAATTCCCCATCAATGTCTGTCTTAGCGATTTTACAGATTTTATCCCTACCCGCTCCGTAGTTCGCTGCATTCCAACAGGTCTTGATTACTTGTCTTTGATGGCTACTTATTGTATCCATTCCAAGTATATTTACACCTACTGCTTTATAAAAATCGCCAAACTCATTTGCTAATTCCAATAAGTTATGTAAACCAGCTGCATACGCAGTAAGTTTAGGTTCTGGTTGTTTTAAATCAAAAGAAACTAATGTGAAATTAGGAACATGGAAGATGCCTCCTATTTCTTTTGAAGTCATTGAATGTAAATTGGGGTTTGAGAACGAATACCTATTTGTCACCAATAACTTCACATCGGGATGAACATAGCTTTCACTAGTAGTATTAGACAATACCCCAATTAAGTTAGTACGGTAATAATTTGCTTGATTGGCTTTTATGATGTCCATACAAACCTCATCGTTGTATGCATTATAGAATTCCATTAAATTATCTGCACCAAATGTCCACTTATAATCTCGTATCTTGTAATCATACACCATGAAATACGGTTCTAATGCCTCTTCTGAATAGTTCGTGAAAAAATATTCACGTACTTGTTTACTAGAGCGAGTGTTACTCACATAGTTAAAGGAATCGAGCATACACTTTTTTGTGTATAATTCAGCCTCTCGGGAAAGTTTTTCAATGTAATGTTGAACTAATGCTTTGTTTACATACACACCCCTATGTGATATATGTCTATGAACATGGTGCGTTACTTGAAAATCAGGTGTAAACACACCAGTGTGTAAATGTTTTGGCATCTAACTTTACCTCCATTGTTCAGTTAAANATAAACAAAAAAAGTGTCGACACAAGACCATGTCAACACTTTNGAAAGGGTGTACTACCAATCGTACAAGTAATACTTTCTTCCCCTTCATTATACCATATTTCCCGAAATACTGCAAACAAAATGGTTTGACGCATTTTTAAATCCGATAAAGCACATTGTCAGTTAATTCTAATATAGGTCTAAAAGATATATGATTTCTGTTAACAATGGCAATGTCAATGTCCATTAACTTAGTGTATAATACTTCCTTGTAAAAATTGACTACCCCTATTTGTAGGTTTCCTGTGTGAAGTACGAATAGTTCCATTAACCATTCAATGTTTTCATAACCCCGTACACAAAGTAAATTGTTATACGGTGAACCCTCAAAGTCAATGCAGTAAAATGGCTTTGTCTTCGTTTCTGGAACAGTTACTAGAGCCTTAAACCGTTCTTGTTTATGTCTTATTTCACGATGTGTTAAATAAGTTGCACCCTCTGTACAGGAAATTCGTGACTTTGAAGGTACTATTCCTATTGAGTTATCGAACAAACTTAAATGTTTTACAACGCATCCGTCTGTACACACTACAATAGCATCATCAATAAATACTCCATGTACACCTACACTCGCAATGGTTATAGAGTCATCTGCACCCATTACCTGTCCATTTTTTATATGTGATACTGCATTGGTGAATAGTTTTGCTCTTGCATTTCTAATCTTCAACATGGTATCCTTTAGTACATACTCACCCGTTTGATGTGCATTCCTAATAGCAGTAAAGTTCGCATAAGTGATAATTTTGTTACTCATCTCAATACCTCTAACATTTCAATTGTTGATTTAAGAAATCTATGCAGTTGTCCGTGGTTTTTGTAATTGTAAATAAACGATATAAAGTATATCCCCCTGTCTTGATGTCTCTCATGAAACCAATCTACAGGTTTAAACTCAATTAACTCATGTACCAATTGGTTCATTTGTCCTTCAGCACAAGGTACAATGTTTCGATATATATTGCCTTGAAAGTCCTTCGCAACCTCTAACTCTCCTGTGGGATAATCATACAGTAAGGATACCCCAAAGAATGCGTTAGCACTATATCTGTTCATGAGTAAGAAGTAATCCCTCTCACCACTACTCATACGAATTTTTGTATTATTGGCGATACAGTATAGTGTATCATACTGGTATACAAATGTATACTGACCAACAACTCTTACAATCATATAAAATCCTCTGGTCTTTGTGCTAACATTGGAGTCTCTTCCACTGAAGGAATTAACTCACCCTCAAAAGACTCCATGTATACATTCTTATCAATGAGAAAACCCTCGGATACCAATGTGTCAATCACTGAAACTACCTCATGTTGTGCCTGTGCAAATGAATTGTAAACAGAAACTATATTTTTGTTTGCCACAGTCCTATTTGAGTACTCAACAATTTGTAAATACAAAAAGTTTCCGTCTACCCCTAGTAGTTTATGGCATTGCATATAAGTTCTTGGCTTAATACCTACAGAGTATGCGATTGCACAAAGATTGACTCCAAACACATTTTCTCTAGGTAATGTATACCTCCAATATGTTTTCTGTGACTTAGCTTTGAGTACTCCTCCGTACGAAAATACGGGTTGATTTGGAGTATACTTGTAAGGCAACTTAATGTTATGCTTTGATGCTATAGTTATTCCGTCTTTCCCCATGCTTAACACGAAAGCTAAACTCCCATTGAGTTTAGAATAGTAAGGTTCTTTAATGTTTTGAATTTTACACAATTTAACGGGCTTACTTGTTACTTGTTTAAATATTTGATGATATGGTATTCTAAAGTTGTTCATCATTGCGTATTGTCTTAAATAGTTACGCAGAGAACCTAAACTCTTAAAACCTAAAAAACTTGGACTTTCCGTATAGTACACTGCTCAATCCCCCCTTCTGTCAAATACTTTATTACTGTCTTAGCAATATCTTCATTAAACTCCACCCCAATACCCTCGGTAAGTATTTGTATTGCCCGTTCCTTACTAGCAGATACTCGGTAACTTCTACTGGAAGTCAAAGCCTCGAACACATCAAACATTTGTAAAGGGGTAATTAAAAAGTCTTTGTCTATAGTATTCTTACCATAGGGATACCCCTTGCCATTGACTCGTTCGTGGTGTAGTAAAATGGTTTCCATGTTCACTAATTGACTTATTGTCGTGTCCTCTAATAGTAGTGTATATCCCGCAGAAGGATGAAGTTTAATAAATTCAAATTCATTTTGAGATAATTTCCTAGGTTTGTTTAAAATATCAGCCGGTATGTATAATTTCCCGATATCATGTAAACATCCTGTTAAACCCATTTTATCCCCGATAATACCCAATTTCTCATAGTAATCATACATAAGTACCCCTACGCTTAAACTATGTGATAGGGTAACACAATCATGGTTATTTAACTTGTTTAGTAAAGGTATCACACTATCCGTCTGTATTACTAATTCGCTGAATCGATGTATTGCATCAATGCTAGCGATACCAAAACATACTGGATTAATTACATCTAGTATACTTTCCTTTGTAGTTAGTGTATTCGTTACTTCAGACACACATATCACATGTACACCATGGTCTTTTAACTTTTGAGCTATCTTTTCAGTAACAAGTGAACCCCTCGTTAATAAAAGTAAGCCAGTTACTTTAAAACTGTATACAGGTCTGTCCACTGTCATACCAATAGACTCCGAAACTAAAATTGCACCCACAGAAATTCACCCACCATGTCATTGTGTCATTACCATATTTAAAATAATGTAACATATTAGAAAAAGCGAGTCTATAAAAAGTATAACCCCACTTTCAACAATATCATACTCCATTTTAAACTAGTTTAACTCTCTTCATCAATTTGTAGGTATAAAAATAAGACTGTATTAAACAGTCTTATTAAACATTTATAATCAATACCATGTGTAACGCATCAACAATCATTCCCCTACCCAATTTCTTGGTAAGTCTATATGGATAAAGTATTTACTGCATACCTTGCTTAAATCCCCGATTTGATACCGTTGTGGAGCGTTACACATAAGTGAGGGATAATTCATTACCTTGTGTGTTTTGTACATATGCTCGATTACCCCTGAATCTCTCCCTGTAAACTCGTAATTGTCTAAAAAGTCCATTATGTACTCAAAGTTTTCTGGTGTAGCCTTCGAGAAATCGAAACGGTCTATCTGCAATATCGCTATTAAATCACCATACCTAGATGGTCCGTATCCTCTTACTTTAGGTATATTATCAGTTGAATCACCACAAATCAATTTATGCAAGTATATTGAATTGTAAGGTATACAATATCCTCTGTAAGCACTCATACTCGCTAAGACTTCTTGATAATTTTCAGGTGTAACTATTGTATACCCTTTGTATGTCGCCCCAGTGCTTACTCCATAAGCCTTCGCACCCCTAAAGTATACCGTCACATTTGGAGAAACTAAACAAAGTAAGTCGGAGTCATTTGTAAATAAGTCTATATGAACATCCTTTTGTTCCTCCATTTTTACCAAATTATAAATTATGTCATCAGCCTCGTATCCTTCTGCATAATAAGTACTTACACCCGACTCAATAAGTAAATTTTTTGTCAACTCGATGCCCTTTGCAAACTTCGGTGGCATCTTTTTCCTACCATCCTTGTAAGTAATCCCAAACACTTCTCGTGCGATATCTGTTCGGTGTAACTCACTTTTACGAGAGTCAAAAACTACTGCTGTACGACACAATCCAAATTCAGATATTCGTGCGATTTCCTTTATAGTATAAGCTGGTATTGTTGTTTCAACCCTCATACCATCCACATTAGCAAATAATGCCCCAATGTTGGGGCTAAACACATACTTGTACGGCATTTGTGTATAGTCAATTATTTTAATATGTTCTTTGAGCTGAGTGTTCATCGTAATATTTATACCTCACTTTCTTGGTTTGTTTTAATCCTGTTAATGTGATAATGCGAATATAGTTATTCATTCACACTACATCAAACCAAAAGACTTTATTGTATCTAATAAGTCACTATCGTCAACATTAGACTCAAACTCGTCTGATACATCAACTACTTTGTTAGTCTCCTGTTTTAATGGTACTAAATCAATATTCTGCTCTGGTTCTGTAGTTACTGGTTCAGTTTCTTTGTCGGAATCCCCAACAACAACCTGTATGGTTGGCTCTTTTACGGGTTCACTATTGATAGTTACATCACTGACATTCGATTTTGGTTCGATGTCCTGTTTTGATGTTTCCTCTTGTAAACTACCCCGTTTAATCCCTTGCGATACAATGTTGTTTACAATTTCAGATATTTGTTGTACTTGTGTTGCTAGTGCATCAACCTTTTCACTAAGATTGTCATTACTCGATGCAGGTTCGGTTTCAACAACTTTAGGTATTTCTTCATCGGGTAAGGCTACCCCATCTAGTTTGAGTGTAGCTATATATCCAAGTAGCCTGTATATCTCGCTATTATCCCCTGTAGTTATTACATGTTCGCTTTTAGTCTTAATGTCTTTTAATGTTTCACACAGGTATCTATACTTTCGGTTTATATCAGTTACTTCTTTCCAATCATTTAAAGTATCAACTTCCACTTCTGAATGTCTGATGAAATCGGAGTAATTGTCATACGCATACTTTAACGCATCACAGACACATTTGTTTAATCTCTTAGAGTTTCTAATTGGTTCTAAGAAATTGTTTATAAAATCCTCATTGTCCGTAATGGATAAATGTACGGTAGACCTAAATATAGAACCTGTAAATATACTACTCATACTGCCCCCTGTATCCTAGACCTCAAGTCTGTTCATTTTGTATATGAACGCATTTGTTACAGTACATTGATATATTTTCCCTTTTCTTTGAGAGATTGAAGTTTGAAACCTAAGTTTTTATGGTAGCTATCCAACCTACTGGCTGGTAAGTCTACTAACACAGTAGTATTCGCCCACATCCCTCTTGTTTTCATAGCTATCTCTCTCAAGTAGTTCATACTTCCCGATATGACATACCCCTTATTGCTTCGTGTGAACGACTTGTATATACTGGTAAACATATTTTCCAAACTCATTATCACTATAAAGTGATAGTCTGATAGACTACTGTTCGAAACTACAACGGAAAGTAAATTATCCCAGTTTTCCTGTAATAGTCCTTCCATTTTAGATGTTTCTGTTGTACCGAACAAGTACACCACATTGTCTGCTAATGTAATTGGAGTTATGTCATCCCATGACTTAGCGTTTGCCATCGAACCCACTTCGTCAATCGTCTCTCCTGAGTACTTTGCAATAAATGTAGGTACGATGTCTAAGTCTATCACACAATATTTATTGTCATTGTTATTTATTTGTTCAATGACAAACTTTGATAGGTCGACACTTGGAATACCATTCCTTGCAAAGACTGTAACATTGTCTAGATTAATATAACCATCGTATAGATTTTTAGTTATTGTCATGGGATTGTCAAACTGTGGAACAATTTGTTCAATAGTATCCCTCTGCCTATCGACTATGTCTTCAAAGTTTAATACATTGTCCCCAAGTTCCACAGACTTTAAGTCTAAGATTTTTTGTAAACTTTCCCTTAGCAGATTGTTGTTTTCATCAAACTCGACAGTAATCAATTCTTCGCCCATTTCTTCAACGGTTGAACAATTTGTACTGCCCTTTGGCAATACCCATACTGCTTTAGGATGTGAAAGGTCAACATATTCAAGTCCAAAGTGAATATCCTCGGGCTTGAATATGTATAAATACTTACTTAAATGTTTTTCTAAAATTGGGTCGAAGTAAATCATGCCGTCACCTATGCACTATATATTTTATGAGTTAGCTCTTAAAAGTGTTTGTAATACAATAAATGCCCCTACTGCGTCATCCCATCTAGGATGTGCCATTACCAATACCTCGGTGAATTCAGTACTTTCCTCAATAAACTGCTTAAGGAAATGTACATTTGAAGGTATTACTTTTTCACCATCTGATGTTTTAAATGCCCCTTCTAGTGCTCCACCACCCGTACAAACTAGGCAAGACAATGAACGAATGTCTATTGACCTACTAATACAGTATTTTTTAATACCCTCTAGTAGTTGAAGTGACATAGCACTTTTCACATCGAGTACCATGTCGTATACATCAATAGTCTTTGCCCCAACCTTCATTATGCCCGTTTTGATTGCCTGTTCAGCCGATTGTATTGTAGGTCTTACACGATATTTATCGTTAAAAGCCTCAATTAGCATTTCTCTAACAGTATTTCCAGCTACAGGTAATGTTGACTTGCTCTTTTCTACAAATTTTCCCCTGTTAAAAAGTGCTAAATCAGATGTACCCGCTCCCATATTTACTACTAAGTAAGTTCCATCAAGTAAAGCTGGTGAAATGTTTTGTTTACGAGCAGAATTCACATCAAAGTGATATGATACTGAACTTGCAAAACACTCGCCTATAACAAATACTTTTAAAATGTTTATTTCTTTAGTAGCACCCTTAGTTTCAATGATATGTTTTCCCTGTAGTCGTTGTTTAATCAAATTTTGACTATTTTCATCAGTCTCATTCAAAGGTAATGTAATAATTATATTGAAATTATTATCGCCACCCTCTATGTCTGATACTGCATTTAATGTTGCAAGTACTGACACATAGGATACCCTTTGTGATACCTTATCTACCAGTAGTGGTCTTTCCAACTCATCGTAGAATTGAGTTTCGGCAGTATCTCCTCCGATAACTCGTAATTTATNAGTATCTGGTGTTAAACCAAATACCTTTGATAGTTCTTCATTGCTGTCATCTGTCATAACATAATTGAAGTCGATTTGACTAATTTCAATTATGTCAGACTCAGGAACATCAAATGTTATACCAGAATTTAGCTCTGGTACACTCCTCTTAATGTCTGTCTTTTTTGACAAATGAAAAGTATTCGGTAAACTCATCCTTGTAAGAACCTTCTGATTGTTCTTGTAAACACATTTTGTTAATGAGTTTCCGATATCAATGCTCACATTTAACATAGTATTTTTAAACTCCTTTCAAACAAAATAATAACCACAACCATTTAAAAATAATTGTGATTATTATGACCCCTGTTATCNATCCTTTTTACATGTTTACTAAATAGTTTCTACTAAATACAGATTGTAACCAAACTTTGCAATAGNATTATAACAAAATTGTAATCACAACCCAATAAAATAATTGTCAAAATGATTACCTAAGTATTAATTGCAAAGTAATCAAGTAACTATTTTNCCACCCTGTATTCTTCATTTATCTTGTTGAATATTTCCAATGCCTGTGGTGATAGCACACTTTGAAGTCTTTTATCCAATTCCGATAATTCCTCAGGCTCTTTTTCAACCTGTTTAACAGATTTCTTTTCTTGTTTAACACTCTGCAATCGCTCAAAAAAGGATAATCCCTTAGGTTTTGTCTTATTTGCTTTATCTTTATTAATAGTTTTAATGTCCCCATCTGATTTCCCACGTCTCATAACTTTAACATTCTCACTTTTTAAGTCTTTATTGACTACCCCTTTCTGTTGGTCTTGGGTGGGTAATGTATCAGTAGTTTGTTCCTTATTGTCTTGCTTATTGGTCTCAGTAACATTTGTCTCTACTTGAGTTATCTCTTTAGGTTTAATTTGTTTTCTAAAAAGTTTTGGAATAGGCTTTACCACTTCAACCGATGTAGCCTCGGAGTCTTTCTCTTCCTCTACTTGAATTTCTTGTACATCCGTTTCTAACGGAGAGAAAATGTTATTTATTTTATCATCACTTGATTTGACATCATCTTCTTTTACTATGTCTGAATTTTTAGCGATGTTTTCCACTGCCTCAACATTGTCTTTATTTGGTTCATTGCAAACTCTATCTTTGTTGTCGACCAAATCATCCAAAAAAACCGTGTTGTCCGTCACCTCGTTAATACTGCGTCTTACAAGACGAATTTTACGGTCTTCAGCAGACTTACTAACTTCCACCCGACCAGAATGTTTNAAAATTGCATCAAATTGTTTAATACTAGTTGAGTTTTTGTTCATTGAATCACCTCGTAACAAAGTAGCGTTCTTGTTTAGTCACCCTACGTCTTATCCCGTATTGCCCTGTTAATAACTGTGTTGAATTAAGAAAATATGGTATTACAATATCGTATTCAAATTCAACAAGGTACACCACTACACTATTCGATACTGTAACAGTTATATCTGCTGTATCCCTTTCGTCATCTGTAGTAGTGCCATATAAAAACTTCTTTAAATCATCACTATCCATTTTATATATCGAGTAATCCCTTCCCGTTAATGGGTCGGGTACAATTCGTATTTGAATAGAATAAGGGTCTATTTCAAACATTCCATTGTTGTAAACTGTCGTAGAATTGATATAATTACCCATTGTTGAGTAATCTGTTCCGTCTGTGAAAAAATGTCCTAATGTTTTATACTCGCCTAGCATTTCAATAGCATGGTCTGCAAAATGATTTCTTATGTATTCAACATCAATATAAGATACCCCAAAATCCTGTGGTGCTAATGCAAAGTTGGTTATGTTAAAATTGGAGTTTAAAGTCTCTAACTCTTGTAAGAAATTAAATTCAGAGTCTGCTAGTCGTAGACTTCGTGAAAAATTAATAATATTACTGCGTAATTGCATTCCTTCTGAAGTGTTACTATTAACTGCTCTTTGTAAATCTGCATTGTAATTTAATAGATATGTATAACCGCAAAGACTGACATAATTGTTCGCTCTCTTTGCTCGTAAGTTTACGAAATACACCTCTAGTGCAATAGCAATAATTGCTAGCAATAACCCAGTAAGTATTAAAACTTTAAAAAACTTCTTTAAAAACCTATATGTAAAGTCTCCCATATTATCGTATCTTTCTATAACATATTGCAGATTGTTCTGTTGTATAAGTGACAGGTACTTCTGCCTTTCCAAACAAAGTCCAAACTTTTGTATTAAAAGTAACACTCAACTTATACTTGATGCAATCACCGTAATTTCGATCTTCGTTGAGTGTCCATAAGTTATGTGTTTCCGAATCGAAATTTAAGTGTACATCAGTCACATCTCCACCGATTAGTCTACCCAGTAGTTCGTCTAATGTACTACACACTTCTGGTGGTACAAAATTATTAGTAGCAACCGAATTATTTATTAAGTCTATTGGTGCTTGCACCGAGTTATATACATTAATGAACACAAGTGCATTGAGTACAATAGAGATAACAAACATTATAATGCTTACTTTAACAACAATTTTCGCTATGATATACGGTAATCTACTCATTGTATCCAATTGTTACACCCCCTCTAATAAACCTAAAAGTAGGTAATAGCCTACCTACTTTTAAGTTTACACAACCCTTAATCCTATGTATTACCAA
>JGI24710J26742_10002945_pt1 | contig 14742 bp, 20 predicted proteins | sample BioPla2DNA2_FD_26742 | JGI IMG/M metagenome (IMG submission 26742) | reverse complement strand
CATGTATAATTTATTACAGTAGGAAAGATCATTATGACAGTTAATTTACTACGCAATCGCACCGGAGCCGAACTAAGTATGCTGGTGGTCGCCTTTATTTGGGGAACCACCTTTGTTATTGTCAAAAACGGCCTTAATGACATAGAACCCTTTTTGTTTTTGGGTCTGCGCTTTATCCTGGCCTTCCTGGTAATGGCCGTGCTAGCAGGTTCGAAGATCTTTCGCGCGTCTCGGGCAACCTGGTTAATGGGCTCATTACTAGGAGTTTTCCTGTTTATAGGTTACACCTTTCAAACTATTGGCCTGCAGTATACCACCTCATCTAATGCAGGATTCATAACGGGAGTCAGCGTGGTTTTGGTTCCCATTTTAGATTCCATAATCAAAAGAACCTGGCCTACTTTGAGCACTCTGGCTACAGTTTTGATCGCTGCGGTTGGGTTGTATTTACTATCAGTTCCAGCTGGCAGATTTTATCTTTCCAGTGGTGACCTGCTGGTTCTGGTGTGCGCTTTCGGCTTTGCTATTCATATCGTATTGGTAGGCCGTTATTCCCATAAGCATGATCCGGTAGCCATCACCGCAGTACAAATACTTTTTGTCGGCGTGGTCTGCATGACCATAGGTTTATGCACCGAGACCTGGCCGGCACGTTTTACGCCCAATGCTATAAGAGCTATTCTGATCACTGCGATCTTGGCAACGTCGCTGGCTTTCCTCTTGCAAAATGCCCTGCAAAAATACAGTACACCTACTCGTTTCGCAGTGGTTTTAACCATGGAACCAGTTTTCGCGGCTCTAGCCGGCTATTTTGCAGCCAATGAACTATTTAGTGATCGGGCTCTAATAGGCGCAGCTTGCATATTATGTGCTATGCTCATATCTGTATTGGTTCGCCCCCGGAAAGCATCACCATATCCTGACGAAGAAAAAGTACAAGTTTGACTTGCCAGCCGCGCCTCCTATCTGCAAGTATTTAAGGAAGAGAAGGATGGGGGGGAGTGTAGTGCCAGGGGAGTTGTTTCACAAAGGGATACTATATCAGCAGGGTGAAGTATATGTTCTCAGGAATACTATGCCGTTTCCATTGCGGGAAAACAATGCTTTCATTGCCGAATCAGACAAAGGTTGGGCAGTAATCGATACGGGAGTGAATACCCGGGAAAATCAGCAGCGCTGGACAGCTGCGTTAAAAGAAATCGGCATATCTTATCGTCATATCCAAAAAATCTATGTTACTCATTATCACCATGACCATTTAGGTTTAGCAGGTTGGCTTCAGGAAAAGAGTCAAGCCCAGGTTTTNCTGCCCCAGCCCGACCTACATACTTTTCAGACCTTCATTAACGGCGACCAGTACGGCTCGGCTATTAGAAATCAATGCTTTCAGGCTGGTTGGAACCAAGTTTTAACGGAGACCTTAGCTGAAGATGTAAATAGCATTGACATTCTCATACAGCCTTATCCCTTNCTCACNNCACTGTCTCCGGATACTAGTTTCAATCTAGGAGGCGACTTATATACAACTTACCCAGTTCCAGGGCATTCCGATGGTCACTACGTATTTGTGGGAGTTGACAATGGCTGGCTTTTCGGTGGTGATAACCTGATCAAGCATACTATCCTGCATCTGACCGATTGGCCCCACACCCGCCTGGTCAATCCCCTGGCAGACCATTTAGCAGCTCTGGATGATCTCCGTAAATTGGATATCAGCCTGGTACTACCGGGACATGGTATGTGCTTTTCGAATATATTGGACAGGATAGATGTGATCCAACAGCATCACGAAAAAAGAAAAAACCAGGTTCTCCAGGGTCTAATAGATTCTTCTTCGGCCTGGGATCTGGCAGTACAACTGTTTCGCGATAATCCTTATATTCATATTAAACGTTTGATTCTTGCTGAAACCCTCGCTTATCTAAACGCTCTGGTCGGGCAACAGCAGATTGCGGTTGAGGAGAGAGCCGGGGTCAATTATTATCGGAGAGTTTTATAATTGTTCCAGGCGGGTGCGCAACCATTGCTCATCTACTCCGTTGATTTCGACGAGTTTATGGCGACTGGTATCTCCACGCACTATGGCAATATCCTGCCTGGGCACCTGTAGCCAACTGGCCAAGAACTTGATCAAAGCCTGGTTGGCTTCCCCTTCCACAGGTGGTGCGGTGAGTTTGATTTTCAGACACCCCTCTACCTCTCCACTGATCTGGTTTTTGGATGAACGGGGTTGTACTCTCACCGCAAAGCGTACACCCCCTGGTACGGAGCGTAGATCAATCATGAGGTGTCTGTGAAAGAGTAACAGATTCCAACCTTTCCATCATCTCTTTCAAATCTCGCCCATAGAAAAAGTCCGATAATTCCTCGATCTTGGCTTGGTTTTTCTCCAGGATTTCCAACTGTCCGCCAACCTGGGCTTTTAACTCGGTGTTAAAGAGATTCATACGTTTGATTATTTCCTGATAAACCATCAAAACATCAGATATTCTCTGCTTAGCTTCCTCTAACATCAACTGGGCTTCTTGGCGAGCGATAGCTTTAAGATCTTCAGCTGTTTGCTGAGCTAGAATCAGACTGCTGTTCATCGTCTCCTCCATGCGGTGATAGCGGGACAGATCCTGTTCCAGTCGTTGCATGGCTTCCCGTATTTTTGCGTTTTCACTGTATAACGCTTCATAATCCTGAGCAATAAGTGCTAGGAAATTGCGCACCTCATCTTCACTGTATCCACGAACACCTTTGCGAAACTGCTGATTGCGAATCTCGTTAGCAGTGATCATATTAGGTCCTCCTTTCCTATAATCAAAAGGAATCTCTGTTGGCAAACCAGCCGGAGGTAATTGCTTCCGGGTACAGCCTCAGTAAGCGCTCATAGGGTCCGAATTCCATTGCCCTACGGACAATTGCTGCAAGCCCTCCTGATAAATGCTGACCACCTCATATAATTCACGGTCTGGCATGTATTGTCCTTCAATACGCAAGCCATTAGCCTTAGCTTTCGTTAATATCGGCAGAAAATTATAAAGACTTAACTGCTGGGGCAGAAAAACATGATTACGACACTGCTCATCGCTGCGGATTTCGTAATGCTGCCCCAGTTCATCCCGCAAAAAAGCCCTCTCATCCTGACAGAATACCGGGCAAGGTTGTTCAGTATTACCGGCAGCGGCTTTTATCAAACATAAGTCGGTTATCAAAGCACACTGTGAACCATGCACCACTACATCTACTAATAAACCCGCATCTAGTAACGCCAGCAGATCTGCAAAAGAGGTTTCCCCAGTAGCCGTAAAGCGTGATAAGCCCTGATCAGTAACCAGTTGTCCAGCCCGACTGTTGCAGATATTCAATCCTGCTCCCCCATAGAGGGTATAGCCTCGCAATCGCCCTTCTTGCCAAGAACCCAGGTCATTAACCATAACTGCCTGCCATGCATAGGAACCCAAACGATCCAATTGGGTTTTAACTCTTTCCAGATCCTGTTGCATAACAATTCGAGGTGTTTCCACCACATACTCAAGTCCCTGTTCCTGACAGTATTCCATGGCTGCAACTAATTCATGCCATGACCAGCCCCAATTGCCGGGCCGCATTTTTTCTAAACCCAATACAAAATATCCAATGGACTGATCTTTTAACCGCTTTAATGCTTCCAGGTTACTAACTTTAACTATTAACTGAGGAATGGTTGCGGCTTTATAAGCCTGGGGTTCAAAATCATGGGATTGAAGAGAAATTACTTCAACTGGAGCAGTCGGAAAATAAGGTTCCCGACTTCCGTCAACCCCAATACAATCTATTTCGATAGGCCCCCAAAGACCAGCACTATTAAAATCCCTTATACGGTTTTCATGAAGGTTCTGCAGGGCATACCCATCGGTTTTGTACTCATCCTGTAGCTGGATTATTCTATCCAGAGCCTCTCGATACGCTTTGATCAGCACAGTAAGATAGCTTGAGTCGCGCATACGTCCCTCAATCTTAAATGATGCTACCCCTGCTTGTACCAATTCCAGCAGATGAGGATAAAGGCACAGGTCATTATGGGCTAGATAGTAGCCCGGAGGGAGTTGACAGTCCCCCAGTTCCAATTCATATTTCCATCGACAGGGCTTAAGACAACGTCCACGATTAGCGCTTTTCCCAGCGATCAAACTGCTGAACAGACATTGCCCGGTATGAGAAATGCACATATCACCATGGGCAAAGAATTCCAGCCCCAGGTTACTGTGCTGATGAATATCTTTAATCTCGTGCAGAGAGAGGTTTTTGGATAGTATGACCCGGCTAAATCCTAGCGACTCGAGAAATTTCACCGCACTAGAGGTGCCGATCCCCATCTGCACACTGGCATGCATCGGAATGGTAAGGCCTAGTTTCCCATGTATCTCCGCTACGGCTAGATCTTGGATAATCAAACCGTCAACTTCGATCTCCTGTAAATAATACAGATAGTCTTGCAGCTCAGCCAGTTCGTCCTCATAATATAGGTTGTTTACCGTAACATAGAGACGTTTATTCTGCTCGTGGAGATAATCCGCTGCTTGTCTTAATTCCTGTTCAGAAAAATTAAAATCCGGACGAAGCATGCGCATATTAAACCGCTTGCCGCCGGCATAAACAGCATCAGCTCCCGCTTGAGCAACACTTTGGAGAACTTCCCATTTTCCTGCAGGAGCCAGCAGTTCCAGGTTGGTATTGTACATTATTGAATAGACCCCTTTATATTATGAAATAAAGCAGTTGCATTACTAAGTACTGTACTAGGGTTACAGCCATAATCGCAAGTATNGGCGAAAAATCTATGACTCCAGCGGCCGGAAGCAATCGGCGAAAAGGACTCATGATAGGTTCAGTAATATCATATACGAATTTTATGATCGGGTGGTAGGGATTGTGAGAAACAAATGATAGAATACACCTACCGATGATCAGCCAAATCAAAACAGTAAATGCTGTGTTAATAAGCTGTATAATAAATAAACTCAATCCTTTTCCTCCCCTGTTATTCTTGACCTAATTGCATNGAACGCTGGTAAGCTTCTTCGATGGCATGATAAAAAGCATTGCGTAAGCCCCATTCTTCCAGCTGTTTGATTGCTGCAATCGTGGTGCCCCCTGGTGAAGATACCTGATTACGCAATTGGGCAGGATGCTGACCCGTAATCTCNAGCATTGTTATGCTTCCGCTTATAGTGGAAAGTACCAACTGCCTGGCCAAATCCCAATCTAACCCGATTTGAACAGCCGCTTCCGTCATTGACTCAACTACCATCATAACATAAGCCGGCCCTGAACCCGAAACAGCGGTAATCGCATCCATTTTCTTCTCATCGGTTATTACTGTCTTTCCCAGTCCTGACAGGAGATTTTCCACCTGAACAAAATCTTCTTTCTCAACCTCTTCGCCAGCAGCAATGGCGGTAATGCCAGCTCCCACCAATGCTGGCAGATTAGGCATAACCCTTATCACCTTTACATCTGAAGGCAAATAGCTTTGTATTACGCCGATTTTTATGCCTGCGGCCACCGAGATCAGCAGTTGCCCGGGTCTCCAGGCTGAAGAAGTATGGTTAAGCACTTCCCTAACCTGGTGAGGTTTGACAGTCAGTAACACTACATTTGAATGCCTGACCAAATCAAGCTGGTCATAATTTTGAGCTGAAAAGAGATCAACAAAAGCCTCTGCCTGCTGGGTATCAGTATCGTTAACGAGCAGAGTAGAGTACAGGCGAGGTTTTTGCTCATAAATGCCTGACACCATGGCCTTGGCCATCTTGCCACAGCCGATAACTCCCAAAATCATCAGCGATCAACTCCGGGACTGTTAAGCCATCCGGGACGCCGCATCATGGTGCGGTGATCCTTGGCGATTTCAACATTGCTTGGTGTAAATAGGAAAATTTGCCGCCCCAGCTGTTGGCTATGACCATCCAACGCATAAGTAGTACCACTGAGAAAATCAATGATACGTTGGGCCATATCTGGCGGCGTTGCTTCCAGGTTCATAATTACTTGTCTACGGTTCTTTAAGTGATCGGCCAGAATCTGCACCTCATCAAAACTCTCTGGTTCACAGATCACCACTTTCATGGTTTTGTTGGTATGAATACTGACAATATTGGCTGGACTTCTGCTTTCCTCAGCATTTTGAGGAAGCTCCAATAATTCTTCCCGCACTTCCTCATGCTCTATACCAAGCCATGACCAAAACTTATCACCGAAACCCATTTACCCTACCTCCTCACCAANAATAATTTCATCTGTTATCAAATATGGAGGATCCTATCCTTACCAGATTAGCTCCTTCCTGTATAGCCACCTCGAAATCCTGGGACATTCCCATGGATAGATACTGGAGGGAAATATTAGGTATCTCATGTTGTTGCAGCCTCTCCCGCAACTGGGCCAGTTCTCGGAAGATGGGACGTGAAGCTTCGGCCTCATCGCTAATAGGTGCCATAGTCATCAATCCCATAATTTTCACCTGCGGCAGCTGATCCATGGACTGCAGAAAAGGCAACACCTCATCAGATGGTAGACCAGCTTTTTGTTCTTCGCCAGCTATGTTTACCTGCAGTAAGACCGGTACAGTCTCACCGAGCATTTCAGCTCGTTTGTGCAAGGATTCGGCTAGATTCCATCTATCCAAAGAGTGGATCAAGCAGGCCTTACCCACAACGTCCTTTACTTTATTGGTCTGCAGTCGCCCTATCATATGCCAACGAACTTGCGGTACCAATGTTTTTTTATGAACTAATTCAGCTACCCGGTTNTCTCCAAAGTCGGTGACCCCCAGTTTTACAGCCTCTTGCACCGTCTCCACACTCACGGTCTTGCTCACCGCTACCAGGGTGACACTGTTGGGATCGCGTCCCACGACGGCACAGGCAGCTGCTATCCGTTGTCTAATGTCATTGAGATTCCTATCCAAGTTGGGCACACTATCGATCCCCTGTTAGTTATTCACTGGTCTAAAACTATATATCTTCGGCGTTGGCACTGATCTTTCCTCTTTTTTCAGTGATTATACCGATAAAAAACTTGCTCCAAAGGTTGAACCCTTGCCAACTTCACTGTCGACAAAGACTTCCCCGCCATGGGATTCTACAATATGCTTGACAATGGCTAAACCAAGGCCAGTTCCCCCTTGATTACGGGATCGGGCTTTATCGACCCGATAAAAACGCTCAAATACACGAGGAATACTATCCCGGGGGATTCCAAGCCCGGTATCAGTAAAGTAAATGATGAGGCGACTGTCACGCTGTCGACAACGAATAAAGATCTTTCCCTCAACAGGAGTATACTTGATAGCATTATCCAAGAGGTTGATCAAAACCTGTCCCAGTAAGTCTTCATCAGCAAGAATACGGGGAATGCTCTGCGGATAAATAAACTCCACATGCAGATGTTTGTCACTTATCTGCGGCCCCATGATATTCATAATGCTGCGCATGGAACGAGCCAAACATACCGGTTTGAGGTGAATGTTTCTATCATTGGACTCCAGAGAGGACAGGCTGAGTAAATCGTCGATCAAACGGGTCAAACGTTCGGTTTCCGTTTCAATAATAGAGAGAAAGCGCCGACAAGTGTCACTGTTTTCCATGGCACCGTCCAATAGAGTCTCTACAAATCCTTTAATGGATGTTAAAGGCGTTCTTAGTTCATGGGATACATTAGCAACAAATCCCGAGCGCATCTGGTCAAAGTTCCTGGCGTCAGTGACATCATGAAAAACAGCCACCGCTGCTTCCACCATTCCATCTGGATCTTTAATAGGTACTACATGAACACGAAAAATCTGTGTAGACGGATTAATGGTGGTTTCAGTAAATACTTCTTTACCGGTTGTCAGCACATGACAGATCATTCCACTGACTTCCTGATCCCCATCTATTTCATCCAGGCGTTTGCCTTCCAGAGCTCCTTCCCTGACCAGAAAAAGGTTTTCCGCTGCCTTGTTGGCCAGACTGATGCGAGCATGAGTATCCACTACCAATACAGCATCNACCATACTGGCTAATATCCCCTGAATGCGCCTCTGTTCCTGCAATAAACTTAACATTCCCACTTCTCTCCTACTTAACTCTTCCCTCTACGAAACGATATCCAACCCCACGCACTGTCTCTATATAGTCAGGGTAATTAGAGTCATCACCCAGCTTCTGGCGCAGGTGGCGGATATGAACGTCTACGGTGCGTGTATCACCCGAATATTCATATCCCCATACTTTTTCCAGGAGTGCTTCCCGGGTAAAGACTTTGCCCTGATGAGATACCATCAAACTCAACAACTCAAATTCTTTGGGAGTTAGTTCCAGCTTGTCCTCACCTAAAAAAACCTCATATTTTTCCGGCACAACGATCAGATCTTTGATCACATAGGCTTTTTCTCCCACTGCCTTTTCAGCTTCAAGGATTTTCAAGGCTCGCAGGCGGGCTTTGACTCTAGCTATCATTTCCCTGGGGCTGAATGGTTTCTTAATGTAGTCATCCGCACCCATTTCTAGTCCCAAAACAGTATCAAACTCATCACCTTTGGCCGTGAGCATGATTATGGGTATAGAATTCGTGTCAGGACTTTGCTTTAAGATGCGACATACCTCTAAACCATCAATATTAGGTAGCATGATATCTAGTAAAACCAGATCTGGTTGCTCGGTCTGAACCATTTTCAGTGCATTGCGGCCATCACTGGCTACTATCACCTGGTAACCTTCCTTCTCCAGATTGAATTTGACCAGTTCAACGATATAGGCTTCGTCATCAACCACCAAAATCTTTTTCATTCATCATCACCATTAACAAGGGTGATCATCGCAGCCATTCGGCCGGTATGCCCCTGTTCCTTTCGGAAGGAATAAAAACACTCCGTATGACAAGATGTGCACCACGGGGAAACGTTGATCCTGTTCTCCGCTACCCCATTATTAACAGCACATCGGCGAATGGTTTCCTTCAAATCCCACTTTATGCGATTTTGATCCATTATGATTATATCACGATCATTAGGGAATGCAGAGATCACTTTATCAGCCAAATCAGCTTGTACCTCAAAACAGCACTGACTGATTCCCGGCCCTATATAAATCATCATGTCAGATGCTTGGCATTGAAATCGATCATACATCACCTGCAGGGTTTTAGCCGTAATTGAGTTCAATGTACCTTTCCACCCGCTGTGGCTCAAAGCCACCACCCGACGCACCGGATCATAGAAAAAAACTGGTATGCAATCGGCATAGAAGGTGGTAAGGACTAATCCGGGGGTAGCAGTANCCAGTCCATCGGTATCGGGCAGTGCATCTTCAAATCGCACCGAACCGCAACCAGCGTGGGAACTATCAACTGCCACTACTCGATTACCGTGTACCTGCTGACAACAGATCATTTGCGACAGATTGTGTCCTGCCAATTCCATAAGGAGCTGGCGATTAGCCAATACCGCTTCCGGGTCATCGCCGACATGCAAAGCCATATTCATACTGCTATAGCATCCCTTGCTGATGCCGCCATGGCGGGTGGAAAATAGAACGCGCGCACCGTGTTCCTCCCAGTTCGGCAGGGTTAAAAAGCATATATTGTTCTTGATCTGCCATTTTTCCAGGCTCATTTGTGAAAACCGTCCTTTTCGCATAAAATATTGATACAGAGGTGATGATAGGTGAATTGTCCTCAATGTAAGCAAAGGTTGACTAGTCAAAGCCTGACATGCGCAAACTGCGGTTACGATATTAATTCCGCGAACTGGGTATTGCTCACCAAAGTATACCCTCCCAACGATTTGGTAATTGAAAGTTTGCTCATCTCCTACGGTATACTGCATAAAATGATCAGACATGATATTCCTCAGATGCCAGTTACAGTAGGACCTTTGGCCGAAGTCAAAGTAATGGTTCCCGAACAGGTTTTGTCAGAAGCTCAAGCGCTTCTCGAAGAAATGTCCCAGGAATCTGAATAAAACCGTTTGAACAAGACAGGTGATATATCCATGCTGACTATAAGTGAAGTTGCCCTCAAATACAATCTCAGCAATCGTCAGGTACATGAAATGGTGAGGTATGGTTATTTGAACGTGGCCAACATTCAACGCCATTCAGGTCGAGGTTCCACCTATCTATTTTCGGAAAATGAAGTAAACAACCTGGATATTCATTCCATACTCCAGGAGATCAGTCATAGAAAAAAACATAGCCCACCTAATTCCGCTGCCCATGATTTTCGGCGATTGAGACGAACGTTGAACTACTATGACAGGTTTGTGGACTCTGTCCGGGATCACCCCCAGGAGAAGTTCTTAATGACCTGTTTTTATCTTTTCCATTTGAATCATTATGCTAAAAAGTACCATGTCCAGGCTGAAGAACTATACCGTTTAAAAAATAAGGTCATCCGGAAAATGTATGTCCACTTTGCTGATTTAATGCAGGCGGTCTATCTGCTAGGTCCCGATCGTAAGTACATCTGGCTGTGTGATGATTGCAAGGAATCAGCACGGGCAGCAGGCATGTCCTATGTAGAATACTTAAAAAAAGGGTATCACTGCCCGAAATGTACTCTGGGTGCTGTTGATAAGGAGTATTACTCCCTGGTCGAGTTTCGGGTCGCCCTGGAGAACTATCGGTTTACTTTCCATTTGCCCCGTTCCTCGGCGATAAGGTGGATGGAGAACCTTGACAGCCTGCCCCAGTCAGTTCGTGACATCGGCAAATACCAGGATAGTATGTATCTGTATGGTCGCACAATAAGTCGTATAGAAGAACGTATTCTTCCCCTGCCGATTATAAAAGAAAAACTTCAGGAGTTCTTAGCAACCGATTTAGAGGAAAACTAGCATCAGGATTTCTTAAGCTGATCAATAGTCTTAATGAAACTGTTTAGATCGGTAAACTGTCTATAGACCGAAGCAAAACGCACATAGGCAACCTCATCCAAACTCTCCAGCCGATCCATTACCATCTCACCAATGATGCGACTGCTTACTTCACGGTCATATTTATCACGCAGATCGCGTTCGATTTCACCAACCAGTTGCTCAATCTGTTCCATGTTAACTGGTCTTTTTTCACAGGCCCGGGTAAGTCCAGCAATAAGCTTGTCACGGTTAAAAGGTTGCCGGTTACCGCCTTTTTTGACCACTAGCAAAGGGCGTTCTTCAACACGCTCGTATGTAGTAAACCTCCGTTTACATAGGTTGCATTCACGGCGGCGCCGAATGGAAGAGCCGTCCTCACTGGGACGCGAATCCAATACTCGGCTCTCAAATTCCTGGCAATACGGACATCTCACTTATACCCCACCTTACGGGCGATTGTACTGCCCTTATTATGAACAAACTCCCTAAACAATTCAACCGGCTACAAATCATCTTCATCCAGCAAGTAATCACTGCGGTAATCATCCATCTCGNTCACTATCGGTACTTCCACCAGTATAACATCTCGTCCTATCCGCACGATTTTTTGCCATGGTACTACTACTTCCTCTCGTTTNGTAAACAGAAATCCTTTAACTCTACCTGGCAGAACTAATGCCAATACCCTACCGTTGTCCAAATCCAAATCAATATCGATTATGTTGCCCAGTTTCTTTCCGTCCANAATATTTACCACATCACGATTACGTAAATCTGATATTTTTATCATTAATACTCACCTCTTCATAATAAGAATATGAAAACCAGCCTGCAAAATATGAGTGAACCATCTGTAGATAGTGCTTGGTGCAATATAATTATTTTTANTAAAGGTTTAAGGTGTATTTTTCGATTAATANACTAAGTGATTTAGACGGGCTGGACTCTGGGAGAGAGGCCCGCGTTGGTGCTGACCGATTGACGCACCACCATCAGCATATACAAGGAGGAACACAGCCATGATGAGGTCTCTCTACACGGCCAGTACCGGTATGTATGCCCAGCAGATGAATGTAGACACTTTGGCCCACAATATGTCCAATGTTACCACCACCGGTTTCAAGCGTCAGCGCGTAGAATTCCAGGATCTACTTTATCAAAATATCCGACGCCCCATCGCCAATGAAACTGTTAATGAACCCGCCGGTTTGGCTGTAGGGTTAGGTGTACGTCCTGCCGTTAGCTACACTCTCTTTTCACAAGGTAATATGCAGGAAACGGGCAATCCCTTGGATGTGGCTATTAATGGCCTTGGTTTTTTCCGGGTAGAAGTACCCGGCTATGATGATTATCTTTACACCCGGGATGGAAGTATTAAAATAGATGGTGAAGGCCGCCTGGTGACTGGAGACGGCTACTATTTTGTGGGAGTAGATGAACTGGATCCAGAAGCCTATGACATAAACATAGAGAGTAATGGCATGGTAACCTTCAAACTGCCCGGTGAGGAAGAAATCCAAGAGGCTGGACAGTTGGAACTGGCCACTTTTGTAAACCCAGCCGGTCTGGAAAAACTCGGTAGGAATTTCTATCAGGTGACAGTCAACTCGGGGGATCCTATGGATTGGGATCCAGAAGAAGACCAGTCCATTAGCCTGATGTCCGGATATGTGGAAGCTTCTAACGTGCAAATCGTAGAAGAAATGGTCAACTTAATTACTGCCCAAAGAGCCTATGAAATGAACTCCAAGGTTATCCAATCATCCGATGAAATGTTGCAAACAGCCACCAACCTGCGCAGATAAGGAGGAGTAAATCTTGAAAATTGGCGAAACCACTTATCTCAAGCAGATGCAAACCTTGAACGATACACTCAAACCCGAGCTTCCAGATAGGGCCGATAAGGACTTTAATAGTATTTTAAAAACGGCTATAGAGAGTGAAGATCAGAAACGGCTCTATCAAGCCTGCCAGGATATGGAAGGTGTGTTTTTGACCAAAGTCTTTCAATCCATGCGGCAGACTATATCCCGTAGCGACTTGATGGGATCCAGTTTTGCTATGGATACATTCGAATCGATGCTATATGACCAGTATGCACTAATGGCTAGTCAAACCAAAGCATTGGGAATTGCCGATCTTATCTACCAACAGTTGAATGAGCAGTTATCAACTACCTCACCATTCCAAAGCTCAGTTGATGACAAGCCCTCTCCCAGNAGGGCTTGATCAAGAATCATTGCCACGATCACACCAAACGCAGATTTTTCATAACCAAGCAAAGTTTCATGTCCACGATTAACCAATTAGAGCAAAATGTAGTAATACTTACGTTATCGGGAGGATTTAGTGATAGTATTTGATTACATCTTCATCGATAAAATTACATTGTTGCTGGTGTTCGGACTGTCATTGCTAATTATCAGCTTTTCTTTTGCCTTTAATGAGAAAGAAGACATCCTACGCAACATTGCTGTCGCCTTCTTCTTTCCCTTAATTATGAGTATCGCCTACTTCTTAGTTCCTGCCGATTATGAATTAGCCTTGGTTCATTTAACGGTAGCCTGTCTGCCCCCACTTATGCTGGCCTTTATCTGGAGATTTCATAATTTCAGTTACTTCACTTTTATTGTAATGCAAATTATTTTGGCGTCATTGATCCTGTGGTTAATGCAGACTCCTCAATTAAGTAGCTGGGTGCTTAGATGGGATCATTTCTTTGTCTTAGCGACCTTACTGGTGTCAGTTGGATCAGTCATACATATGTGGAAGAATAACACTTCTTNTTGGCTGATAGGTTCCTTATTAGCATTTATAAGTACTCAAGTCGCCTTGATGACGAATCAGCCTTTATTATACTCTGTGGCAATTTCATTGGCTTTTGGGCTGTTTTTTACATTTATCCTGAAGAAGTTGCAACAAGAATTAACACATATTATTCAAAAGGCTGATGTTGGTAGCAGTCAATGGGATCGAACCGTTCGCCAGGAAGTGATGATGAGGACTCTGGAAATCGAAAGAGTCAATCGTCACCTGGCAGAAAGTATCCGGACTGACCCTTTGACCGGCCTTCTTAACAAGAAAGCGATAGTCGAGGAAATAAAACTGTCCATAGATCAGTGCCGTAATTCTAGCTTCACGCTTATATTATTTGATATTGATGACTTTAAGTCCATAAATGATCAGCAGGGCCATCTGGCTGGGGACAGGATTCTTAGTCAGGTAGCAGGTATAGCCTTATCCAGCATTCGNAATCGTGACCGGGTGGGACGGTATGGCGGTGATGAGTTTATAATACTTCTGCCAAATACCAGTCTCAAGGATGCCTATTATGTAGGCAAAAGATTATTAGAAAGAGCTGCCAAAGATCTCTCCTGTACACTTTCACTAGGTATAGCGGTATATCCGGTAGACGGCCAAACTGCGGACGACTTGATCAGCCGTGCTGACCAAGGATTATATGAAGCCAAACACCAAGGTAAGAATTGCATGGCCTATAACGGAGGCGCCCAATAGGTTGAGTTGTTCACTTGTCGGCCAGTGATTTTTGATAAGCTTTCCATCCCGGACACCATTTAGTGTGCCATAACCATAATCTGGCACTAAATGTACCGGGATTNGCTTGAGATTTTTTACGCCATTGGCAGTTTTCACATGGATGCATATTCATCCCTCCTAGTCTAACACTAACTTATCATAAAGCTTTGATCGTTAGAATAAGAAACTTTGCATTATTATAGAAGAAGCCCACAGACTATATGAAATCTGTGGGCTTCTTGTTACTGCCACCCCATAATGTCCGGCGATAGACGGTGTAATTTGGCCAAAAGTTGACGGATGTGTTGACCGTTTGGGCAGCCCCTTAAGGGGCAGGGAGA
>JGI24710J26742_10002943_pt1 | contig 14749 bp, 10 predicted proteins | sample BioPla2DNA2_FD_26742 | JGI IMG/M metagenome (IMG submission 26742) | reverse complement strand
GAAGCCAGGATCGAGAACATCACAAAGATGTACAAGAGGGGTCTGATCTCCGAAGACGAAAGATATGCTTCAGTTATACAGGCGTGGACCGAGACCGGTGAAGAGCTCACGAAGGCTCTCATGGATTCGCTGGATCGCTTCAATCCCATATACATGATGACCAAATCCGGCGCTCGCGGAAGTATCAGTCAGATCAAGCAGTTGTCGGGTATGAGAGGCCTTATGGCAGATACGCAGGGTAAGACTCTTGAGATACCGATCAAGGCCAATTTCCGTGAAGGTCTGAGCGTTCTTGAATACTTCCTGTCTTCACACGGCGGAAGAAAGGGTCTTGCTGATACGGCTATCAGGACCGCTGACTCAGGCTATCTGACTCGTCGTCTCGTAGACGTGAGCCAGGATGTTATCGTAAGAGAAGTGGACTGCGGTACCAGAAAGGGAATAGAGGTATCTGACATCATGGACGGTACAGAGGTCATAGAAGGCCTCGCCGAAAGGATCATNGGAAGGTACACCACTGATGATATACTCCATCCTGAAACCGGTGAAGTCATAGTGGAAGCCGGTGCNAGGATCGACGACCAGGATGCAGGCAACATCCTGAAGGCCGGGATAAGGAAGGTAAAGATCAGGTCCGTTCTGACATGCCATTCTGAGTACGGCGTATGCTCAAAATGCTACGGTGCCAACCTGGCGACGGGTGAGGATGTCAATGTCGGTGAAGCGGTCGGCATAATCGCTGCTCAGTCCATCGGGGAACCGGGCACGCAGCTCACCATGAGGACGTTCCACACAGGCGGTGTAGCCGGCGATGACATCACGCAGGGTCTTCCACGTGTCGAGGAGCTGTTCGAGGCCAGAAAGCCGAAAGGTCTCGCTGTTATCTCCGAGATAAAGGGTACTGTCAAGATAAATGATGTCAAGAAAAAGAGAGAAGTAATCGTCACGTCAGAGGATGGAGAATCCAAGACGTATCAGATCACTTACGGTTCAAGGATCAAAGTCTCTGACGGAGATGTGGTCGAAGCTGGTGACGAGATCACGGAAGGATCCGTAAACCCGCATGATATACTGAAGATCAAGGGTGTAAACGGCGTACAGCAGTATTTGCTGCAGGAGGTCCAGAGAGTTTANAGGCTTCAGGGTGTTGACATCAACGACAAGCATATAGAGGTCATAATCAGACAGATGCTCAGGAAGGTCAAGGTCGACGATGCTGGCGATACGAACATGCTGCCTGGNGGACTTGTAGACATGTTCGATTTCGAAGCGGAGAATGCAAGAGTCGTCGCCGAGGGACTCAGGCCTGCGACAGGCAAACGCGCACTGCTGGGCATCACCAAGGCATCCCTTGCCACGGAATCGTTCCTGTCTGCGGCNTCCTTCCAGGAAACCACCAGGGTGCTGACAGAAGCAGCAATAAAGGGCAAGGTGGATCCGCTGGTGGGACTCAAGGAGAACGTGATAATAGGAAAGCTTATCCCGGCAGGTACCGGAATGAGCAGGTACAAAGATATAAGTATCAGTACTGTCAGTGAATGACATCAGGGGGGATACATCTTTACAGATCAAAAACCTGATCCTGTGGAGGTGTTCCCCCTGTCTGAATACGTTATTCTTGACAACACTCAATAGCGGTGATAAAATATTTCAGTGCGAATTCAGGGGGTTTTATGCCCGTTTTGTCCGATTTACCGGTCTTTCAACCGTAAGATCGAAAAAAGGATACAGAGGGGACAGGTGCTTAGAAAGTGCTGGAAATGTTGAAAAACAGCAATAAAACCGTAGGGATCAAACAGTCTTTGAAAGCAGTGGCTAACGGCAATGCAAGCCTGGTATTCATTGCGAGAGATGCCGACGAGAAGATTACCGGCAATCTCAGGGAATTGTGTGAGACCAACGGGATCCAGATAGAATATGTAGATACGATGAAACAGCTTGGTAAAGCGGTAGGCATCGAAGTAGGTGCCTCCGCTGCATGTATACTGCGAGAGGAGGTGTAAGGTTGCCAACATTCAATCAGATGGTCAGAAAGGGCAGGGAGACTGTTAAGTACAAATCAGCAGCTCCGGCACTGCAAAGAGGTTACAACTCACTGAAAAAGAAGCCGGTTGTGACCAAATCTCCTCAGAAAAGAGGGGTCTGCACTGTAGTCAGGACGATAACACCCAAAAAGCCCAACTCAGCACTGAGAAAGGTTGCCAGGGTTCGTCTGACGAACGGTATCGAGGTCAGTGCATATATTCCCGGAATAGGCCATAATCTGCAAGAACACAGCGTTGTGCTCATAAGAGGCGGCAGGGTCAAGGATCTGCCAGGTGTCAGATATCATATCATCAGNGGCACTCTTGATACAGCAGGCGTTGCAAACAGGATGCAGGCCCGTTCCAAGTACGGTGCGAAGAGGCCCAAGTCGGCGAAGAAGTAAGATCGGCCGAAGGGGTCTTGAGCAGAAGAGTGTCAGGTATGTTGAATAGATAAATACTTTTTTATTTATATATTACAAGTACTGACGCACTGACGAGGACCTGCGGGTTCCGAGTACCTCGGGAAGCTGACGAAGCGGGACGATTAGTCCCTATTATCCATCAAAGGAGGGAAGTAAAGTGCCAAGAAAAGGACATACGCCCAAAAGAGATGTCCTGCCTGATCCTATTTATAATAGCAAGGTCGTAACCAAGCTTATAAACAATATAATGCTTGACGGCAAAAAAGGTATTGCCCAGAAGATTTGTTACGGCGCATTCGATATTATAAAAGAGAAGACAGGCAAGGATCCGCTTGAAGTATTCGAACAGGCGATGAACAATGTTATGCCTGTACTTGAGGTCAAAGCCAGGAGAGTCGGTGGAGCCACATACCAGGTTCCGATNGAAGTAAGAGCCGACAGGAGACAGGCTTTGGGACTCAGGTGGATCGTCAATTATGCGCGTGCCAGGGGTGAAAAGACAATGAAGGAAAGACTGGCAGGCGANATCATGGATGCTGCCAACAGTGCGGGCGGAGCCTTCAAGAAAAAGGAAGACACCCACAAGATGGCAGAAGCCAACAGGGCATTTGCACACTATCGCTGGTAATACTGCTGCTGCAGTATAACGAGGCGACAGACACAGGACCGTTCTGTTACACTGCCGGGGCAGGCGGGTTTTCTGCAGGCAGGAAATTTTCCTGCGCCGTAGTGTTATAACGCGGACCGATATGTAAAAACTTAAGGATAACTCATGCAAAAAGAGATTCCGTATTACGGAACAGAACTAATCGAGGAAGAAAGGAGGCAATCATGCCCAGGCAGTTCAGTTTGGAGAATACCAGAAATATTGGTATAATGGCGCATATAGATGCTGGCAAGACGACTACCACTGAGCGCATCCTGTTCTATACNGGCAGAGTGCACAAGATGGGCGAGACCCATGAAGGCGCTGCTACCATGGACTGGATGGAACAGGAGCAGGAAAGAGGCATCACTATTACCTCTGCTGCGACTACTGCCCAGTGGAAGGGTACCAGGATCAACATTATAGATACGCCGGGGCACGTTGACTTTACCGTAGAGGTTGAAAGGTCTCTGAGAGTTCTCGATGGTTCGGTAACACTTTTCTGTGCAAAGGGCGGAGTGGAACCCCAGTCTGAAACCGTTTGGAGACAGGCGGATAAGTACCATGTTCCGCGCATTGCATATGTGAATAAAATGGATATCGTGGGTGCTGATTTCTTCAACTGCATCCAGATGATGAAGGACAGGCTCAAAGCAAATGCTGTCCCGATTCAGCTGCCTATTGGCAAGGAAGAGGATTTCAAAGGAATAATCGACCTTGTTACCATGAAGGCTATATACTATTTAGACGACCTGGGAACGGTACTTGATGAAGAACCGATACCTGAAGACATGGTTGAGATCGCTGAAGAATATCGTAACATTTTACTTGAAGCTGTTGCTGAACAAGACGAGGACTTGATGGAAAAATATCTGTCAGGTGAAGAACTCACAGAGGATGAAATACGTGCCGGTATCAGAAAGGCAACCATTGCCGTTGACATGATACCCGTCACATGCGGTTCATCCTACAGGAACAAGGGGGTACAGAAGCTTCTGGATGCTGTGGTGGATTATATGCCGTCACCGCTGGATGTACCACCCATAACCGGAGTCTGCCCTGACGATCCGGAGAACGAGATCGTAAGGAAAGCTGATGACGAAGGACCGTTTTCTGCACTTGCATTTAAGATCATGACGGATCCTTATGTCGGGAAACTGTGCTTCCTGAGAGTTTATTCAGGTAAGCTGAATGCGGGGTCATATGTGTACAATTCCACAAAAGGCAAGAGGGAAAGGATCGGCAGGCTGCTGTTGATGCATGCCAACCACAGGGAGGATGTGGATACCGTCTACTCGGGCGATATCGCGGCAGTCGTGGGGTTCAAGGATACTTCTACCGGAGATACCCTTTGCAGCGATGATGCTCCTGTTATACTGGAATCGATGGAGTTTCCGGAACCGGTCATCCATATCGCCGTAGAACCCAAGACCAAGGCAGGACAGGAGAAAATGTCCGCAGCTCTGGCCAAGCTTGCCGAGGAAGATCCGACGTTCAAGGCTTATACTGATCAGGAGACAGGTCAGACCATCATAGCCGGGATGGGAGAACTTCATCTTGAGATCATAGTCGACAGAATGCTGCGTGAATTCAAGGTTGAAGCCAATGTCGGACAGCCGCAGGTATCTTACAAGGAGACCATCCGCAAGGCTGTCAAGTCTGAAGGCAAGTTTGTCAGACAGTCCGGCGGCAGGGGTCAGTACGGTCATTGCGTGATCGAGATAGAACCCCAGGAACCGGGAAGCGGATACACATTCGAGAACAAGATCGTCGGCGGTGTCATCCCCAAGGAATACATTCCGGCCATCGACGCCGGTATACAGGATGCTATGCAGAACGGTGTTCTTGGAGGTTACCAGGTGCTTGACGTAAAGGTCACCCTTGTGGACGGATCATACCACGAGGTGGACTCATCTGAAATGGCATTCAGGATAGCAGGCTCCATGGCATTCAAGGATGGCTGCCGTAAGGCGGATCCAGTCCTGCTTGAGCCCATAATGAAGGTCGATGTAGTCATCCCCGAAGTGTACATGGGTGATGTGATGGGTGACATTACGTCCCGCAGAGGCAAGATAGAAGGGATGACAGAGAGATCGGGGGCACAGGTGATAACAGCAAATGTACCCCTGGCCAGTATGTTCGGCTATGCAACGGAGCTCCGTTCCAGGACCCAGGGCAGAGGCGTCTTTACGATGCAGTTCAGCCACTATGAAGAGGTACCTGCGAGCATACAGGAATCCGTGCTGAAATAAGCACATGTAATACGGAGGTGCCGTATTACAGGACAAGCAGCTCAATATGCCGTAAAAAAAGACAAGCTGCGGCATATGAAATAAAAAATTCAATAAAAACATTCAGTAATCTAACTGAACAAGGGAGGAGAATTGAAATGGGTAAAGCCAAATTTGAAAGAACAAAACCCCACGTTAACATTGGAACCATCGGTCACGTTGACCATGGCAAGACTTCTTTGACAGCAGCTATCACCAAGGTATTGGGATTCCAGGGCAAGGCTAACTTTACAGCATATGATCAGATCGACAAGGCTCCTGAGGAAAAAGCAAGAGGAATCACGATATCGACTTCACACGTTGAGTACGAGACAGAGAACAGGCACTATGCACATGTTGACTGCCCTGGTCACGCTGACTATGTTAAGAACATGATCACCGGTGCAGCTCAGATGGACGGTGCTATCCTCGTTGTTTCAGCAGCTGACGGTCCGATGCCCCAGACCAGGGAGCACATACTCCTTGCACGTCAGGTCGGCGTTCCTTATATCGTTGTATTCCTCAACAAATGCGATATGGTCGACGACGAAGAGCTCATCGAGCTTGTTGAGATGGAAGTAAGAGAGCTTCTCAGCCAGTACGAATTCGACGGAGACAATATTCCGATAGTTAGAGGATCAGCTCTGGTTGCACTCGAGTGCAGCTCCACTGACCCGAATGCTCCTGAATACAAGCCCATACTGGATCTCATGGAGCAGGTAGACGCTTATATACCTGAGCCTCAGAGACCCACAGACAAACCGTTCCTTATGCCTGTTGAGGACGTATTCTCCATCACAGGNCGTGGTACTGTTGCTACGGGCAGAGTTGAAAGAGGTACTATCAAAGTCGGTGATGAAGTCGAGATCGTAGGTCTTATGGACGAAGCNAGAAAGACAGTCGTTACCGGTGTCGAGATGTTCAGAAAGCTCCTTGATCAGGCTGTTGCTGGTGACAACATCGGCTGCCTGCTCAGAGGTATCCAGAGAACCGAGATCGAAAGAGGACAGGTTCTGTCCAAGCCCGGTTCCATCAAGCCTCACACTCATTTCAAGGGACAGGTTTACGTTCTGACCAAGGAAGAGGGCGGAAGGCATACNCCGTTCTTCAACGGCTACAGACCTCAGTTCTATTTCAGAACTACTGACGTTACCGGTGTTGCTGAGCTTCCGGAAGGCGTAGAGATGTGCATGCCTGGTGATCATATCGAAATGACCATCAAGCTGATCACTCCCATAGCTATGGAAGAAGGACTCAGGTTCGCTATCCGTGAGGGTGGCAGGACTGTTGGTTCCGGTACTGTTACAGCAATAATCGAGTAAGGATAANTAACGCAAGAGACAAACCCGGATGAGCAGGGGACACTTCTCAGTCGCAGTTAGCGGCGGGCTGAGAAGTGTCCCCTTACCTTTTCCCCGTGTTTTGTTTTTGCGCTGGTTGGGTAATAATAAACTCGTACTCAACCAAAATATTCTTGTAAAGGAGAGACGGCGGCATGACGGAAATAAAAAAGAATATCTACTGGACAGGCATAAAAGACTGGGGGCTTCGACATTTCCACGGCCATGAGCTTTCGACACACAGGGGGACCAGCTACAATTCATATATCATCAAAGACGAAAAAACAGTGCTTATTGATGCGGTATGGGACCCTTATAAGGAGGATTTCGTGGACAATCTTGAGAAACACGTCGGGCTGGGCAACATCGATATGATAGTCGTCAACCACACAGAGCCCGATCACAGCGGAAGCCTGGGTTATCTCCTTGACAGGCTGCCGGCGAAGGATATACCCATCTATTGCACAAAGAATGGNGCGGAAGCTCTTAAAAGACATTACCACAGAGATGATCTGAATCTGGTCATTGTAAAGACCGGAGATACTGTAAGTATCGGTGAATATGAACTGGTATTCGTCGAGATGACGATGATGCACTGGCCTGACAGCATGCTCACATATGTGAAGGGAGCAGGGACAGTTTTTTCGAATGATGCCTTCGGACAGCACTATGCTGCGATCTCNNTGTTCAATGATGAGGTGGACCAGTGTGAATTGTATGAAGAAGCGATGAAATATTATGCAAACATATTGACCCCTTTCAGTGCGCTTATAAAGAAAAAGATCGCGGAAATAAAGGCGATGGATCTTCAGATAGATATGATAGCTCCCAGCCATGGCGCCATCTGGCGCAAGGACCCGCTGCAAATAATCGGTAAGTATGCGGAATGGGCAGACGACTACAATGAGGGACATGCGGTAATAATCTACGATACCATGTACAATGCCACCAGGACGATGGCAGAAGCGATAGCTTCGGGACTGGAAAAGCAGGGAGTCAGATACAAGATCTTCAATGCCGCCGTCACAGATCCGAATGATGTCATAACAGAAGTATTCAAGGCAAAAGGAGTCCTGATCGGGAGCTGTACGGTGAACAACACTGTTTTGAGACCCACTGCCGGTTTGCTGGAGGTGATAAAGTCTCTCAGGTTCAGGGGCAAACTGGGGGCTGGCTTTGGAAGCTACGGCTGGAGCGGTGAGTCGCCGAAGGTGATAAGTGATTCACTGGAGAAAGCCGGACTGAAAGTACCGCTGGAGCCGATAAAGGTGAAATACAGACCATCAGGGGAAGAACTGGCGGAATGCACAGCCTTTGGAGAAAGCTTTGCAAAGACGATAAAAGAGTGAAAAAGAACCAGGGTATAAAAAGGCTCACATACGCGGGCCTTTTTTGATATGACGAAGCAGGCTCTGCTGGCGGGCTGAAGATATTCCTCAAAGCAGGCAATGGACATAGACACACTTAAGTAAATGTCAGGGCAGAGGGATATCCTCTGCTTTTGAGAAGCGTCCCTCCCAGTGCACCGGAAGTATCTCTCACGGTGTCCGAAGAGTGTCCCTTACCGGCTCTTCAGGAAATGTCCCCTTGTGTTAGCAGCTTCTGGATGATAACATAAATAGGACAGGGGGATACAGCCCTGAGGCATGAAAGCATTCGGGGATGAGAAGTTTCCTGGTACCTGCTGAAGGTGTCTCCTGGATGCTTGNACTTTTCATACGAGGGGAGCGGGCTGCCGGTGTTCAGACGATTGAAGCACAGGCTGGGAAACCTTGAACCAGCCACTATAAGAGAAATCATTGCAGTGGTTGTCATACTGATCCTGGCCATAGCACTCAGCATACCGCAGTTCCGTGATGACATGGAAGCACTGCGCAAATGGGAGCAGGTCCACAAGCATGACGCTAACATGAACCGGAGCGGGGAAAGCGGGACAGGTGAAGTTAGTGTCAACGTACCATGAATCAGGCAGCAGCGGCACCGTCCACTGTTTGATACGATTTTGCAGGTAAAATACAGGATGCGGCATCAAAAACCGCACAAAGCAAATATGGGGGTCGTAAAATGCAACTGACTGATGTGAGAAAACTGGCAGCCACAGTGAAGGACAATATATCAAAGGTACTGGTAGGCATCGGGGATACCGTGGACCTCGTGCTCATCGCACTGCTGTGCGGCGGGCACGTACTGCTGGAGGACGTGCCGGGCGTTGGCAAAACGATGCTGGCAAAATGTCTTGCCAGATCTCTCGAATGCGGGTATAAAAGGATACAGTTTACTCCCGACCTGCTTCCATCCGATCTTACCGGGATCAATTATTTCGATCAGAAAAGGCAGGAGTTCGTATTCAGACCCGGACCTGTCTTCACAAACATAGTACTTGCCGATGAGATCAACAGGGCAACACCGAGGACACAGTCGAGCCTGCTTGAATGCATGGAAGAAAGACAGGTGACTGTCGACGGGGAAACCAGGAGTCTTCACAGCCTGTTTTTTGTCATAGCCACACAGAACCCTGTGGAAACGCGCGGCACCTTCCCGCTGCCTGAGGCCCAGCTCGACAGGTTTTTCATGCGTCTGAGGATGGGGTACCCGGATCCTGAAGAGGGTATGGAAATACTGATGCGGTTCAAAGACAGAGATCCGCTGGCAGAACTGGAAACTGCGGCGGATGCCGGAACGGTAATAAGTGCGCAGAAGGCAGTGACATCGGTGAAGGTTACGGATGCATCGGCCAGATACATAATAGATATAATCGAAGCGACAAGACATGATGAAAGGATAACGCTCGGAGTAAGCCCCCGTGGAAGCATAGCTTTGATGAAAGCAGCACAGGTGAAGGCTGTACTGGAAGGGCGCGATTTCATAACGCCGGACGATATAAAACAGATGGCCGTACCTGTACTGGCTCACCGGNTGATAATAAAAGGTCATGCCATTTTCAGCGATACTGAGAATGCAGAAGATACCGTCCGCGATATTCTGAGAAAGGTTCCTGTGCCGACGGAGGACATTCTGGCAACGGAGGAAATCTGATGGATCTGATAGCATTACTGCTTATCCTGGCTTTTGTCCTGTGGCTCCAGATGCGCATCCTGTGCGGCTTCGCGTTCAAAAAGCTTGAGTACAGATGCGAATTCAGTGTTCCTGAAGCGCATGAGGGAGACACCATAACACTGGTGGAAACTGTTTATAACGGNAAACTGCTCCCTGTGCCCTGGCTGAGAGTCGACATCCACACCTCAAGATGGCTTGAATTTGCCGGGACATGCTCTGTTATAGCCCAGGAAAACAGGCATGTGACCAGCAGCTTCGTACTCAGGAGCTATCAGAAGATCACCCGCAAATGGAAGCTCAAATGCCTGAAAAGAGGGGTTTTCCATACCGAAAATGTAACGCTGGTGAGCGGTGACCTGTTGAATTTCAGCAATGTTTCTGAAGCCATGCCTGTCAATGCCACGCTTATAGTCTATCCCCAGATAATCGAACTGGAAGAGCTGTTTGTACCTGTGAGCCTCCAGCAAGGCGACAGGGTCGTGAACAGATGGATCATCGATGATCCTTTCATAGTGGCAGGGGTGAGAGAGTATGCCCCGGGCGACCCGCTCAGTCGAATGCACTGGCCGGCTTCAGCGAAAAGCGGCAGGCTTATGGTCAGGAAAAATGAGCATAGCTCGCAGCGAAATCTGACAGTGATACTGAACATGCAGTCCCAGCACTACGAACTTTTTGACACGATGGACAAATCCATGGCGGAGCTGGGCATAAAGGTGGCCGCCACACTATTCGACAGGGCGCTCAGAGAAGGAAACCCTGTAAGATTTATAACCAACGGATGTACTGAACCTGATGCCAAACAGCCGATTGTGACCGGTGAAGCTGCAGACAGAGACCACATAGCTTCACTTTTCAGGATCCTTGCAGGTCTGCGGATGAAAAATGTAAAGGATTTCAGAAATCTTCTCGAGGATGCTTTGCCGGATATACTCAATTCCGAGGCAGTCATTATCACTGCCTATCTCACTGTGGAGATAAGCCGCCTGGCTGACCGGATGGTATCCGAAGGCAATGACGTGCGCATCATACTGCTCGATACCGTATATGAGAAGGGTTCTGAGCCGAGACTTGCNGATCTGTANATATTGTCCGGCCGAATCAGGCAGCAGGCCGCGAAACTGGCCTGATCCCGTGAGATATCGTTAGTGGTTATGAGAGGAAATGGTACGACGACATGATGAAGCATGCTGAAAAAGCCGATACAGGCACAGGCAGAGAAAACAGNNAAAACAGGGAAAACATGAGCAGCGGGATGGAGGCAAATAAAGCAAAGCCGGGTGTCCGTATGATACTGCTGCGNCTGCTTTCTTCGCTGGCTGTGAACATGTATGTGTATTCCGGTTTTGCTTTTATCCGTACTATCCTGTTTTACGATGACGGCGGCTTCACATCTGTGATGCTGTATGCATGCAGTATTTTGCCTGCTTACCTGGCTGGAAGCCTGCTAAACAGCAAAACGCCGTACTTCGCCGGAAGGCTGGCCGGGACGAAGGCATTCAGATTCATAGCATATGTATTGGGTATCAGGAGGATGGACCGGACAATAGCCACTTTGACCTCCTGGTTTATCATCGTCGTGCCTGCGGCGGCAGTCATCATGTTCCATTGGGAATACGGAGTCCTGAAGCTCCTGTATGAATCTGCGGCAGTTTGCTGTGCATACATCATTACGCTCAAACATACCCAGATGGCGCCGGCTGACATAATGAGCGATGGCAGCTTATATGCCGGTTTGTTCATACTTGGGGTATGTCTGGAGCTGCCATTCCTGATAGACAGGCTTGCATATCTGCGCCCCTGGTTTTTCGGCGCACTCTACTTTTTGATCTTTATATACCTGATAGTGAGGAATCAGGAGGATATTGATGAAAATATATATGAAAAAAAGTATGTGGAAAAGTCGGTACTGCCCAAAAATCTCAGGCGTTTCAATACAGTTTCAGTGATCTTTGTCTTCCTTGTGATATTGATTTTGTCCAACTTCAGGGCTGTAGTTTCCAAACTGCTTTATCTGGCGGGAAGACTTATCGGCATAGTTGTCGGGGCTTTTTTCTGGCTCCTGGATCAGATATCGACGGATACAGTGGTGACAGAGGGAGGCAGTATGAGCGAGCCCGCGGCCCCGGCTCTGATGGATGTAAAGCCGCCGTCGCCATACATGAACCTGATTTTCAACATTCTGCAATACTCAGTCGTACTTTATCTGACATACAAACTGGCGTGGGTGATCATTAAGAATATCCCGGCGATTGCTGCAAAGCTGGCCGATATGCTGAAGAAGCTGTTCAGGATCAAAAAGTCAAAAGGCGATTACGTGGAATCCGACTATGTCGATGTGACTGAGACAGTCCTTCCACAGAAGAAGGAACCCGCAGCCCGCAGCAGAGGCAGGGGAAAGCGAACAGCCAGGCAGCTCAGAAAAATCAAGGATCCTGCTGAGAGGATCAGATATATGTACGGCCTGATACTGGATATGCTTCCGGTACGCGGTATAAGACCCCGATCCACCGATACTACAGGGGAGATACTCGTCAGAGCCTCATGTGCTGAAGATCTGAACAGCCTGCACCCGTTTACCGAGATATATGACCGGGTGCGTTACGGTGGGACTGTGCCGGATAAGGAAACGCTGACCAGGGCTGAGGCATATTACTCAAAAGCCAGTGAAGCAATAAAGGGCAGATCGACGTAAGCTGCCGGGCAGTNCAGCTGATCCCGGAATGTGAACATATGTTTTGTTAAGTTTGACTGGTATACCATATAAAACAATTGAAAATACAGCTTGTACAAGATATAATAAAGACCATTGCAAATTGTATTTATATTAGTAAGGGGATGGTCAAATGGCTGGATCAGGAAAAACGGTTAAGAAGAGGATCCTTCCGTTGCTTCCGCTCAGAGGACTGACTGTGTTTCCTCATATGATCCTTACCTTCGATGTGGGAAGAGTGAAGTCCATCAATGCGCTGGACGAGGCTATGATGAACAATCAGCTGATTTTCCTTACCACCCAGAAGGATGCAAAGGATGATTCGCCTGATGTGGATGATATATATAATGTAGGAACTATTTCAAGGGTAAAGCANCTCCTGAGGCTTCCCGGCAATACTATCAGAGTACTGGTGGAAGGGCTCACCAGGGCTGAAGTGACGAATTATATCCAGACGGAGCCATTTTTCATAGCTGAGGTCGTTGAAAGGAGCGTTCCTGCAGGCAGGAAAAAGAACATTACAGACGAAGCGATGAGGCGGAAGGTCGTAAGCACCTTTGAAGAATATGCGAAGCTGAGCGGGAAAATTTCACCTGAAACGGTCTCCTCGATCTCATCCATCGAGGAAATCGGCCAGCTTTCAGATCTCGTAGCTTCCAACATGCATCTGAGGATCGAACAAAAGCAGGATATACTCAATGAGTTCCATCCCGGAAGGAGGATGGAAAAGCTCCTGGAGCTGCTGCTGAGCGAGATAGAGATACTAGAGGTGGAAAAGGACATCAGCATGCGTGTACGCAAGCAGATAGACAAAATGCAGCGCGAGTATTATCTCAGGGAGCAGATCAAGGCGATACAGTCGGAGTTGGGAGACAAGGACGGTATTGCCGGTGAGGTGGAGGAATACAGGAAGAAGCTGGAGAAGATGGATCTTCCGGAAGAAGCGGAAAATAAAGTCCGGAAGGAGCTGGACCGCCTGCAGAAGACNCCGGCAGGTTCAGCTGAAAGCGCAGTTATCAGGACATATCTGGACTGGATATTCGATCTGCCCTGGGGCAAAAAGACTGAGGTTATGATCGATCTGGACAAGGCCGGTGCTATACTCGAGGAGGACCACTACGGCCTTGAGAAGGTAAAGGAAAGGATATTGGAATACCTGGCGGTACTGAAGCTGACAAACAACCTGAAAGGTCCCATACTCTGCCTGGTGGGTCCGCCCGGTGTCGGCAAGACATCGATAGCGAAATCGATAGCAAGGGCACTCAACAGAAACTATGTCAGGATGTCCCTGGGTGGTGTAAGGGATGAGGCTGAAATAAGAGGCCACAGACGTACCTATGTGGGAGCAATGCCCGGAAGGATAATAAATGCACTCAAACAGGCGGGGTCATCCAATCCGCTGATACTGCTCGACGAGATCGACAAAATGAGCAGCGATTTCAGGGGAGACCCGGCATCGGCAATGCTGGAAGTGCTTGATTCCGAGCAGAATTTCGCTTTCAGGGATCATTATCTGGAGCTTTCCGTGGATCTGTCCGATGTGTTGTTCCTTACTACGGCCAACACGCTGGATACGATACCGCGCCCACTGCTGGACAGGATGGAGGTTATCACGATATCCGGCTACACCGAGGAAGAAAAGGTCCAGATAGCACAGAGATACCTGCTGAAAAAGCAGCTCAGGGCCCATGGACTGCGGAAAAGGAATCTGAGGATAAGTGAAGACACCATCAGGAGTATCATCAATTACTATACAAGAGAAGCCGGTGTCAGAAACCTGGAAAGAGAAATAGCCAATCTCTGCAGAAAAGCAGCCAGGGCACTCGTATCCGGCAACAAGAAATCTGTGACGATCACTCCGTCGAACATCGAGAAGTATCTCGGTACCAGGAGATTCAGGTATGACAAGGCCAACGAAAAGGATGAAGTGGGTCTTGCAACCGGACTTGCATGGACACCTGTCGGCGGAGATACGCTGGCAATAGAGGTCACCATCATGGACGGAAGCGGAAAACTGGAACTCACCGGACAGCTCGGAGATGTGATGAAGGAGTCGGCAATGGCTGCGGTGAGCTTCATACGCTCCAAGGCTGAATTGCTGGGTATAGATACGGAGTTCCATAAGAAGTATGACATCCATATCCATGTACCTGAGGGAGCAACACCCAAGGATGGACCTTCGGCCGGCATCACGCTGGCAACGGCGATGGTATCCGCCCTTACGGGAAGGGCTGTCAGAAAGAATGTTGCAATGACCGGTGAGATCACGCTCAGGGG
>JGI24710J26742_10002938_pt1 | contig 14765 bp, 11 predicted proteins | sample BioPla2DNA2_FD_26742 | JGI IMG/M metagenome (IMG submission 26742) | reverse complement strand
ATTCTCTTCTTTTAGCACTCCGTGGAATGCAAACACCTCTAAATCAGAAATCGTAATTTTATCCATAGCTTCGTCCTTTCTCGGTACTATCTCGGTACCTATCTCGGTACCAGGTACGGTACCTGGTACCAAATTGGGGTGTACCTGGTACCGAATTGGGGTGTACCTGGTACGGTACCTGGTACCGTACCAGGTACCGTTTTATCGTTGCTGTAATATTGCCTCGGTCATTCGTATGGCTCTGATATTCTCCTTGACATCATGGACCCGAACAAATTGGCAGCCCTTCATGACGGCCATAACTGTGGTTGCCAGCGTACCCTCCAGCCTATTATCCACCGGTTCATTGAGGGTAAGCCCAATAACCGATTTACGGGATGCGCCAAGAAGTATCGGATAACCCAGCTCATGAAGCCTTTCAAGATGACCTAACAGATACAGATTCATTTCATATGTTTTTGCAAATCCTATACCGGGATCTATTATTATTTTATCCGTAGGAATACCTGCATCCAAGGCAATAGATATACTTGTGTTTAAATCACTGATAAAATCCTTGTAGAAGTCATTATAATCTATTGCCTTACGATTATGCATCAGACATAAAGATACCTTGTTCTTTACGGCGGTTTCAACCATACGGGTATCAAACTTAAGTCCCCAAATATCATTTATTAAATCTGCTCCTGCCTGACAGGCGGTATCGGCAACTTGACTCTTATAGGTATCTATGGAGATGGGTATATCGCTTCTCTTTCGTATGGCCTCGATTACAGGGATAACTCTTTCGATCTCTTCTTCCTCTGATATCATGGTGTAATTTGGTCGTGTGGATTCTCCTCCAACATCTATGATATCCGCACCTTCTTCTTCCATTCGAAGTGCATGCTCCACAGCCTCATCCAATCTGTTATGCTTTCCTCCATCCGAAAATGAATCCGGTGTAATATTTAGAATTCCCATGACGTAGGTACGCTTACCTAAGGGAAAATCCCTGCTGCCTATCTTCACGATTCTGTCTGTATTCTCCATATCCTATTACACTCCTTATGTGTAAATATCATGTAAATGGCTTGTTATCAAATCTATTTTATTAACTGAAGTACCTTCGTCTGAAGTGATTTATCCTCAGAGAATTCTCCCCGGCAAATATAAGTCACGGTCCTTGTTCCGGGCTTACTGACTCCACGCATGGACATACATAAATGCTCCGCTTCCATAATTACCATTACACCTCTTGGTTGTAGAAATTCCATAATGGCATCTGCTATCTCTGCGGTAAGCTTCTCCTGTATCTGAGGTTTTCTGGCATATACTTCAACTGTTCTTGCCAGCTTACTTAGACCAACCACTTTGCCGTTAGGGATATAAGCAATATGTGCCTTCCCAAAGAAGGGAAGCAGATGATGCTCACATATTGAATAGAAGGTAATGTCCTTCTCGAGAACAATATCGTTACTCTCTGTGTTGAAGGTAACACTAAGGTGGTCAGAAGCATCCCTTCCTATGCCGCTAAAAAGCTCCTTACACATCTCGCTGATTCGTTCAGGTGTATCTTTTAATCCCTCTCTTGATATATCCTCACCGATTGCCTCCAAAAACAATCGAACTGCCTGCTTTAGCTTTACTTCATCCATCATTATTTTCATCCTTTCGTGCCTTTAGGTCGCTTACGAGACTACCCAAAAATGATAATGAACCAAAGGCCAGTATTATATCGTCCTGTTCTGCCTCCATAAATGCTCTATTGATGGCATGCTCTATATCCTTTTCATCACAAACCTTGCTGCAATATGCCCTTGCTTCGGATGCAAGTATCTCTGAAGATAATGCTCTGGGATTATCAGGAGTCAGGGTTATAATCGCATCCGCCATAGGAGCCAAAATCCTCAGCATGCTTCGGTAGTCCTTATCTGCTAATACACCTATCATAAATATTAATCTATGATTTGTAAAGTATATTTGTATCGATTCCTGTAAGCTTAAGGCGGCTTCTTCATTGTGAGCACCATCAATAAATATATCCGGGCTCTTGGACACCCGTTCTAACCTCCCATGCCATTTAGCATTCCAAAGGCCCTCCCTGATAGCCTTATCAGATATCATATAACCTAGGCTTGCCATGCCCCTTGCAGCCTCAATGGCTAGAACCGCATTTTGAACCTGGTATTTCCCCAATAAACGGATTCTATATTTATCCCGTTCTATATACAGATTGATATCACGATTGACATCACCGTTGACATTCCGATTGACATCCCGGTTGACATCACGGTCGACATCCAGCCGGTCATTACCGGGATATTCGAAGGAGGTATACTCATCACTATATATAATGTTTTTGGCAACAGATGAATCTGCAATCATTATCTGAATTCCAAGCTCCTCCGCCCTTCGGTTAAATACCTTAAGTACCTCAGGCCGCTGGTTTGAGGACAATACGTAAGAGCCCTGTTTCATAATTCCTGCCTTCTCATAGGCTATCTCCTCCAATGTGTTACCGAGATACTGCATATGGTCAAGGCTCACAGGAGTAAATACACAGCATACAGGAGATTCAATTACATTTGTGGCATCCAGTCTGCCCCCCATACCGGTCTCCAGAATAAGAAAATCAACCTTCTTCCACAGCATATATAGAAAAGCCATGGCCGTCTCGATCTCGAAGGATGTAGGATGGGCTTTGCCCTCGCTCACCATTTCATCACATCTGGTCTTAATCATAGAAATTGCCTTAGAGACATACTCCTTACTGATATACTCGTTTACATCCCGGGATATAATCTGCAGCTTTTCCCGATATGAAAATACAGTCGGAGAAATATATATGCCTACCCTATATCCTGCTGCCGCCAGAACAGAGGATAAAAATGATATGGTAGAGCCCTTCCCGTTAGTGCCTGCCACATGAATGATTCTTAGCCTATCCTGAGGATTGGCCAGGCGTTCCAACAAATCAGTTATAGCCTCAAGACCGGGAACACTGCCCAGCTTATTAGTATATCTTATAAACTCCATTGCTTCTTCGTATGTCATAAAACTNCTCCTTAGCTTAGATAAGAGATAGTTTACCATAATTTGAAAAATATGCAATATAGGTTAAAAAAGTACAGGGGATGTTATTTTTGATTTGAGACATCCCCTGTACCATATATTTATATTTCATTTATTAATCCAGGTCGAATAGATTCAGCGGAATAATGCTTGCCTTCGTTCCGCCCATCAGATTCTTATCCTCATTCTTAACGGAAATATATATACTTGCCTTACCGTTATAATAGTCACTCGAAGCACCGAGAGGCAGTTCGAAGAAATACTCGACTTCGGGTTCAACCATGTAACCTTCCCCATCTGCCGAATCAGGAGCAGGCATAGCCGTATCCTTAATATATACATCAGGCTTGATTAAAATGACATCTCCCAATGCATCATAACGGTAAATCTTAATACTCAGTTCTGACAGGCTAAGATTGGGATCCTTTGGCTTGAAGAAAACAGTCTTAGTCGGAGCGGGTACTTCGATGCTTTCGAACTGATCCTTATTAGCCATCATCAGGTATTCCCCGGCGGTATTCATCCTGGCATCCGTGTTGGTTATTTCGATTATAGGCCCCTGTAATCCGGCCTGGTAGGAGGCTATCATACAGTTGATGAACAGCTTAACCTCGTACTCGTCATAGGGACTTCCCGCAGCCGGAACGTATTCCGTATCGATTGTCTCATGACCAACTACGGTATACATAATATTTCTCTTATTATATATGTAATAGTTGTTTCTTACATCGTTAGGAGATACCGAGTAAGGACCGTTTCCTGCCGGATCATCGTCCGATAAGCAGTACCATACCGTTATATCATCATCTTCCATATTTAATTCATAATACTGTGCATGAGAATTACCGATGGTAAACTCATCCGGTATAACATATGGATATGATGTAATCTGTCCCTCATTGACCTTAGTAACCCGTCTCGTATGATAAGCCGAAATATTGCTGCCCGCCTTAAATTCAGTTCCTATGCTAAATACCGGATAATCCTTATTGGCATCATATATTCTGTCGGCGAGAGGATTGATATTGCTTCCGGATCCGGGATTGCCAAATGCCATCAGTACCGGATAGCTAAACCCGTGAAGCTCGGGATAAGTACTCGTACCACCATATATATTCTTTGCCTGGCTGGGCATTAATGCTATGTCATATTGTGTGGTATCTCCGGGACTCCTCATCATACCGTATCGATCCAACCCAAGTGTGTTTCTGAAATACTGGTTTATTCCATATCCCCAGAAGGTTAACCCATAACTTAACGGAATAAAGCTGCTTTGCTCCATATTTACAAATGATGTCGTATCATGGGTAAACATTACGCTTCTGCCTGTCTGTATATAATGGGTTATATCATCCAATGCATGATACGTATTGTCAATATCGGTATAGCAGTCGCCAAACCCGAATATCAGCATATCATAGTATTTTCTCTCTCCGTCAACTTCGATAATAAAGCTGCTTGTACCCTGCGGATCAAAGGGATCGAATACAATGCCGTTATAAGGTGCGTAGGGCTTATACATATTCAGGAATTCGGAGACTGTAATCGTCTCAACCTCTAATGAGAAGTCCTTCAAGTCCTTGGTATATTCATAGAACAGGGTAGTTCTTCCCGGTGACGGATTCAGTAAATTCTCTAAATGTATAGTTGAATTATCACTGGTAATCTGTAGTACATATATCTTAATTCTGTCGTCATTGGCCTGTCTAAATGCAGCCATTCCCTCAACCTGGGTTCTCATGGCATTATTACCGACCTCACTTACCTTCAAAAGCCAGGGAATTACATCCGCATAATCCTCATCCGGAAGACTTTGTATTATAGGAATATCCGTAGAGTGCGGCGCATTCGTGCCGTATCTTAGTAATTCCTCCGGCGAGTATTTGCCATCCGCGTTATTATCCACATATATCTCCCAGTTGTATTTGACAGAATCGTCTGTGTTGGCATGCTTATTAATTCTAAATGTAAATGACAGTTGTCTTCCTATGATTCTTGAGGATTCTTCTCCAGTATAATCCTTCGGAGCATTAATCATAGTAACGGACAGCCTTGATTTTTTAAGCAGGTTCTTTATCCATGACAGATTGTCTTCTATCCGTGAGGTCGGTATAATATTGACCTCTAGGTTATTTAAGCCTTCCTGCAAAAATCTGTATATATAGGAGGAATCATCTACAAGATTCCTGTTAATCTTCCATTCGTCAGAACTATCGAGCAACTTCTCATCAAATATCACAGGATAGCCGGTTTTTACAAAATCCTTCAGCTTACTGTATTTTAAGTAACTTATATCATTACCCGAAAATCTGTAAAAGTCTATGCTTCCGGTGGTTATATTCAAGCCTGAACCGGGACCCGAAGTAAGCCCCTTCATAATATCACTCTTAGAGCCTGAAATCCTGCTCCTGGCTTTAATAATATTGCCAGCGGAGTCTCTCATGGCTCCGTTAAGGGCATCAAACGCAACCATACGGTCGCCCACATGAAGATAAATAAGCCCATCCAGCGCCGGATCATTATATACGGTTTTGCCGTACGCATCCGTATTCATGGTTCCGGTATTTGCGCCTATATAAATCATGTCATAGGTACTGTTAAGATCGTCCAGCTTTCCGATAAATTCGGCCGTAGTCTGCTGATCTATTACGATAGTTCCCGTTATACCGGGAAACATAAGCNTGACCGCCTCCCTGGTTAAGGAGAAATCCCTACAGGGNTGCAGCTCGAGGATACGAACTTCTCTGTTCATTCGGCTTAAATTCANGATATATTCTATGGCATCCTTTGGAGTAGCCTTAGTGGGACGGATTCCCCCGTATCTTTCCTCCTGAAGCCAGTCGAAGAAATCCTGATTAAAATCAATTCCATAACCGTCATTGTCATCCTTTACGCACAGATCATCCCTGCTTGAATTATTAAACNCCTGTACAATGCTGGNACCTCCGTTATAATGATAAACGTTACGGATAACCGCGTCATGGTACTNANNGGTTCCTGCGACATAGCTGAAAATAATATTATTTTCAATCAGATACTGTTGATATAAGGCACTGCTTCCCACATTGGACAAAGGTGGTCCGAATGGATTCTTCGGCAGGAAGGTATGCTCTCCCCAATATATACTCGAATCCGCAGGAAGCTGCTGGCTCGGTAGCTTTGGATTATTGCTGTCATCTAGAAGAACGATACTGCCGGTACTCCTACCGTAGTCATTTCCCTCCACTATCATGGCACCACCGGTAACTCCATCCGGATTAAGGTACATATCATAAAACACTTCCGGATCATATTGCTGAAGCATCAGACATAATTTATATATATTACTGCTATAGCCTGTTCCGGTTTCATTGGTAAAATTAATAGCCTTAGCAGACCCGATAGTCTCGCTAACATCACTGGTTGTCATTATCCTATAGTCATATACTAAAGGTGCTTTTTCCTTCACTATACCGACCTTCATGAAGAGCTCCATGGTCGTCTGCCAGCTAAGGTCGTTTCCGACGTCCTTGAAAGAGGTTTTATGGGAGGATGCGCCTGAGGTATCTCTCCCGTACGAATTCCACAGGTCCACCAGCGGACTGCCCGCATGGGCCATGGGACTTATACTGATTAGGTCTGCATGAGCGATAAGATCAATCTCATCATCACTGTCAGCACCGCTTATTACCTTATTGTTCTTTCCGTTATCGTCTAAATCATAATATTTTGAGAATTTTTCTGTGTTTTCATTTAAAACTTCCGGTGTTATTGTAACGACCCTAACATGATAATCCTCTTCCACCATTAATATTTCATTCCTGAATATATCCAAATTCTTATAATCATAAGGACCGTCATCATCAATATCAAAAGAATCCTGGGCTACACCGATTACCTCGCCCCATTTATTATCAGCCTGTATCAAAGCCATATCCACAGGCTCCTGACCTTTTACCACATAGCCTATCTGACCGATGCTTCTATGGGGTACAATCTCCAGAATAATAAACGGATTCTTTTCGCTTCCCTCGGGATACGAGGGATCAAAGCCGGGGAATTTCATATAGGCATCGGCCGGAGCACCGGTTACCTTTACCTTGTTATTATTAATTATAAAAATGGCCATGAAAAAGAAGCACAGTAGGAAGACTGCACATATGGCATTTCTTATAACCTTACCCTTTCTCTTCTTCATATTATTCCCCCTTTACCAATAGGCTTTAATCGGCTTTATCTGGTTTCTAAGGCTGATAAGGCTATCCTTAACCTCATATTTTGAATAATCCCCCTGAAGTGTAAAGGATACCTTAATAAAGCTGTCTCCATCTACTGTATCTGTTGTATGAAAACGCTCCACATATTGGCCAAATAACTGTGGTGTTGTACGGCTGATGCTTCCGTCAGCTTCCCTAACTGCTCTGACGAAATTAAGGACTTTCCCAGAGCTGCTAAAGCTAATCTCGTATAATAAATCCTCACCATGCTGTATTTTTAAGACAATGGGATCTACCGTATCGTCAAACACCACACAATCAGCCTCTACTATCATGTCCTTCAGTTGATTGAGGATTGTCTGAGCCTCCATTTGAAGGGCAATTTCCTCACTGGATCTACGGTAATAGTTGGTAGTCTGCCATAGGAAGGAAGCAACTATACCAAGGACTACTATTGATATTGATATGGCAATTAATAATTCTATCAATGAGAAACCCTTGTTATTCGGTTTCACCTTATTTCCCCCTTCTAATCTACCCAATGTCTTCCGGTTTCCTTTATACATGTTATAACCGAGCTGTTATTGCCGCTTATAAGGATTATCTCTGAATAGTCCGAGACAAATGCACCGGAAGCTTTAGCAAAATATAAGCAAATGCTTTCATCGTCAGCAAGCTCATGAGTCGTCCCTGCACCGGTCTTATATCTTAGGCTTATGTTACGGGAAAAACCCTTACCCTCAGTAGCAGTAAGCTCGCCGGGCACTCCAACGCTTAAAGCCCCCTCTGTACTAACCTTACTATACAGCTTACCGTCTATTTGATAAAGATACAGATATTGAGTTCCCTTCTTACTCATTGTATCTATTCTTGCCTTACTCAAGGAATCATTTATAAGATTTGCAGCTTTCTTAGTGTTAGCAAATCCCAAGGACTTATAGATGGCAATGCCTCCGGTTGTTACCAGGCTTAAGATAACTATTACCAGTACCAGCTCTATAAAAGACATTCCCCCGTTATTCTTTCTCATAAATCCTCCTACCGATTCCATATCACAGAATCCATATTAATCCTATCGTATCACCTATTTATTCTTCCTCCAGTTTTCGAAGCTTATCATATCCGCAACTGACAGGTTGTTATCAGAAGCACCGGGAGTCGGAACAGGTAAAGTAGGAAACCCTCTAAAATAGCAGTTGATTTCAGGATCTCCCAGACGAAGAATACCCTCGATCACCTCCTTAGCGGCACTGACATTAACAGACGCCTTAAGCTCGATGTTCTCACCGGTTATAATAAGTCCGTTATAATCCTTGTCGACGCATACGGAGCCCCTGGCTACCACGATACCCTGTCTTTCATCATGAGGTATGTTGCTTATATAATAGGTTGAACCGGGATTATTAATTATATATACATAGCAAGGTATTCCGTCCACATATGCAAAGAACCTCGATTCATAGGGCGATGCATCCAGCTCGTTGGTATCTATTATGGAATTAAACAAGGAGCTGTAATCATATGCCGGACTCGTGGTCGTCATCTTTAAATTTCTTGTCATAGAGTCATAACGCTTTGACAGTTGGTTTGACAGATTCTCCATGGCAGTCAAGGACAGGCCACCATAATCCACGGCACTATTTATAATATTTGACGTATTTGCGGTATATGTTACTAAATTACCTGCCGTTAAGAATATGTTACTAATGGTATTATCAATAATAATACTGTCTACGTTTCTACCCACCAGCTCATCGATATTTAATACGTCACTGCTTCCGTTACCGAATTCCTCGAAATATTTCTGCATATATTCATTGGCCTTGGCCTCTGATTTAAACTTAAGATAATAGTACTTGTATCTCTCTCCATGATGGATATAATGGAGATTTAGGAATCCGTCTGCATAATCGGCTATATTAATAGGAAATGTCGAGGTTCTGGTAAAATCAACCTCCGATTCACCGGATGGTTTTGCCAAATATTCATCATATGATACCGGATTCGATCCACACCATATAAAATCCTTAGGAACATAATATGCCAGCTGCAATTCCTTAACGGTTATGGATTCACCGGTATAAATTCCGCCCGTATCACCGGTGTAATCGGAGCTGAGGAATGCTCTGCCGCTAATCATAAGAGCATCCATGTCTGAGAACTCCAGCCCGGCATTCTTCCCGTTAATAACAACGGCACTATTACCCTGTGCCGTCAATGACGGAGAAGGAGCCGTGTCATTATAGCTGTCATAGCTGTATCCGTAATACTCTCCCTGTACTCTTACCTTGCTTTTATTTCCGTTAATGGTCAGATCATCAGCAACATAACATTTGCCTTTAATATCAATCTCATATTCCTCTGTTGTATCACTGTTAACATTTATATTCTTTACCCATATGGTAGAGTCATCTCTAATCGTTATCACACTGTTTGCTTCGACGCTTATGTCCCCTCTGGTTACTACATTCCTGGCATTGTTGATATCAAATCTGGAATTGCCAAGCACTATGCCTCCGTCACCGGAATAAATACTGCCGTCAGCCTTTGCTCCGTTGGCAAGACCTGTTCCATCCAGCTTAATCTGATTATCCGCAATCAGGGCGTATTCGGCAAATCCCGGGGTCCTAATGGAAAGGTTAAAATTAGCCATGGAAGTACTTATAACGATATCCGTGGAAATGGTTGTCAGATAGCCCTTATCGTCCTCGTATTCAACCCTTACATTCTTAAGAGTTATCGATTCCCCATCTCTGAGAAGCAGATTCTCTCCGGGAGCAATATTGAATGTAGCCGGAACTCTTAGGAAGTTTCTCAGTGTATTGGCATTATATAGACCGGGTCCCATGCTTAAGCGAGCCTCCAGATTATCAAGGAAATCCTCCTTCATCTTGTCCCTTTTTTCTTCCTCTGTATGGCTCGTAAACTCCTCCAAGATTCCGAGATATGCTCCTTCCAGGGAATCAGCCACAAGCTCCTCAAGCCCTGCTTTTATCTCGTCCAAAGCCGTCTCTGCAGAGTAGAAATTATCCTTAATTTCATGCTCTATCTTCTTCATCTGTCGGTTTGTTACGGTAATGGACAGGATGACGGTGGATAGAATCATAACAAAAGCAGAACAAATCACCACAATAATAAGTGTGGCGCCTCTGTTATCAGTTTTTCTGTTACCCATCATGGCTACTCCCCCCTTGTCGACTGTAGCTGAGCATATAACTCACCGGGTATATATACATCATCAACATTAAAAACCTCTGATGTNTTATANAGCTGAACCGTGATATCAAATATCCTGTTTTTAGCCTCTTCCCTTTTTACAGGCTCGTATCCGGGCAAATTACTGTATAGATTCACATTCGCCGGCATGGTTACGGGAACTGCCGCAAGTGTCGAGGTCTGCTCATATATAAACACGTCAATTTCATAACCGGAGCTGTTGATTATGTTAATGGAATCTGTGGGAAACGCCTGATAAAAGAGGTAAATTCCCTCGTCGGCTGAGCTTAACTCCTTAGACTCCAGTATATAAGTGGCATAATCACAGCCCGGTACAGGGTTGCTATAGATGAACTCAACGTATGCATTTATATTTCCACCAGATTGAAATATATTGATTTTTATTTCTCTTTCAGTGGTATTCTCTATATAGGTCATATCATATGGAGTTGAGCCTAAGCCCATATGATAGCTGACATGATTGGTATGCAACTCCGATATGGCCATCTCCGTCTCAAAGGACTGAATCGCAACCAAATGGTCACTGCTGTTAACCTCTCTGACCAATGGCATCCTAAATTTGTTATAATCCGTATCCCCGAGACCGGGATTATTCAGATAGGGGGTTGCATCAAAGGTAATCAAGGCATCGTATTTATTATCGATATTCCTTTTCAGAAGATAATAACTGTTCTTCCTACTATAGGGATTGGTCTCATATATATCATAGCCTGTGCCTAAGGCTGACAAAGTTGCCTCATAGCATTCATCCCCTACATTATTATACTCATTTATAATGCCCTCCAGGCTTCCATTCTTCATCTCCTCCATAATGTTCTGCAGGATATCATTCTCTGCCTGAACATTTCTGGATTCCGAATTGGACCTGGCAGCAATAACGAAGCTGTTTAATATAGGCAGAAGCATTAAGCCAATGATTGCAATGCTAACCACCAGCTCTATAAGGGAAACACCCTCATTATTTAAAACCTTTTCCCTTCTTCCTACATTACCCATCATCCCGCTCCTTTGCACATCTGACTTATTGCTCAGGCTCGTCTTTTAATCATCAGTATCTATATCTTCCGTATCTGTATCTTCCGGTTCCGTATCTTCTATATCTACATCTTCCGAATCTAAATCCTCTGTATCTACAATAGGAATCTCAAATGTTCCGAATATATTCTTGGTTCCGATAGGTACCGATTCGATTACAGCATCCTCGAACGGCTTATCAGTGCCGCTAAGAGCATAAAAATCAATTACCATGGTGCCTGAGAGTATCCCCGAGGTCTGGTCGAAGGCAGCATTAAAGTTTGCCACATTCATCCTGTCCTTATAATCATTAATATAGTTAATGCATTGTTTCAGACCGTCATAGCTTGATGAATAGGATATGGTTACCCTGGTCTTGTAACCCAGCATTTCTCCGCTGTTGGTTGCCTGTGTGATCTCAGCGGCTCCTGATGCATCTGCGGTAGGCTCCGTAGGCGTGCTTACATATCCGAACGGAGAATAAAACAGTTCATTCTCCCCTAAGCTTATGACCTTTACCTCCATTTTGGCATGCTTTGCCAGATTGTATATGAACATAATGTTTTTATCCTGAGTCAGGTTCGAGGGAAACTCATCCAAAAGCGAATCATATTTAACCCTCATTGTTTCAATCTCTTCTTCCATAGTCTCTTTATTTCTGTTCTTTTCAAGCAGCTCATTTCTTTCAGAGGTAAGGGTAATGTTCTCCTTCTTCAAAGCCTCTGCTTTCTTGTTAAGTCTTTGGAATCCAAAGAAATATGAGCCGGCAACGAGTAAAAGAGATATCAGCACAACCATTAGCTTAAGCTGTCTTCGGGGTATCCTTCTTAAAATATTCATCCTAGTCCACCTCCCCGACATTTGCTTCAAATCCTTCAGGATTATATCTCGCATCTATGACGAAGGTAACTCTTTTTAATCCAAACTCATCCTCTGATATGCTTAAAGAAGATGTGTAAACATTTGTAAGAGCCGGTATGGATTTAAGCTGCTGCAGTGTCTTTGCGACAGTGACCTCAGAATCCGCCACGAGGCTTAAGCTTAAGCCCTCCGCTGATGCATTTATTGAATCGACTATTGCTCTGGTGGGGATTTTATCCTCAATATCTTCCAGCAAACCGACAAAATGCTCGTTGTTGCTTACGGTAATATCGTATATAGCCTCCATCTGATTTAAACGCTCTGATACCATCTTATGCTCATTATATATCTCATTTACCGGTGACAGATTACTGATCTCTGTCTTAAGTATACGGTTGGAAATCCTCTGGTTATTAAATGACAGATACGATATCAGCACAAGGGCTATACTTATAATCACTCCCGAAGTCAACGTAAATACAATCATATATATATTACTGCTTCGAATCGATTTCTCTAGATAATCCTTCGGAACAAAATTAACAGGCTGTATGGCTGCCCCCACACAGGACATGTATCCGAGGATTTCGTCCTTATTGATATTAGTGGTCTTTTTGATGTTGACGGAGCTAAGCCTGTCCAGATAAACCACTTCGATACCAAGCTCCTGGGAAAAATAAGCCTTCAAGCCTGTCCATTCGGTTACCTTCCCCATTATGTATAAGGTACCGATTCTCTTATTTTCGTTTCGAACAATATAATCAAGAATCCTTGCTATATTCTCAATCAAATACTGTAAGGATTCAATAATATCCTGCTTCAAATATACCTCATCGTCCTCTGCAGCTGCTGCCGCCTCTTCGTTGGAATAGTAGCTGTGCATCAGATCTACGGCATCGTTTTTGGACGTGGGTCCATTCTCACTGTTCATAATTGTGTCTATAATATTCATATAGCCATAATTGATAACTCTTGGCAGGGTTAATATACCCTTCTCCAATATATTAANGAAGGTCAGCTGCTCATTAACCTGAATAACCATACTTATATCATCATGTATATGGTTCTTCACCAACTGATAGGCACTGTTACCCATGTAATCAATGGCTTCAACCTCGTATCCCAATTGCTCTGCCAGCTCATAATACCCCTGCACCATCTTGTCCGGGGTTGCCAGCACCTGCAATCTNAGCTTTTTCTCTTTCTCTAAATTAATCTTCTCTAATATACTGTAGGTTATGGAATGCTCGGAAATGTTCATGGGGAAGTATTCCTCGACATTTGCCATGACCACTTCCTGAATATGCTCCTTCTTTACCAGGGGGATAATGACCTCTCTGTTTGCTATCTTCGATGACATGAGGGAAAATACCAGCCTCTTGCTTCTGATATCCGCCTCCTTAATCTTATCCCTAATAATCGTAGCCAGAGCATCTATATTCTTGAGGTATCCGTCATCATAGGAGCCCTCCGGTGTATCAAAGGAAATACAGCGGTATATATGGGGTGCTCTCTTATTGAAATCCACCTCACATATCTTGGTTTTGAGAAGTCCAAATTCAATGCTTACTACCTTGTTAAACATCTTATCCTCCTGTGGATTTACTTGTACAAGCTACCATAGGCATTGTAGCCTACGGGCTACAATGCCTGGAGATTAAATATTAAATAGTGTATGTACTGTCATATTAGTCTGTATAATTAGCTCCGACAGTGGGGTATACCATATCTTCAGCTTCAAGATCTTCAAGAGTAAAATCTTCTTTATTAGCCGGATAAATTTCAAATGATAAAATTGTACCATTCTTTTTTATGACTATTGCAAAATCATCATATTGTTTATCAGTATAAGTTCCGACACCTCTATATTTAGGTTTTGGAGGTGTAGCTCCGATTATTTCACCTACAGTGTGCTCAAAAACGTCAGTGGCTGGTGCTGTAGATTTGCAAGCACTAACCCAAAATGTGGTACTGCCAGGATCCTCTGTAATACTTGACAATGCATCACTATACGCTTCTTCATTAGTTAAAGCCACACTTACTGCTGTTGCGATAGACTGTCCGGACTGTACATCCGTACTCTTTCTGGAGTTGTCAATATACTTTATTAGCTGTGGTGCCAATGCAGCTGCCAGTATTGCCATTATTGCTATTACAATAATAAGCTCTACCAATGAAAATCCCTCGTTATTAATTCGCCTTACCTTTTTCATAATATCTCCCTCACTTTATATGAATTTTATTTATTAATAATTATTAATGCCTCGCGGCAATAATATATTATTCATGTGAATTAAATGGTATCGAGCATCTTATACATCTTCATTATCGGCGACATCATAGCAGCCACAAAGACTCCTACTATGGCAGCCATAACTACGATTATAAGAGGTTGCATAATCT
>JGI24710J26742_10002933_pt1 | contig 14791 bp, 11 predicted proteins | sample BioPla2DNA2_FD_26742 | JGI IMG/M metagenome (IMG submission 26742) | reverse complement strand
TGGCTTTAATGGGAATTGGGGGAATCAGCAACATTAGTTGGGTATTCGGGAAAAGCATACCGAAAGCGAGGAGAATACCGAAAACTGCCCCTGATGCTCCTACTGTCGGAGTGTTCAGCAATATCTGCAAGTCCTGCATATAACGGTTAGAATATACTTTACCTGAGAGTAGCAGGCTGCTGCCCTCATTGATCACCTGCTGCAATTGATCGGGACTCAGCATTTTGACCAGTTTGTTGTATTCTAATGCTATTACCCCCTCATGAATAAAAGCTGCCCCTAAACCGCATACAAGATAATAGGTCAGGAATCTTTTCGATCCCCACACATTTTCCAGTACCTGTCCGAAAATATAGAGAGCGTACATATTGAAAAAGAGATGCCAGATTCCACCGTGTAAAAACATATATGTAAGAATCTGTACAGGCATAAAGTTGTCTGAACGGGGGAAATAGAGGCCTAAATATCTGTTGAGGTCAAAGCCAAACATATAATATACCGCATAGTAGGCCAACAGCATAACAACACTTATCATTATGATGTTTTTTACTACCGGGGGCATTCCAAAAAACCCTCTTCCCGTTAAATTCATGCTTGTGTAATTTTAAGATTCCAATGGCTTCTTATGTTCAATAGTCGCGCCAAAATTAATATTTCTAGTTTAAATGGACAATTTGTCATTCTATTATTGGCTCTTTTTTATGGCTCCTCGATTACCGTGATTGTTTTAAGCCGGGATTTTTATTTCCGGTTCTCCAATGATGTTACTGGAACCTTTTATCCAGTTCGTCGACTGTTATGATTGATACGATTGCTTTTCCCTTGGGGGTGTAATTGGGTGATGAACAACTGAAAAGGCTATCGAAAAGTGTTTCCATCTCTATATTGGAAAGCGGCTTTCCATAAGGTATCGCACTTGCCGCCGCCATTGCCGCCGCGAGCTTCTCCTTTACTCCCGTTGAAGGATCGTTGCTGGTACTTTTAAACTCTTCGATAAGTATCTCAATGACCTCCTTGATATTTGTCGATCCGGAGATAGATGGGTAACCATTAACCGTAATGACGGAATCATCGCCATATTCTATATCAAACCCTATTCTCTTCAAATCGTTTTTTATCTCTTTGAGGACAAGAAAATCGTCCTGGCCCAACTCAATGGTCACCGGGAAAAGAGTTGTCTGGGAGGCTGAACTGTTACTGTTCAGGCACTCCATAAAATTCTCGTACAAAACCCTTTCATGTCCCCTTTTCTGGTCGATCAAAAGTAATCCGGATTTCACGGGACAGGATATATATCTATTTTTTATCTGCATGAATTTTCTTTCCGGCTCGGTGATGGTTGTTTTTATCTCGGTTTCGGTTGCGGACTCATTTTTTCTTTCAGGAAAGAGTTTTTCCCAATAGGAGATGTTTTCTTTTTCAAATCTATCTATATAACTATCTCTGGTATAGGTGCTTTTATTGGCAAAAGGATCATACGTGGGATCTATCGCTATGCGTGGCGCTTCCGGCAAAAAATCGGATTTACCGGATATAGGGAAATTGATCGCCCCTTCACCTTCAAAGTCAATTGAAGGTACGATGTTGAACCTGCCTAACGACTCCCTGACCGAGGCCATTAAAAATTGCCATATTGCCCGCTCATTTTCAAATTTGATCTCGGTTTTGGTAGGGTGGATGTTTATGTCGATGCTGGCGGGGTCCGCTGTTAGATAGATAAAATATGACGGGATAACATCTACCGGCAAGATGTTCTGATAAGCCTCGGTTATCGCTTTGTGAAAATAGGGGTGCCTCATGAATCGGTTGTTTACGAAAAAAAACTGCTCGCCATAGGTTTTTCTGGCGCTCTCAGGTTTCCCTACAAAGCCTCTTATACCGACAAGGTTTGTCTCCATCTCTATGGGTATCAACCCTTGGTTTATCTGTTTGCCGAAAAGGCAAACTATTCTCTGTCTGTGGTTTCCCGGAACAAGATTGTAAATTTCGGTGCCGTTGTGCTCCAAAGTAAATTTTATCTCCGGATGGGCAAGGCTGATTTTCTGGAACTCATTGACTATATGCCGGAATTCAGTAGTATTGGATTTGAGAAATTTTCTTCTTGCCGGGATGTTGTAAAAGAGATTCTTTACGGATAAAGAGGTTCCCAAACCACAGGAACAGTGATCCTGAGACTCAATTTTTGAACCACTTATCTTTATTGATGTTCCGACATCATCGCCCTCCTCGCGGGTTTTCATTTCAACCATGGCCACGGCAGCTATCGATGCCAGGGCCTCTCCCCTGAAACCTTTTGTGTTTATGGCAAAAAGGTCGTTTGCCGAGGTAATTTTAGATGTTGCGTGCCTTTCAAACGCTAATCTGGCATCGGAAGCAGACATCCCTGAACCATTGTCGGTTACCTGTATCAATGTCTTTCCCGCATCCTTGATAATAACGTCAATAACCGTACTTCCGGCATCTACTCCGTTTTCTGTCAATTCTTTAACAACTGAAGCGGGACGTTGGATCACCTCTCCGGCAGCAATCTGATTCGCGACGGAGTCTGGCAGTAGTTTGATAATGTCGGCCATATTCTGAGTTAAACCCGACAAATATATTAATTATTGGGCTATCTTCGCGGGAAATAGGTAGCTATGGGAAAATTATCGGTATTATTGATATTTACGGTTATGTTGGTAGCTTCAGGTTGTTCGGGAAAGTCAAAGCGGCAGAATATAGAGGTTATAACCTTGAATGTCAGACTGGACACTCCTGTTGACAGCGCTAATGCCTGGCCAAACAGAGCCTCTTATGTCTTTGATTATATAAATGGGGTCAAGCCCGATCTGCTGGGGATGCAGGAGGTACTTCTCCACCAGTACCAGGAACTGGACTCAGCCCTGACTGATTACACCTCTGTTGGCGTAGGGCGCAGTGACGGTGGCAAGGGGGGAGAGATGAATCCGGTTTTCTTCAAAAAAGAGAGATTTGATATGGTGAGAACCAAGACTTTCTGGTTGTCCGAAACTCCCGATTCGGCCGGTTCCAAGGCTTGGGGGGCAGGATTGCCCAGAATAGTAACGTGGGTGGAACTGGTTGACAAACGGAACCATGAACGCCTCTATTTTTTCAATACCCATTTCGCGCATGATTCCGATACGGCCAGAATCAACAGCGCGAAACTTTTGCTTATGGCGGTCGACAGTATTACCGGTGTCACACCGTTCATTGTTACGGGCGACTTCAATATGGATGAAAACTCGGAAGGCTATTCAATTCTTACGGGACCCTATGAGAGTGTTCCTCTTTTTGTCGATACCTATACAATATCCCAAAGAGCGCCACAAGGACTTACCTATACCTTTAATGGTTTCAGATATGAACCTGGAGATGCCAGGATTGATTACGTTTTTGTGAGGAACGGCATGAAGGTTATGGAGCATGAGACTCCAGAACTCACAGATTTTGACATTTTTATATCCGACCATTGGCCAGTGAGAACTATCGTTTCCATTAACTAAAAAAACATTTGTTTTTTTATTCTTTAAAGCAAATAAATCTGTCTCCTAATGAAGCTATCCCAAACAATCTAGGGAGGGAAAGACATTAGTTCATCAGTCAAAGAAAATTAGATAATTTCCCTGAGAAAAACATAGTTTATAGATAGTTATACCGTATACATGGAAGTATGGACATGAATTTACATAATCTGTATGGTTTTGAAGCAAAAAATCATTTCTTTTGTACATACGAATTGACTTATGAACTAAACTTTCAGAAGCGAACATAATCTTATTAATCAAAAATTCACTAAAAGGTGTGATTTTTGTAAAAAAACAACAGGCATGAAAAAGCTAAAAATTGGTTCCAGAAATATTCCCGTATCCGCCGTTATCCAAAGCTGTATACGTATTGACGAAATGTTGATTGACGGGGTAGATATCCTTATCAAAACAGATTAAATATCAATAATTAAAAAGATGAAAAGAGTTTTAAACCTGTTTTTTATAACGCTCCTGATAATGTCGGGTTGCGGTTCGTCAAAAAAAAGCCTTACGCGGGGCAACTATGATGAAGCTATTAACAGAGCGGTCAATAATCTTCGCAAAAATCCCCGGAGCGAGAAAGATATCCTGAGCCTTGAACAGGCTATGAACATAGCCCTGGAACAGGATAATGAACGTATTAGATATCTGAAGACCGAGGGTAGAGCGGACTCGTGGGACGCCATCTATCAGATATATCAAAAAATGTATGACAGACAGATGTTGGTACGCACTGTTACCCCTCTGAATTATAAGGATAGAACCATAGAATTTCCGTACGTGGATTACCTTGCCGAGATGGTTATCGCAAAAAGAAACGCGGCCGATTTCTATTTCGCCCACGCCAAGCAACTCATGAATGAGGGCAGAAAAGAGTCGTATCGCCAGGCATACGCCGAATTTTCGAGGGTTAAAGAATACGTAGGCGACTATAACCAGATAAACGATTACCTTGAGGAGTCAAGATACCTTGGCATAAGCAGGGCATTGATAAGGATCAACAACAACTCCCTGGTCAATTTTCCACAGGAATATGACAAGGAGTTGCTCAATATTGGCATCTCTTCGCTGAACTCCAATTGGGTTGAATATTACACCACCATCCTGAATGAGAATATGGAATTGGATTATATTATTAATGTGAATATTAATAATATAGGTGTTAGTCCTGACCAACAATTCGAAATAGATACATTGGTCAAGAAGAGCGTAGAAGATGGTTTTGAGTATCTGCTCGACAGCAGGGGAAATGTCAGGAAAGACTCCCTTGGAAACGATATCAAGACTCCAAAATATAAGACATTACAGTGCGCCCTGATCCAGACAATACGACAGAAGGAATGTACCATTCAGGGAGTTGTTGAATTTGTTGAACTCCGAAATGAACGGATACTGCGCACGGAACCCATAGCGGCCGCTTCATCTTTTGAGAACATTTCGGCGAGAGCTATCGGAGATGTGGAGGCGCTCAATGCACAGCAGAAGGAGATGATAAAGACCGCAACCGCCCCTTTTCCAACTGACTTTGATATGATATTCAGCTGTTCAGATGCGCTTAAAATCTCCATTAGGGAAGCTTTGCAGAGAAACAGGGGAATAATACTCTAACAACCAACTTTTCTTTTTGAAGTTAGGCGTAAATGAGCCACCTTAGCGGCATAAAATTTTTATGATGGAGCAGAGGGGACGTTTTGTAGAGCTAGGGGAAAAAGATGTAGGGACACTATTACTTCAGTATTCTTGGCCTGCTATTGTAGCGATGATCGCGGCATCGCTTTATAACATGGTGGACAGTATTTTCATTGGTCACGGTGTTGGAGCATTGGCGCTTTCCGGGCTGGCCGCATCCTTTCCTATGATGAACCTCTCCGCCGCCTTCGGATCTTTGGTGGGTTCAGGTGCCGCAACATTGACCTCAATATGCCTGGGACAGAAAAATTACGATAGAGCTCTCAAGGTATTTGGCAATGTAATCCTATTGAACCTTATTGTCGGGGTAGTGTTTATGGCGGTACTCCTGATATTTCTTGAACCGACTCTCTATTTTTTTGGGGCAAGTGACGCTACCATAGGCTATGCCAGCGATTATATGAGGATAATCCTGTTGGGAAACGTGGTTACGCATATGTATCACGGTCTTAACGCTATTTTGCGTTCCTCAGGGCATCCGCGACTGGCAATGAACGCCACTATCGCGTCAGTGATAATAAACGCTATATTAGACCCGATATTCATTTTTGGCTTGAAAATGGGCATAAAAGGGGCCGCTATAGCCACGGTTATAGCCCAGGTAGTCGCCTTACTGTTCCAGATTTGGAAATTTAGCGACAAAGATGAGCTCCTCCATTTTCGCAGAGGTATATACAAACTCAACAAGAGAATAGTTATCGATATATTTTCGATAGGCTTATCCCCCTTTTTGATAAATCTTGCGGCATGTTTGGTTGTAATACTTATCAATTATGGGTTGAAGAACCATGGAGGCGATCTGGCAATAGGAGCTTATGGTATCATAAACAGGTTCTCTTTTTTGTTCCTTATGACAGTATTCGGTCTAAACCAGGGAATGCAACCAATAGCGGGTTATAATTTTGGAGCTAAACGGAACGACAGGGTTCTGGAGGTTCTGAAAAAGACAATAATCGCCGCAACGCTCGTCACCACGGCCGGATTTTGTTGTGGAGAGTTGTTTCCCCGTACAGTGGTATCGATCTTCACTTCCGATGAAGAACTTATAAATATTGCTTCGGAGGGGTTGCGGATTGTCGTTCTGTTTTTTCCGATAGTTGGGTTTCAAATAGTTTCCGGTACCTTTTTCCAGAGCATTGGAAAGGTTAAGAGGGCAATATTCTTGTCATTGACCCGCCAGGTACTTTTTCTGATCCCCCTGCTTCTAATACTTCCGAATATTTTTGGAACCAAAGGTGTCTGGTGGAGCATAGCCATGGCCGATTTTTCCTCAAGTATAGTTGCTTTGATATTGTTAATAGGCCAAATACGGTTACTTTTGAAAGATAAAACAGAGCAAAAACCGGAAAACTTTGAATGTACTGTAGAGCTTAAAAATGTCAGCAATGGATAACTCTAAGGTAATTTGTTTTGGCCGGCAATTAGGTTCCGGTGGCAGGGAAATTGCCGAGAAACTGGCAAAAAAGTTGGATCTGCCATTATATGATAAGGAGATTCTCGCTCTGGCGGCAAAGAACACCGGCCTTGGCAGGGAACTCTTTGAAAATGCCGATGAAAAGGCCTCCCCCAACATATTTGTGGGCTTTGCCAGATCATATCCAATAGTTAACGAGAGTCTGATTATGCAGGAAAGTCCCTTGAGCAATAACGCGCTTTTCAAGTTTCAATGCGAAGTTATAACCCAGATCGCTTCCAAGGGGTCGGCGGTGTTTGTAGGCAGGTGCGCCGATTTTATTCTACGCGACCATCCGGGTCTGTTCTCGGTTTTTATCTGCGGCAACAATAAGGACAGGATAGAGAGACTCTGTAGGTTGCGGGGAATATCAATGGAGGAGGCGATAAAGACAATCAAGAAGATCGATAAGCAGAGATCGACCTATTATAAGTATTATACCGATAAAACGTGGGGGGAGGCGTCATCGTACAATGTTTGCATCAACTCCTCCGTTTTGGGTATCGACGGAACTGTAGATGCGATACTATGGCTGCTTGAAAAAAAAGAAGCCTCCAAATAGATTAAATAAATCTTTTGAACCGTTCCAGTTTTTTCTTGTAAGGGGGGTATTTTAACTTTATATCTATGGAGAAGGAGGAGCGGACAACCGACTTATGGTGCGAGAAGGTATCAAAACCGTATTTCCCATGGTATAGTCCCATCCCACTGTTCCCCACCCCCCCAAACGGAAGCCTATGGTTCGCGACATGAATCAAAGTGTCGTTTATGCATGCCCCTCCCGAGGAGGTCTCACGGAGCACTTTTGCCGACTTTTTCCTGTCATTTGTGAAATAATATAGAGCCAGTGGTTTTTCCCTCGATTTGATGAAAGTTATGACGTCATCAATATTATAGAAGGTCTTTAAGGGCAATATTGGACCGAAAATCTCTTCGGTCATCACCTGTGAATCGTCGGCCATATCGGTGATAATTGTAGGTTCGAGATATCGGGCCGATATATCATATTTTCCACCCAGTACCAAGTCTCCCTCTTCAATGTACCCAACAAGTCTCTCCATGGCTTTTTCGGATATAATCCTGGGGTAGTCGGCTGATTTTTGTGGGTCCTCCCCGTACATCTCCCTGATCGCCTTTTCCATCTCGGCCACAAAACTCTCTTTAATCTCCTCGTGAACCATCAGATAGTCGGGCGCTATACATGTTTGCCCGGCATTTATCCCCTTGCCCCATACTATTCTACGGGCGGCAATGGCCAAATCGGCGTCCGAATCTATTATACAGGGAGATTTGCCCCCCAGTTCCAGTGTAACCGGTGTGAGGTTTTTGGCCGCCGCCTCCATAATGACTTTTCCTTTTGATGGACTTCCCGTGAAGAAAATATAGTCATACCTCTCATCCAATAAAGAATCTCCCGCGACAGGGTCACCGCAAAAAAAGGAGACATATTCCGCTGGAAAACATTTTTTGATAATCTCTTCGACAACTTTATTCGTAGAGGGCACTTTCCGGGAACTTTTGAGAAAAACGCAGTTTCCCGCACCAATCGCGGAGATAAGAGGTATAAAGGTCAATTGAAATGGATAATTCCAGGGAGCTATTATCAGTACGACACCATAAGGTTCCTTGAGTATCCTGCTGGATGATGGCCAGAAAATAAAGGGTGTTGGCTTGTATTTGGGTCGGGCCCATCTTTTCAGATTTTTGATATAGACATCTATTTCCCTTAAAACCAGGCTTACCTCTGTTGTATATGCTTCAAAATTTGATTTATGGAGGTCCGCTTCAAGGGCATCAAAGATATGTTTCTCATGTTCACGTATAAGTTGTCCCAACTTTTTAAGGTAATCTATCCTAAAATCAACATCTTTTGTCTTGTTGGTTCCAAAGAACTCTCTCATGGAGGCGACCCGTTTTTTAATATCTTCTGTAGTCATTGCCTTTACATTTGCCGTAAAATACTAAATAATGTGATATGGCTTTTATCTGTTTCGTCTGTTTTTCCTTGGTATCGGTGATGGAGTTGACATTTTGTGAGGGTTTACCGGAACTTTTTTTTCACCATGTTTTATTCGTTTAATGTGTTTTCTAATATCGTCTTAAATTCGTTTTCGTTGTTGTAATTGTAGAATGGAACAGCTGTAATTAAATAAGCATCCGTATGTATTTTAATTGTCTTTTGTTTGGTTCTGATTTCATTTAAAAAGTCTTCTTTCCATTTGTCGTGTCCTTTTAAATGTTCTCCTTTTGGCTCAATAAAAACTTGAAAAGTCATCTGTTCTCCACCACGTTGTTTGCAGAATAATAAAAAGTCAGGTTCAAAAGCTCGTCCCAGTTTGTCGAAGATTTTAATTTCTCTTTCGTTTCGGATTAGGTAAACATTCTCAAACTTCTGATTTATTCCTTCAAATCGTCTGGAAAACAGTTCAACAAATTTCTTTTCTTCACTTGTCCCGTAGTTGGCATTATAAACATACCAAGGCTCGTTAGCCACCAAAATTTCTTGTCCATCTGTTCTTTCACTCTCTTTGTAAACCTTGATTTCTTTGTCCTTGAAAACTTTGTGAATAGACTTTTTGAAATAGTCTGAACCTTCGTATTCAGTTGAATTGCTCTTTATGTCTGCTTCAATGTTTTGTAAAAGTCCGTTTAAGGCTTGTAAATGGTCGAAATGGCTAATTTCTTCAAGTCGGTTAACTGTTCCGCTAAATGTTATTTCTAAACCCGCCAAAAAGTCTGTGCTGTCAATGAAGTTGGAAAGTGAACCAACTCCCGGAAAGTAATGAGATAAACTATCGAAATAGAAAAATGGATTTTGGCTTAGTGCAAAACGGATCGTATTTTTTGGAATCTCAGTCAGTTTAACGTCTTTTGACTTTATGATTTCATTTTCAGCTGTAGGGTTTTCCAATTCAAAACCTAGTGCAAGGGACATTTTACCAATCCCTGAAGACAAAGTGTGTCGGTAGTTAGTTTTTGTAACCCCCAAATCGACAAACGATTTAATGTTGTCAAAACTCTTTGGAATTTTCTTGTTTAAGAAAACATGCCCCTCTTTATAAAAATCTGTTTTCTTAAATTCAGGTTTTAAAAGCAAATTCAACTGAACAAAACTTTCTTCATCTTCATAAATACCCGAATCCACAAGGGCTTTCTTCAATTCCGAAATGTAACGGCTATCTTCTTTGGTGTGATAATACAACTCCTCCAAGATTTTCAAGTCGTTAGAAATATCATTATCAAATTTTCGGGTAAACTTATCTTGTCCTTTCTCCAAGGCAAAGGGGAAATATCTTGCTCCGCGACCAATTAACTGTGCTTCTGAAACCGTGGTCTTTCCTGGTTTTCCGTCCTTTCCGTCCCGGTCTTCGTAAAGGCGAACGATATCAAATAAATTCAAAACGTCCCAACCCTCATTCAGTTTCTGAACAGCAAAAATAGCACGGATTGGATTGTTTTCATCCTCTAAAGTGTTGAGTAATATTTGATTTTGTTCGGCTTCAGTATCATTATTGGCACTAAGGCAATTTTCAAATTTAAAATTGGATTGAATGCGTTTTACAATCTCGGAAACTGTAATTCCTTTGGTTTCAAAAAATCGGAACGCCTTTTGAACTACTGGAACAGTGGAAGTTTTTTTGATTTTCTCCACCATTGCAACCGAAAAATCGTCAATCAATTTGTGGAAGTTTTCTTTGTTTTGTTCCGATTCCTTGATAGTCCTTTTTGCTTTAAAGAGAATGACGGGCTTCAAATTGATATTGTTTGAAGTTGCCATTTCCTGACGATATAAATTCAAAATTAAAGCTTGAATTATTCGGTCTTGCTCATTATACAGAGAACGGATGAGGTTTATTTCTTTTGAATATTTGTCAATACGGAACTGAGCGAGGTCATATTTGAAAATAACCTTGTTTTGATAGTGTTTTATTAGTTCTGCCGTTTTGGTATCGATAGTTGCCGTAAACTCCAGTAAGATATTTTCAAAATTAGAATCATGAATTTTCTTCACGGTGTCTTCCCAACTGCCAAGCAGATTGCCTGATCTTGTTCCAGCCACCAAATGATGTGCCTCATCGGCGATCAAAACCATTTTTTTCTCCTTGAAGTCTTCGTAGGTTACGCTATTTTCTTTGGTGTTGTTTAGGTCAATATGAAGCTGTTGAACAGTGGTAAACTTCAAATTAATATTCTGATTGTCGGCTTCGTCAAAATTTTCAATCTCTTTGATTAAGACCTCTTTTCCTTCAATAACAATTTTGTGGTTAAACAGGTATTTTGAAGCTTGTGCGTTAAGAAAATTGTCTTTGGTTTTTTGAATGATATTGTTGCTGTTTACAAAGAACAGAAAGTTGCGGTATCCTTTTTGGTAAAGGTGCAATATCAGGCCCGCCACGATTAAAGTCTTTCCACTTCCTGTTGCCATATTGTAAAGCAGGTGAAACGGTTTTTTGGGCTTGCCTTCAAAATCTTCCGAATCGCAGAGAATATATCGCTGAAAAGCTTCAGTCTGATAAGGTCGCAGACTAAATCCGGGCTTTAAATTGTCGGTTATGTGATTAGGAACGGCAACTTGTGCAATGGCTCTTTTGCCAAATTCCCGAATGAGCTTATCGTATAAAAATGCCATTACTTTTCCTTCTTTTTTTCAGTTTTCAATGCTTTAAGTTTTTTATTCGCCTGCTCTATGCTCGCAATAAACTGTTTTTCAACATCCGAAAGCTCAATTCCCGTTTTGCTTTTGTAAGTTTCGTATTCTGTCAATGCAATTTGTTTTGAACTGTTTGAAAAAATTGCTGGGTAATGCTCGCTTGCGGGTCGTAGTCTATACTTGTGGCGTATATCTCAAGCACTTTCCGATAAAACACCTTTTCAGATGAACGAATATCCCGAATACGTTCAAGTAGCTCTTCAAAGTAGCCACCGCCTTGCTTCAGCAAATCGTCGTTCATTGTGAAGCCTTTAACCAGGTATTCCCGCAAACGTTCGGTTGCCCAAATGCGGAATTGCGTTCCACGAAGTGATTTAACTCTATAACCTACTGATATAATGACATCTAAATTGTAATGTTTTATGCGATAATTTTTACCGTCCGCAGCAGTTGTCAAGTATTCCTTGACAACTGAGTTTTCATCCAACTCTCCATCGTCAAAGATGTTCTTTATGTGCAAGCTTATATTTTGTTTTGTGGTTTGGAATAGCTCAACCATATCCGCTTGGGTAAGCCACACCGTTTCATTTTCCAAACGAACCTGAATTTTTAACTGCCCATCTTCTGTTTGGTACAACAAAATTTCACTATTTGATTTTTCAGGCAACATTCTTTATTTNTTGATTTGGTAAAAATCTTTGGTTACTCTCTTTTCATCATCTGTGCAAGCAAAGTCGGCATCATTGAGCGAAGAAAGGTTTACATACAGCTGGTTTTTGTCCAGCAATTCCATCAATACTTCCTTTTGCATCTCCAATGTAAATTGCTTAAACTCCGGAATGGAGTTTTCAAACTTCTGTAAATCAATGCTATATTTAAAGAAAGACTTTTCTTTCATCTGCTCCCAAATCCGCAAAAGTGCTTCGGTGTTTTTGGCTTCTTCTATCTGCTCAATGAAAGTTTGGTTGTATTTTTTGAGTTCGAGATAGACGAATGAGCCACCACCTTGCCAATTGACTGATTTTGAAATACCACCTTGTTCGCCTTCTATTACTTTTTTAAGTCTTTCGACCGCAACAGTTTCTACATAATCCATTTGTTCAATTCCGAGATATTGGCGATTCATTTTGTGGGCTGTTGTTGCAGTAGTTCCGCTTCCTAAATGGTAATCTAATACAATGTCTTTCTCATTAGTTGCTAACTGAATTATTCTTTCAATTAGTGATTCTGGTTTAGGATTTTGAAATACAGTATTTTGAAAAAGAGCTTTTAAATGTTGTGTTCCATTTGTGGTTGTTCCAACATCATCCCAAATAGTTTTCGCTACTTTTCCTCTTTCAAGAGCTTCACTTAAAAATCGTTTTCTTTGTGGACCTGCCTCACCTGAAACTCCAAAAACAATTCGATTTTCTTTTAATAATTCCTGAAATTTATCAAAATCATTTTTCCAAGAACATCCTTCATTTGGTTTATAAACAATGCCTGTATTGGGATTAGTTATTTCATATTGTTGATTTGGTCGCCAACCACCGACTTGAAATGGGTCTGCCTTCCAAGGACCTCTTGGGTCATTATCTGGATTTTCAAAACCACCACCATCTTCTTTTAATCTAAATTCAGTCCTATTCTCAACATAGTATTTTTTATTTTTGAAATAAATCAAAGTATGATTGTGTGAAACAGAAATAATTGCTGTATTTGTTACTGATTTGGTAGAATTCCAAATCACGTCATTAAGAAAATTCTCACTCCCAAAAACTTCATCAGCAATTACTTTAAGGTGGGCGAATTCTCTATCATCAATAGAAATAAAAATACTACCATCATTACTCATTAATTCACGAGCAATCTTTAATCTATTATAGACAAATGTCAGCCAAGTAGAGTGATTAAAACTGTCATTATATTTAAATCCATCATTTCCCGTATTATACGGCGGGTCTATATAAATTAGTTTTACCTTTTCGGCAAACTCTTTTTTTAACGAATGCAAAACTAAAAGGTTGTTGCCTTTAATAATCAGGTTATCGGTTATGGTATCTTCTGGTAGTCCTCTTTTGTGATTTATTTCTGCATCACGTGTAAAGCCATCAAATGAGTGTTCACCGTCTTTGTCAATGCGTTTAGCATTGGTCAAAACCTTCGGCTCTAAAAGTTGGGTGATTTCGTCTTGTGCCAAAATTTCATTGAAGAAAATTTCTTCACGTTTATCTTCTTCACGGCTTTGTCCGCCTTCCAAAACGCAGTCTTTAAATGGCCATACTAAAGCAACTTCGTTGCGTTGTTTCAGATACTTGCCGTCAATGGTCAGTCCAATCTTGTTTTTGTATTGGGTGTAGCTATCGTTCAGGTAGTTTTTTTGCTCCAGAAACCGCATAAATAGGTTTTGGTTAAAAACCAATGTGTTTTTTACTTTTACAAAAAACTTGTCTTTCAGTTCCGCATTATCGAGCAGCAGTCCGATCAGTTCTTCATCAAAATTTTGTGCCTTGTTCAGCACCACCCATTTTTTAAGTTCTCCGTTATCTGTTACGAAGTTGGGTTCTTTTTTGAGTTGTTGCTCTAATGTTTCGTATAATTTCATTTATATCAAACCCTTAATTTTTATTTTCAAAAATACATTTTTTAGGTTATTAACCTTTCAGATTTTCGCAATTCTTGTCAATGAGTTTCAAAGATGATAGGTGGACTGAGGACGCATTGGCAAGAAAACAAATATTTTTGCAGACTAAAGCACTGTTTTGTGTGATGGTATAGAGGCCAGGATCCAGGGAGATCAAAAACAGTTTGTATAAGGGGCACTTGAAATCTATCTGACAATAAGGCTGCGGACAGTTAGATCAATGGTCGTGCTGTGGATCAGATTGAGCCTGTTATCGCGGTGAACCTTGAATAATAGTTGTTTATATCCCGGGAAATTTCTCCGCCCAACTCCTCCTCTCCGTTGCCAAGGCAGGCAGATGCCGCGGTTGACAGGTTCTGAAGGGCCATTTGAATGTTATATTCCGCACTTTTGACCAGATAACTCTCCTGACCAAGAAAATAATCGATCTCCTCATAATAATGGCTCCTCATATCTGCCACCATTTGTATGGCTTTATCCCGGTTTCCGGCCTTAAAATAGGCCTCTATAATATTCCCCACATAAGGATCATACAGAATTTTATCCAGAGGCAAAGCCTCCATACATCTGTCAAGAACCTTGTTGGCTTTATCCTGTTCACCTTTTTCAGCCAGAGCAATGGCCAGTTTGGCATAGTTCAGACGTGCCCTGATTACCGAAATATTCCTTTGATGATGGTAGTCGATGTTTACTTTCGGATCGTTCGCGCCGCCCCAGGCAAATTTGTTCATCATATTGTCATACATGATATCGGCAGCTATTGCCCCGTAGTCGAGCCACCCGTTATTATGCGATTTTATGGGTACCAACCTGTAGGCCAATCCTTCAAGCTGAAAATACTCCTCCAA
>JGI24710J26742_10002931_pt1 | contig 14794 bp, 13 predicted proteins | sample BioPla2DNA2_FD_26742 | JGI IMG/M metagenome (IMG submission 26742) | reverse complement strand
CTTGGAGAGTGTGTCCGTGAGAAGCTGAGTGTACCGAGAGGCACAAGATATGAGCTTTGCCGTAGCGTACACGCTGAGGCCAATGCGATTATTGCGGCTTCTAGGAAAGAAACACTAGGGGCGACTCTGTACTTGGTAGGTAGAGAAGTGAAGACAGGCGATTATGTAAAGAACTCAGAACCCTGTTCAATGTGTAAGCGAATGATAATTAACGCAGGTATTGAAACAGTAGTTGTTAGAGATGCTTACGACGATTATAGAGTTTTATCCGTACAAGACTGGGTTGATAATGATGATTCCCTTGAAGGTAGGGATGGGTATTAAAGGCTATGGCAAAGAAAGAGCATGACAAATACTACACGCCGAGGGAACTGGCGAAGTATTGTTACGACACAGCTCTGCGGGTCATAGGCAAGGAGAACATAACTGAAATCATAGAGCCAAGTGCAGGTGACGGGGCATTTTTGGACTGTGACCCTACGATAGTAGGTTACGACATTGCCCCGGAGCGGGAGGATGTTATTCAAGCCGATTTCTTGAAGTTGTCCTTCTCCTATCGGGAAGGACGGCTATTTATCGGCAACCCACCCTTCGGCTCACGCATGAANTTGGCGATTAAGTTCTTCAAGCATTGTGTACCAGTAGCCGATTACATAGCTTTTATCCTNCCTATAAGTCAGTTGAACAATACCAATCAGCTTTATGAGTTTGACTTGATACATAGTGANGATTTGGGCGAGNGGGATTACAGNGGTGTCCAGCTACACTGTGTCTTTAACATTTACAGAAGACCNGCGGGCGGGGTACTCAATCCGAAGCCTATTCACAAGATGAAGGGCATAGACATCTGTCGTAATGACAGTAGGAAGTATCCGACGTTTTCTTATGACATCAGGATGTGTGCTTGGGGCGACGCTACGGCAGGCAAGATACTAAGCGAAGGCGAGCAGTATTCAGCAGAATATAAGATTGCAGTATCAGACGACTTACCGAACAAGGCTGAAATCGTCAGTTTTATTCGTAATTTTGACTGGAATGGGTATGTTCGGGGAGTTGCCATGAAGAAAATCCAGCAGCACCATATAATATCGGTGTTAAAGAAGCATTTTGAGGAGGTGTAGATATGCGTTACAGTATCGGCGGTGTCAATTATGAGTTAGTCAGCAGGGCAGGTCTTATAGTCATTACAGGAAAACCTGAAACTGTGGACTTTTGCCGTGAAGCCTCCGACTTGATTAAATCCCACAATGAGGCTATGGGAACATTGTGGTCGTGTGAAACGCTGGCTGAGTTTGAACAGCGTGCGAGAGTACCTGCCTTTTTAGGCAGATGGTGGTATACGGGAAGTGCAGATAATATTTCAGTTGCGGATAAGCGTGCATTGGAAAGGCTTATCAAGAAACCTGTGGAATATGGCACTGCGGTTCTTATAGGAACTAATTATACAAAGTACAGAAATGTTACCCGTGGACTTCGTAAGGCGGGTCAGGCTCACGAAATATCGGCAAGCTTCCCAAGCGAGCGGTTTTTAATCAGGTATGTTCAGAGAAAAGTAACTTCCAAGGGGTATAAGATTGCTCACGATAATGCAAAGCGTTTTGTTCGCCGTCTGGGAGCTTTTTATCCGAAATATGATTACTATATCGACTTGATGGTTTCTGAGCTGTCTGAGGACGATTGGGAGCTTTCCAGAGGCATTATAGATAAGACCCTAAGGGGTGTTACTGGGGCAACTTTTAATACCTTTATGAAGTACCTCACAAAGCCGTTATCCAGTGGGGAAATGAAAAGAACGACAGAGCTATATAAGAATTACTGGATAGTGCGAGAAGAAGGACCTGCGAAGGTGCTTAGGAAGGTACACCAGAAGGCTATGCAATATCTTGAAATACGCCGTCTTATCAATGAAGGATATTTACCTGTTGGTGTAAAATATTCCGTAGCGGCTTTTGCGAAGCTTATAGGCAATCCAGAGGAAAAGGACGACAATTTAGATGAGGAAACCTCCGAGGGTGGTAAGAAGAAAAAGAAGGGTAGTTCAGGGGTGTTCACGTATAAGGACATTCTGAATTGGAGTGACTATAAGCTCAATAAGGAGGTAGCGATGGCGGCTACGCTTCCACTTTCCGACTGGCTGGCAATAGCTCTTATGTCTGATGTTCCTTACGCTACGGATGAAGAAGCCGAAATGATATTATTTGACATTATGACACGTTCACGCCGAACACTTGAATGGTCGGCGTTGCAAAGGGAGGGGAGCTTTTGAAGATATACAGGTTCAATGAAAAGACAAAAATAAAAGAAACCTCAAAGCGTCCAGTGGTGGTAGTGCTTTCGCCTGACGTATCTGACGAGAAGGCAGAGAGTATTGCCAAGAATTTTCCGAACGCATTGAAGATTTCAGAGCGTTTTATCGGTCAACCTCCGAGGGAGGGATATTTCAATGTAATGAGGGTCAAAGCAAAAGACCTTGAAACTCTTGATTTCGACAAAACTGCATATAAGGCGTTGCTTGTGGAAGAAACTCCGACAATGTTCTACGCAGAGCTGTTGGCATATCGTGAAAAAATTGCCGAAAAGACGGGGTTATCCAAGGACAGAATTCGGTTCTGTTGCAATCTTTTATCTGAAAAGGGCTGTGATAATTTTTCCTGCTATGCTGCTAATGCACTCAGGGATTATGCTGCCGAAGCAGGTATAACAGGCGTCGCACCGACGATTAAACAAGAAGTGTTGCAAGGTAATTCACTTTGTTTATGTGCTAAGACCAGAAAATAGTTATTATTTTCTGGTCTTTTGCATATTATACAATAAACCCTTTCCAAGATTAGGCTAAATAACGATTTCTGAAGAATATTTCGGATTTTTGAAAATAACTATTGCTTTTTGTTCAAGAGGTTGGTATAATAGCATAAAGGTAAAAGTTACATAAACAGAGTTTGTCCATAGATTGAACACGGAGGGGTAACCGTGTTTTCTCTTGGTAAGGCTCACTTTTGTTAAAAATTTAATATTTTAAGGGGGACGAGGTCGTGTTACATTACAAGACACAGGCTATTAAGCGTTTAGAAGCCTTTTTTGAGGCAAATTACCAAAAAATGCACGGTATTGCCGTAAAAGAAGTCGGAGAGCACAGAGCGTGGGACGCTGTCAACGACACGTACATAAGTTTGATAGAGAAAGAAGAACGAGGCAGAGGTCATTATGACGAGAGTTACGGTTCACGCTATGACTCTTATGTATACGGGGCACTTTACGGCACACTTAAAGGCATGCGTAAAGCACCCGTTGAGATAACTGAGACCGCACTCAAAGGTATTAACGAAGACGGTGAGGACGCTCCCAGCTATCTTGAAACAGTAGGCACTTACGACAATATTGACGCTGTTATCCAATCTACGGTTAGCTGTATGGATGTATGTTCTGATTTGATAACAGTATGTGGGCAAAGCAATACTGACGTAGTTGCCTTAGTCAGGGCTATTAAGCAACCTGAGGGACTTAGTTCAAGCTTCATTTCTAAATTTTTCGCTTCCCTAAGGAAGGCTGCTAAATCTGATATTAGTATTATAACCACTATTGAAGACTTTATACATCTATACGGAGAAAAACCTGCAGAAGTTAATAGTTGCTTAGTGCAGCTTGGAGTTTGTATCTAATTTGACTTGAATTAGAGCGGACTTCGGGTTGCGAAGCTCCGCTCTCAGTATGTTACGCAAATAAACTGAAAGGAGCTGGTGCTTTATGCAATTATCTGTAACACGTCAAACATACAACAGCAGAGAAGCGGCTGAGTTGGCGGGGTTAAAAAAGCCGTATTTCCTGACTTTTATCCGCAACCAGCTGAAATTGAAACACATCAATGACACCTTCGTAAGAGAGTACGCAGAAGATGTTTTCCATGATGGCATAGCAATACTTCTTACGTCACGATATGATTGTTCTAACGCAGACGAAGCTATCGTCGAGGCTATGACGAGAGCGGTGCAGAATGTAGTTAGGGATTACAGTCGACGCAAGGAAATTCCAGAAACATTTACTTACAAGGACGGCAAGGACGGCGACAGAGAGCTATCCCGTTTCGACCTTAACAGTAGCAGTGAGAGTGCGGAGGAACTCTTATTGGAGCAGGAAGATTGCTGTACGCTCGACGAAGCAGTTGAACGATTGGAAGCAATCAGATATTCGTATGGATTTGACCTTACGCTGAGTGTTTTATTGAACGCAGGCGTAATTAAGAAGATGTGGGATAGTGCTGCGGTGAACGGCTTACTGATGGCTTTTGAATCAGCACTTCCAGCAAAGAAATATTTTGGTGATTTGTGTATTGCTCGTGTAGTGGCGGCGGCTGCGGAAGCTGAACCAAGCGAGCTTATAGAAACAATGCGTCGCAACCTCTCCCGCTGCGACTTAATGCTAAAAGCATTGGGGTATCAAGGCGTATGAGGACGAATTTTACGGATTTACAAATTAAAGCTACGGGCGAGCTACCGTTCGCACAACGAGAGGGAGAGTATGAGGTAGCCGAACGGGCGTTGAATAGGTTAAACACACTTGGAATTGACAAGAATTACGCACTGGCAGAGCTTCAAAGTTTGAAGGATACGCTGATGAAGGGAAATCTTAGTTGGGAGTTTTATCGGGGCAGATGCTTGGGCGTAAATAAGCATAGAGTTCATACAGCACTTGTGCCTTACGCAATACATGAAAAGTTAGGGCGAGTGTATAGGGTACAGATGTCAGATATACCTGATTTTATGAGTATCGTACACAGTTGGCGATACCACGGGGTAACCGTGGCGGGGTTAGATAAGGAGCTGGAAGACTACGGCTTACACGACGAAGTTCCTTACGAAGTATTCAGGGAAGCAGTCGACACTATGTGGCGTCCTGAACCAGACAAAGAGAGGATAATCTTCCAAGACAACAATGGAAGTGCTGTGAGTATCTACGGCACAGAGACTATCTTCGGAGGCGGGGTACACGACGCAATCCTTGAATCTATAGACTTATCATCCTACGAAACGATGTGCTTGCACGTAGTTTCCTGCATGATGGAGTTGCCAAAGAGTGTAGTTTTATTGGGGGTATCCAAGGACGAGTGTTATATCCTTGATAAGACAGGACGCAATGAATCAGATATAATGTCGATATTCTCAGACTTAGTATTCTCACGCTGGTACTTTTCACGCTATATCAAATTTACAGGGGAAGTTACGAGGTTGGAGGCAGGTCTGGAAATATAACTGAATAAAGGTGCCTTATAGAAAACACCCTAAAAGAGTTTAGGGTGTTTATTTACGCCCATTGGATGAGGTTTTATCGGTGGCAGGACATTACGACATGAAAAACACAGAAGGCGACATTGAGTGGAGCGTGGAGAATGTTTCAGGCAAGACCTTTGAAATCAAGGCCTTCAACAATAAAACAGACAAGATAGCCACACGGAGCTATGAGCTTGCGTATGAACCAGCGTTTGGCTTGGACGTTTACGATAAAGCACAGATTGAGAAGTTGCTGGACGAGGTCATACAGGAAGTAAATTCGCAGTAAGGGAGTGAAGTAGAGTGTATCTAACAGGTTCTTACATCATACAGAAAGAGCCAGTGAAAGCTGCGAAGGTTTTGTTCTACGGCAATAAGGCAGACCGTGAGGTCATCCTGCTGGACGAACAAGGCAACCTTTTATCGGCTTATAAGCAAGTAGGCGACAAGAAGTACATGGCGAAATCGGACATAGCTTCTAAGCTTACGGCGAGGGTGAACAAAGCACTTACGAAAATAAGGAAGACGGGTGGAGAGCCGACGAGTTTCAACGACATCCCGGCATTGGAGTTCTACTCAGAAACAAGGAATTCAACAGTAACAATCGTCACAGATAGACGCACAGTATTCAAATTGGACATTGACATGGATGTTCGTTTAACCATTGCGATGACGCCAGACGGCACGGAGAAGCGTTTTGTATCGCCTCCTAACATTCCGTATGTAGAGTTGTCGCAGACGATTACGGACGAAAGAGGTCAGGATATTACAGTTCGTACCGTAGACGAAATCAAGCTTACGAAGAACGATGTTTCTTGGCTTGAGAGGGTTCAGGGTATAGTAGTACAGGATGATGAGAGAGCCGAAAGGTACTTCCAGAAGTTAGAGGAGTACGGCGGGGCAATCGCATACGATACAGAGACCACAGGTCTTAAAATCAACTGTTTCGGTAAGATTAACTCCCGTTACGCTAAGATGTTGGAAGAATACAACAACACTCATGCTGAGAAGATTTATCCAGACCGTCTTTGCGGAATTATCTTCGCAACCAAGACAGATACGGCGGTATACTTCCCATGTTTCAGCCGTAAGTTCAAGACGCTTTATCAGGAAGATACACCGTTGCGTAGGCAGATTATTGACCGTATCCGCTCTGATTACACCATCGGTAGATACCGTGACCGTAAAGGGGATATGGCCGATTACATTCGTAACGGTGGGGAAATGACACCAGACATTATCCTGATGGAGCGTATCAGATATATTCTTGAAACCAAGTACATCGTAGCACATAATGCTTCCTTCGAGTACAAGGTAGGATTTATGTACGACATCATTACGAATGTACGTGATGATACGATGTTACTTCACCAGATACTTCACAGATACGGACCAGACCCAAGACACAGACAATCCAACTTGAAGGCGTTGTCAAAGCTTGAGCTTGGTATCGACCAGTGGGGATTAGAGGACTTCTTCCCAGCATACAAGGAAGATGACGACGCAAGACTTCGTGCGAAAAGTCAGGTAGGTAAGAAGAAACGTAAGAAGAAATCGAACATTGACTTCTCCTATATGGATTTGGAAGGTACGAAGATATATGCACCTGCCGACGGTTACTGTACAATGGGCTTGTGGAAGAAGTACAAGAAAGAGCTTAAAGAGCAACATCCACAGATGGAGCGTATCTACCTTGTTGAAGTTGCAGCTTGCCGAGGCGTAGCGTACTGCGAGTTCTTCGGACACAGACTTGACGAGAAAAAGATTGAGGAGGTTAAGCAGGACTACATTGAGCAGACAGCTTTATTGGAATCCAAGATTAGAGCCGAAGCTAAGCTTTGTCAGGTAGGCGAAGACGAGTTACGTCGTAAGCTGGAATTAGCGAGAATGAGTGACAAGGACGCAGAGAAGCTTTCAGACGAAGAAAAGAAACTGCGTAAGGAAGCACAGGCAATCGGAGCACCACAGCTGGCTAAGGAGCTTAAAGAGCTTATGTCAATGGACGTATTCAACATTGATTCACCTAAGCAGTTAGCGAAGTTGTTCTACGAAACAATAGGTATACCAGAAACCTCAAGGGGTCGTTCCGTAGCCAAGGACGCAATCAAAGCTTTATTGGAGCATAAGCATCCAGACGGCACACTAAAGTATCCTATCGTCAAGTACTATCAGGAGTACAAAGCTGCGGATACGTTGCTTACGAAGTTCTTTGATAACTTATCTGACTATATGTGGCCCGGCGGTTACATTTTCAGTTCCTACGGACAGATTGCTGCGGCGACAGGGCGTATGTCCTGTATTGCTGAGGGTGAGCTGGTTACGCTTACGACAGGCAAGAAACCTATCCAAGATGTGCAGGTGGGCGATATAGCTTACTGTTACGATGGGGACAGACAGCTTTATCAGCGTAAGGTACTTGCTGTACTCGACCAAGGGGAGCGAGAGTGTGTAGAAATCAAGTGGGCTGGCGGGGGTTATCGCAAGGTAATCTACGAAGAAAGACCAGACGGCACTAAGAAATACAAAGGCACTGAGGAAGTTACAGGCACACTCATTTGTACAGCCGACCACCTTATCAGAGTAACAGACTCGAAATGGGAAGAACCTGCACGTTGGGTGAAGGCGGGTGATTTGGTTGAGGGCGACCTTATACTACGCTTAACCGTAGGCAAGGAATATAAGCTCACTGACAGTGTGAGAGTTTTATCCGTAACACCAGTTGGAAAGCGTCACGTGTACGACTTAACTATTGACGAACATTCCAACTTCGTGGCCTCTGACATAAATGTCCACAACTGTAAGCAACCTAACGCACAGCAATATCCAAAAGCAATCTCTAAGATTGTTATACCTCGTGACAACTGTATAATGATGGACGCAGACTTCTCACAGATTGAGTACCGTGTGCTTGTTGCGTTAGCACAAGAACCCGGATTGCTTGCGAAGTTCTATGACCCTGACATCGACTATCATACAATGATGGCGAGCTTGATGTTCAGCGTTGACTACGCAGCGGTTACCCCAAGCATGAGAAGCGACGCTAAGAGGTTCAACTTCGGTATTCCTTACGGTATGGGTATTGGTTCAATCGCTATGGGTCTTTTCGGTGAGAACACACCTAAGACCAGAGAAATGGCGAAGGCTAAGCGTAAGCTGTATTTCAAGGAACAGCCAAGAGTAGAGCAGTTCTTCGAGAGGGTTAAAGAGGCGGCGGTAGTTTACGGCTACACTGAAACAGCGTTCAAGCGTAGACGTTACTACACCTTCACAAGTTCAGACCCTGCAAAGGCAAATGCGGCCAAGGCGGCGGCAATGCGTCAGGCAGGGAACGCCGTTATACAGGGCTGTTTACGAGGGGATTCCAAGATATTAACTAAGGAATACGGTTATATATCCATAGGAGCCCTAGCCGACTTACCTGTAACAGTGTGGGACGGAACTAAGTACGTATCTGCGTGGGTACGCCCAAGTGGAGTAAAGAAGGAATACGAAGTTAAGCTAACAGACGGTAACACGATATACACGAGTGCTAATCACGGGTTCTGGACAACTGGAACTAAGGGTAAGTTTGACTGGAGAGAAGCTAAGGTTTTATCGGGGCAGAGATACTTTGCTATGACGGAGGAAGCCGAAGACTGGGTTTCAAACGACCTAATGTTGCCGAAGGTTGCCGACAGTAAAGCACACAACTCCCGTAACCACTCTATGGCTGATATTAAAGACGATTATGAAAGAGGACTATTAGCAGGACACTTAGCAGGCGATGGAAGTGTGACAGGGGACACGATACAGTGCTTAGTCGCTGAACATGAGAAAGAATACGTGCTTCCAGTGCTTGAGTCTATCCTAGGGCAGTTCGGACCATATTCAGTCAGAGTAAAAAAGTCAGGTCTAGGCACACAGATGATGTATTATATAAGTCTAAAGAGTAAGCGTCTTGCAACAGAGTTAAAAGAGGCTGACATAAAGAACCGTATACCGTTATTTGTATGGAATAGTAAGGAAACCCTAAGGGGCTACCTAAAAGCTAGATTTGATTCTGACGGGACAGTTAATGAAGATAATGTTATCCTGACACTAGGTAGAGGGCATGAAAGAGAGCCGTTGGCTAAGGATATACAACAAGCACTGTATTTATTCGGCATACACAGTAGATTGCATTATTGTGCTGACAGGATAAATGTCACTATACGAAAGAAACACGTAGCACTTTACAGAGACCGTATAGGGTTTATAAACCCAGTAAAGCAAAGTAAACTTAAAGACTTCGAGGTAATTGAAGAATTTAAGACATTCGGGCAAGACGTAGTAAGGTTAGACTCTGTTAGAGAAACAGGCGAAGAAGTTGAAATGTTTGACGTAGTAGATAGTGAGTCATCACAGTTCATGGCTAACGGTTTAGTAACTCATAATACTGCTGCTGACATCTTCAAGATTGCATTGGCACGTTCAATGAAGTTCATTATAGACAANGATTTATTCGGNAAGGTNTTCCTCACTAACATGGTACACGACGAGCTTCTGTGGGAAATCGACGTATCACAGGTAAATCCGCTTGTAGTAACCACAAACATCGGTAAGATGATGAGCTTCTCGCTTGACGGGTATCCACCGCTCTTTATCGGTGCGGGTGTAAGTGATTGTTGGGCTAAGGCAAAGAGCAAAGACTGCGAAATCCATCCACACCTATTACATCTTATGACTGAGGAAGTTGAGGAGAAGAAGTACGACCTTCATACACCTACAATGTCACCTAAGGAATGGGTAGCGTACTTCGACAATAGGGTAATGGAGTTTCGTAAGGAGAAGATATTGCAATACTTAACTGACCCTGCGAACTTCGGACAGAACGTCCACCCTGAAATTGGAAACCTTATAAGACTGCTTTATCAGAAGCACATTGATGAATCTGACATCAATCCAAAAGACCCGGGAGCGGACGCAGAGCGTACCTTACGTTGTATCGAGTATCTGGCTAAGGAACTTGGCTTGGAGCTTGACCGTAACAACTATATGACTACGGGTGTACAGGTTGCGGACGATGACACAGAAGACCACGAGTACGAAGATGGCGGTGATGAAGGCGTTGACGACGGCTTCAACACATCAGACTCTGACTTTGAGCTTGTGGACGAAGACAAAGTATCAGGCGTGCGTCTGGTAGACCTTATCAGAGAATTTGAGTACGTAGTAGCTCCTTCCTTGGGCGTATGCGGTATTGATGATTCAATCCTTACGCAGAAGCAACGTGAAGATGTTTACGGCTTCTTGTTGGAGCATAAGCAGTGCGGACCTGATGATGAAGGTGCATTGGAGTTAGTTCTCCACATTGGCGGTGGCGTACTGCGTCACACAGGAGTGTATGTGCATAACATCGGCACAGGAGCAGAGCTTGAAGACTTGATGGTAAGATAGGCAGTTTTATTTGCAAAAGATAGTCGTGAGCCTAATCGCTCACGACTATTACATAATGGTCGTGGGCCTGTGTTAGCGGAAGCTTATATAAGCACAGCTCATAAATCATAGAGAGAGGATAGGTCAACTACCCTATATGGCGAGAAGCGGAGGAGGCAGAAGCGGAGGAGGTGCAAGACGTAGTTCAGCCGTAGCTCAGGTAGAAGCTTCAGCTCAGGAAGAAGTTCAAGCAGGAGCTTTTCATCTTCGAGTTCGAGGAGCGGGAGTTCAAGCAGTTCCCGTAGCAGTTCAAGTAGTTTTAGTTCCCGTAGCGGAAGCAGTATAAGCAGAAGCAGTGGGGGCGGTTTCGGAGGAGGTTTAGGTAGTATTGGAGGCGGTAGCCGTCCAAGCAGACCAACCGTAAACAATGTATTTATTAACAATCCGAGAGCTGGCTTTGATAGGACACCTTCTTTTGGCGGACCAGCTTCTTACGGAGGCGGGTACTCAGGTGGGGGCTATGGAAGCAGTAAAAAGAAATCGGGTTCAGGTGTAGGCAAGACCGTCCTGACCTTGGTTATAATTTTCGGGATTATATTCCTGATGTTGGCATTGTTCAGTTCAACGGCTAACCGAGACATTCCTGACAGTACGATTGAGCGTAAGCCGTTACCTGTTGGAGCTGCACAAGGCGATGTTATAGTTTACCGTGACGACACTGGTGATGGTGATTGGTTTGATAACCGTTCTGTATTGATGGCGGGGGCAACCGAAGCCTATAATCTAACTGGTGTGAAATTTGGTATCCTTGCAACAAGGGATATTAACGGTAATATCAGTCCGTCAGAGAGTGAATTGGCGGCTTACGCAGATGAGCTTTATCAGGAGTGGTTTCCTGATGACGAAGCACATCTTCTGATGGTGGTAGTAGACCAGCCACACAGAGACGGATACCACGTATACTATAAGACGGGTATTTCAACGCTTTCAGTGTTTGACGACCAAGCTATTGACGTACTGGACAGTTACTTGTATAAGTACTGGGTATCTACGATGACAACCAGTGAAATGTTCAGCAAGGTTTTATCCGACACAGCGAAGCACATCATGCAGGTTACGAAATCCCCTGTTGAGACTTTAGCACCTTGGATTATCGTAGGGTTCGTAATTTGCTTAATCATAGGCATTATGCCAGCGATTTTACGTATGAAGGCAAGGAAGAAAGAAGCCGAAGCAGAAAGAATGAGAGCGGAGGCAGAGCTGCTTGGTACTCCGATTGCTGGGCTTGACACAGAACCGATGTCAGCGTCAGAGCTTGCAGATAAGTACTTAGCTGAGCAGGGAATTCCGATTACGCCTCAATATAAAGCACCTGAAAATCCTCTGGATGACCCTTACAGTCCTAAACCTGCGGGCTACGCAGCAAAGCAGGCAGAAATGGGCTATCCTAAGTCACAGGCTGTAAGACCTGCGGTATCACCTGAGGAAGCTGATTTATCCGACGATAATGAGTTGGTATTCGGCACATTTGAATCATTTGCAACGGCTATGAGAGGCTTAGGTAGCGACGATAGCGACGAGGAACTCATGGCACGTTATGAGCAGTACAAGAAAGAGAACAACATTGAAGACTAATATTGAGAGGTGAGGTATATGGGTAAGAATAGGTTTTTAATCCTGTTGCTCGTATGCACCCTCATCGTAACCACTATGGCGGGTTGCAGCAGAGGTACTCAGACCGTAAACGACCCGCCTTCTGGTTGGGATACAGGGCAAGTACAAGAGCCAGCTGTAACGCCCTCAGTAGGCGAACAACCTACGGAAGAACCTTCTGAATTACCGTCTGAACAGCCGTCAGAGCAACCTACGGAAGAACCTGCAGAAGAACCCGTGGAAGAACCTGCGGGCGAGCAGTTTGAGCAGGATGACGCTCCTTACGCAAAGGTTGATATGACACTGGGAAGACCGATGTCGTCTTTATACACTTATAAGCTTGTACCGAACAAGGACAAAGCTCGTGAAATCAAGCCTTCAACAAAGTACGCTGGCTTCTTTACAGCACATTTGGATAACGGCAAGACAATTTTATTGGGTCCAGATATGGAGGAAGTCGTATATCCACAGAATGAGGAGTATAAGATTTTAGAGCCGTTTACTTACGAAGGCAAAATCTACTTTAGGGTAGAGGACTTGAAGACTGACTGGCAACCGATACCTGAGGAGTATTGTAACCTTTGGTGGAAACCGCTGGGCGGGTACGCTGTCGTAGATGAAAAAGGCGAGTATGTAATCCCGTTCGGCAAGTATCAGTATATCGACCAGTTTGTAGAAGGTAAGTCGAGGGTGTTCAGTGTCGAGGATGACAATTATTACATCATTGACATAAAGGGAGAGGTCTTAAAGACTTATCCGAGAGCCGAAAAGGAAGCACCCTTCAAGTTATTCCCGGACGGTTATATTTACACCAGAAGCGACAAAGATGGCAAGCATAGTCATGCACTGGTGACTTGGGATGGGGAATTCATCATCCCGTACTACACTTACAAGGATGACATCTTCCCGAAATATCTTGGGGGTGGTACATTCCTTGTGAATAACGATATACTTGCTGACGGAAAACCGTCAGGACTTGTGCTTTATTCGGTTGGAAAAGAGCCGAGAACACTTCCAAAGGACAGCTACGACGTATTTTCCATAGAGAACGATAAATATGTCACTGGAATGATTACGAACGGTTTGGCGGGTCCTCTGGCGAAGTGGGATTATGTCGTAACCGACTATTCAGGCAAGGTTCTTATTGAGCGAGGCAAGTACGATTTCAGTTTAGGCGGCTGGGGAGAAGGTTACGCCGTAGCCAAGAGAAACAACAAGTGGGTTTTATTGGACAATAGCTGTAGAGAAGTGAAGCTTCCAGAACACATGGAGCTTATTGGCCGATATGCTAAGGACGCTGCACTTTTCGTCGTAAAGGTAACCAAGGACTTTGAAATGTGGAGGTATGCGAATGTTCCTGCACGCTACGACAACCCTATAGGTATCGTAGATAAGGACTTTAATTGGGTAATACCTCCGGGGGTTATAGATTATGTACGTAATATACCGATTGAATCGGTAAAGAATTTCAGTGAGTACAAACAAGGGGACTCTGAGAAGAATTCCTTGCTGTACATTTATCCGAAGGCCACAAAGAAAGCAGAGTGAGTTCAGTAGTGGAAGGGAGGCAATGGCGATGTTAAAAAGATATTTCAAGTCCTTAGACAGAACAGGATGGGAGCATTTGATATTAGGGGTACTTGTATTTATCCTTACTTGCCTCCTGACAGGTTATATCTTCAGAGATTTCAGCAAGNTTTTATCCGTAATCTTTGCGTATNTCGGTTTAGAAACGGCGGCCGGTTTGGTTGGAAAGGCAACTATCGGTTCTATTTATAGACACAAGGACGGGAAGAACAAGGACATATACCTTGCGAAGAAAGAGTATTTAGACAGGAGATTTCAAGCGATGTACGGGGGTGAGGTAGTTGGCGAAGAAGAAAAAGAAAGCTCAGACGGTAGTGAAGGCACAGACGAAAGCTCCGACAAAGACGAGTAAGACGGTGTATACGCCACGTGAGATGGCTATGGCGATGGATGATATTGCGAGAACTGAGGCTCTGCGTATTCGAGGATTGAGCTTGTTGCCGTTTCTGGCGGCGATAGTCTTTCTTATTAAGTATCAGAGTTTCAATAACATCTACGTGGTGTCTTCTGTCATGCAGGCGGGTACGCTTACGCTCTACGGCACTCTTACAGTGCGTAGGCAGTTTATAGCGTCCGTATGGCGAGGCAGAAAGACTACGCACCGTAAGCTGTATGAGAGTAACAAGGCGTATTTTGACGGGCGGTTTGCTCGTTACGGTTTAAGGGAGGAAAAGAAATAATGGGATTATACTTCAAATTAGGACAATCTGAATTGGCAAGAGCGTTAGATATACAGGGCAGGAACAAAGCTGTACTGGCAAACCTCTTGCCACTTTTATCTGGCATTGGCTGGGCGGTATATTGGATACTTACGAAGGATTTCAGACCGTGGTTAGTTTTATTGGCGGTTGCAATCATCATCGGCTCACTGATGTTGGGCGTGTATATTCAAGCGG
>JGI24710J26742_10002929_pt1 | contig 14801 bp, 11 predicted proteins | sample BioPla2DNA2_FD_26742 | JGI IMG/M metagenome (IMG submission 26742) | reverse complement strand
TCATAAGTCTTGCCGGATCTGCTCTTCCATTTAATCTTTTCCGTTGGTATCCCTTCAGGCTGATATGTCTTAATTACAATAGTTTGGTCTTTAAGTTTTTCAATTCTTTTTACGGTTTCTTTTTCTTTTAAATCATTTTCCTCTTCGTCCCATATTAATTCAACTTGCTCAAAATCAAAAATCTCTCCTCTTACGACTATTTCAATATATTCTTCTCCCTCTATCAATCCTTCAAGAAGAATAGTATTTTTATTTTCTAATGACAATGGTTTTTCATATAAAGCTTTTACTATTACTTCTTCTTGTAAATTCCCATCCTTACTAATTGATGCAGGTGTTTCAATAGCGGGAATTTCCGGTGAACCGCTTTTACATCCGGAAAAAACAATAGCCAAAATTACAACAAACACNTAGATATGTGCAAATTTCATCTTAACACTTTCCATATTAGCACTCCTTTTCAGTATACTACCGTCCAATGATATTTTATCAAATTTTATTTGAGATTTATAATTATTTATTTTCATCTTCATAATCAGGATTTCTTCCTACCGAACATAACCGCAAAAGAATAATACTTATAGATGCAGCTGACATCCTGAAATCCGATTTGCCTAAGCCATTCCAATTGCTGATTTAATGGTGCTTCCTTGTCCAGCTTCATTCTTTCAAACGCTGATAGAATCTCATTTTCCGGTAAACCGCTTTTCGAAACGACATAAGCAGAATCATTTGCCAGCAATACATTCACGCTGCGAGAATAAATGCCATCAGGCGAAGTTTGGTCAATTGAATATTCAACAGCATCGTCATCCGTAATAGTCACTATAGCTTCACCACTATTATATTTGTTAAGTAGCATTTCGAAAACTTCCTTTTTGAAATCCATATCAATATCTTCTCCACCTGAACCAAACTCATAATAACTGTATTTAAATTCATCTAATGATTGGTAATAGTTTTTGATTTTATCTTTATCAATTTCTCTGCAATATTTATACCATCCATATTTCAAAATTGTATATCCACTATCGTTTTTCACTGAATAAATAGTAGCTTCGTCATTATAATTTAATATTTTAGCCAACACAATATTTATAAGATTGTCACTATCTTTTGCATTTGCTACTGCCTGACCGAGTTCAAATTTGTTTCCTCCAAACTCATCACCAATTTCTACATACAAATCTCCATTATAATAGAATTTTTGCAGCATCCTTATTTCATCAGTTGTACAACTTACGTAAATACCTGTTTTAACATAATCGTCAAAAGAATTCTGATTTGCAAATCGCATAAATCCGATCCACCCAATTGGTAATGCAGCGGGGATCAATGAAATACAAATTAAAAAAACCTTTACGACCATAAGAGTCATAAAGGTTTTGGTGAGCCATCCGCGACTCGAACGCGGGACACCATGATTAAAAGTCATGTGCTCTGCCAACTGAGCTAATGGCCCAAATATGGCAGGGATGGCAGGACTCGAACCTACGAAATGCCAGAGTCAAAGTCTGGTGCCTTACCACTTGGCTACATCCCTATATTAGTGGGGTGAATAGTGGGAGTCGAACCCACGACCTCCAGAGCCACAATCTGGCGCTCTAACCAACTGAGCTATATCCACCATAGATATGCCTCGAAAAAAGGCACAAAGATATTTTAAGACAGATAATAATAAATGTCAAGCAATTTTTCATTTTTCTTTTGCGAAAATGTTGGTAATATACACATTTGCAAACATACCTCCATATCTTTACAACCACTAACTCATAAATCATCCAGTTCAGAAAACCACGAACTTGCTACAGCGTCACTGGGCATAAACCAATCTCCTCTAGGCGAAAGACTAATCGTCCCCACCTTAGGACCGTTAGGCAAACATGACCTTTTAAACTGCTGGCTGAAAAACCTTTTTATAAATACCTTCAACCATTTTTTTATTATATCCTTCGAGTATTTACCTCCAAAGGCTTTCTCTGCAAGAAACGCAATCTTTTTAGGCGTTGCCCCGTACCTTAACATATGGTACATAAAAAAGTCATGAAGTTCATAAGGTCCAATTATATCCTCCGTCTTTTGCTTGATATTCCCCTTCTCATCAGGAGGAAGAAGTTCCGGAGAAATGGGAGTATTTAATATTTTAATTAAAACATCCCTAGACCTCTCATCCACCACATTGTCTGCAATCCACCTTACTAAATGTCCAACTAGAGTTTTAGGTACACTGCAATTCACCGAATACATGGACATATGATCACCATTATAGGTACACCACCCTAACGCCAGTTCCGAAAGGTCTCCAGTGCCTATCACAAGTCCACCTTCCTTGTTGGCAATATCCATTAAAATCTGTGTACGCTCACGGGCTTGAACATTTTCATAAGTTACATCATGTATTGCTGGATCATGTCCTATATCCTTAAAATGCTGAATACAGGCATTCTTAATATCAATTTCCCGTATATCCACCTTCATAGATTCCATTAGCTCCATGGCATTGGTGTAAGTTATATCGGTAGTCCCAAATCCGGGCATAGTAATGGCAATAATATTTTTTCTGGAAATACCCAGATTATCAAAGGCTTTTGCAATCACCAAAAGTGCCAGCGTAGAATCAAGTCCTCCCGAAATACCAATAACAGCATGATTAAGCCCCGTATGTTTTATCCTCTTTTCCAATGCAGCGGTCTGAATGGAAAATATCTCTCTGCATCTTTCATCAAGGCTTTTTTCATTGGAAGGTACGAAGGGATGAGGATCTACATATCTTATTAATCCTTCGGTTTTGTATTTCGAAAGCTCTGCCCTTACTTTTCTGAAACTTTTTACATTGTCCTTCCACAACTCCATAAAGCTGGTATTTTTCCTTCTGTCATTCATCAACCTCTGGCTGTCAATATCCGAAAATATAAGCTGATCGTCGCTTTCAAACCTTTTTGACTCAGCAAGCAATGTTCCGTCCTCACAGATCATTGCATGTCCTCCAAAGACAACATCCGTTGTGGATTCATTTACACCGGAAGAAGTGTAAACATAACCGACCAGACATTTTGCCGACTGCTGCCGAACCAGTTCTTTTCGATACTCACTCTTGCCTATTATTTCATAGCTGGCAGAAAGATTAAAAATTATTGATGCCCCGGCCATTGCCTGAAAAGCACTGGGAGAAACAGGTGCCCATAGATCCTCGCACAATTCAACACCAAAACATATATTTTCCCTTGCATCTTCAAAAAGCAAATCATTTCCAAAGGGTATTTCCTGACCGCACAGCAAAACCGTATTGATTACAGCGTTTTTTCCGGACGCAAACCACCTCTGTTCACAAAACCCATTATAATTAGGCACGAAGGTCTTGGGGACAACCCCAAGTATCCTTCCTTTTTGAATTGCAATAGCACAATTAAGAAGTTGATTATCAATGCTTAAAGGCATTCCCAGCAATGATACAACCCCGGTATCCTTTGTAGAACTCAGTATTCTGCCCAATTGAGTCCTTGCATCCTCAAGCAAAGCCTCTTGGTGAAAAAGGTCACCGCAAGTATAACCGGTTATTGAAAGCTCCGGAAAAACCAGTATCTGCACTCCTTCTTTTTCTGCCCTGCCAATAAGCCCGATAATCTGATCGGAATTGTAACGGCAGTCACCAACTTTTAATTGGGGAACAGCCGCCCCCACCCTTATAAATCCATATTTCATAAAATCACCCTGTAATTATTTTTACTGCCTGTAAATGTCCCACTTCGACTATAATATATAATTTATGCCTTGTTTTGCAGTCCCTTAAGCCTTTCTGCTACCTTATCATACATTTCTTGGTACTTCGCTTTCTTTTCCTTCTCTTCCTCTATTACTTTAGCCGGTGCTTTAGATATAAATCCTTGATTTGCAAGTTTTTTGTTTACCCTGTCCAATTCCTTTTCAAGATTGGCCAATTCCTTGTTAAGTCTTTCTATCTCTTTTTCAATATCTATAAGCTCTTCTAAGGGAATAAATATCTCAACCCCAGCCAATATTGAAGCAACTGTATCCGCAGGAATACCTGATTTGTTAGACTGAACAACTACTTCCGAACTTGATGCCAGTCTCTCAAAAAACATCTTCCCTTCCATCAGAGTCTTCTGATCATTGCTTTTCGGTGTGACAAATATAGTTTTTGCCTTTTTTGATGGGGGCACGTTCATCTCCGCCCTGATATTCCTTATATTCTTAATGGCATCCATGATAAGACTCATCTTCTTTTCTTCCTCAGGGAAGTTGTAATCCTCCCTGTGAACCGGCCATTGTGAAATCATGATGCTTTCGTCCTCATTGACAAGGTGACGGTAAATTTCCTCAGTAATAAAAGGCATGTATGGATGCAACAGCTTCATTGCCGAACCCAAAACATAGTTTAAAACATACTGGGCTTCCAGCCTTGTTTCATCTTCCCTGTCATAAAGCCTTGGCTTTACAAGCTCAATATACCAGTCGCAGAATTCTTCCCAGATAAATTCGTAAACCTTCTGAAGAGCAATGCCCAGCTCATATTTGTCCATGTTTTCGGTAACTTCCTTAGCAAGGCTGTTTACCCTGCTGAGTATCCATTTGTCCGCAGTGGTAAATTTATCCGGGTCAACCTTTGAAAATTCAAGCTCTTCGTCAAAGTTCATCAGCACAAATCTTGATGCGTTCCAAATCTTGTTGGCAAAATTCCTGCTGGATTCAACCTTTTCATCCGAGAATCTCAAATCATTTCCCGGAGAGGTCCCTATTGTAAGGGCAAATCTCAATGCATCGGTACCATATTTATCTATTACCTCAAGGGGATCAATGCCATTGCCCAAAGACTTACTCATTTTTCTTCCTTGGGCATCCCTCACAATGCCATGGATAAACACATGGCTGAAGGGTTCTTTTCCTATATGCTCAAGACCGGAGAATATCATTCTTGCAACCCAGAAGAATATAATATCATACCCGGTTACAAGCACATCGGTCGGATAGAAATATTTAAGATCCTCCGTTTCCTCNGGCCATCCAAGGGTTGAAAAAGGCCAGAGAGCAGAACTGAACCATGTGTCAAGGGTGTCTTGATCCTGTTCAATCCTTGAGCTGCCGCAATTCGGACAAACATCAGGTATTTCACTTTCCACCATTGTATGTCCGCATTCCTGACAATAATACGCCGGAATTCTGTGACCCCACCACAGCTGTCTTGAGATACACCAATCCTGAATGTTTTCCATCCAGTTGAAGTAGGTTTTTGAAAATCTTTCGGGCACAAATTTTATCGTACCGTTTTTAACCACCTCAATGGCCGGCTCTGCAAGAGGCTTCATCTTAACAAACCACTGTTTTGAAATCATCGGCTCAATTACCGTGGAACACCTGTAGCATGTGCCGACATTATGGGTATGGTCTTCAATTTTTAAAAGCAGGTCAAGATTTTCTAAATCCTTTACAATCTGTTTTCTTGCTTCATACCTGTCCATACCCTGATACTGCCCGGCCAATTCATTCATTGTCGCATCATCGTTCATAACCTTCACCTGCGGAAGATTATGCCTTAAACCCACTTCAAAGTCATTCGGGTCATGGGCAGGAGTTATCTTAACAACACCTGTACCAAAATCCTTTTCAACATATTCATCGGCAATAACCGGTATATCCTTATTCATTAAAGGAAGAATAACGCTTTTTCCCACAAGGTGTTTATACCTTTCATCCTCAGGATGTACAGCCACCGCCGTATCCCCCAGCATAGTTTCGGGTCTTGTCGTTGCAACCACAACAAACTCGTTGCTGCCCTTTACCGGGTACTTTATATGCCAAAAATGTCCTGATTTTTCTTCGTATTCCACCTCGGCATCGGATATTGAGGTATTACATTTCGGGCACCAGTTTATTATCCTTTCACCCCTGTATATAAGACCTTTTTTATAAAGCCTTATAAAGACCTCTATAACCGCCCTTGAAAGACCTTCATCCATGGTAAACCTTTCCCGCTCCCAGTCACAGGAGCTTCCAAGCTTTTTAAGCTGCTCAACAATCCTTCCCCCATAATGCTTTTTCCAATCCCATGCCCTCTCCAAAAACTTCTCCCTTCCAATTTCCTCTTTTGTTAAGCCTTCCTTAGCCATAGCCTCAACTATCTTGGCCTCTGTAGCTATACTGGCATGATCGGTGCCGGGAAGCCATAGGGCACAATACCCCTGCATCCTCTTCCACCTGATAAGAATGTCCTGAAGGGTTTCATCCAGGGCATGTCCCATATGGAGCTGTCCTGTAATATTCGGCGGTGGAATAACAATGGTAAAGGGCGTTTTTTCTTTGTCTATTTGGGCATGAAAATAGCCTTTCTCCATCCACTGGTTGTACAGTCTGTCTTCAACCTGCTTTGGGTCATAGGTCTTAGCAATATTTTTTTCTAAACTCATACAAAAACCTCCACTTTATTTTATAAGAATTAATTCTCAAAACTATTTATAAATAACCAGCAATAATATCAACCCGGGAAGGGCAATAAGCATTCCCATCATTTTTACATTGAGTACTGCCTTGTTAAATTTATATCTCTCCAGTTCTTCTTCTGTCATTTCATGCTCAAAATGGCATATGGTTTTTTCATTAATCTTAAACCTTTTCACAATGGCTTTGGCAGCCAAAACAATCCCAAAACCTGCTGCAATAAATAAAAACATCAGTATTCTTAAAAAAATCATATTTCCTTGTCTCCTTGTTAGTATTTCCCCCACTTCCAATTTACTTACCAATCAGGATGCCGGTATTCATATAACCATAAATATCTGCTATATAAAAAAGCCTTTCATCCGACAATTGGACGAAAGACAACTTTTCCGCGTTACCACCAAAATTCCTATAACCAAATAGGCATCTCAACCTCCATAAAGACTTAAATATCCCTACAAAGCTTCGAAATAACGGCTCTGTACCGCCAAAGTCTAGTCAGATAAGTTCCTTCAAAACCTTTATCTTTTCAACTTCAGAACTCCCAGGCTACCTTCGGCAGGTTGATACTTAAGGGAAACTTTCAGCCGCCGATTTCCCCTCTCTATTAAGCCGTCGCTGCTTACTCCTCCTGATCATAGCTTCTGCTTTAATTAATCTTAAGAACATAATAATTTAAACCTCTCCACATGTCAAGGCATTTTAACGTAAATTGTGTGCTATTGCATCATTGTCTCTATTTTTTTTACAGACTTTTTATCCAATAATCCTCCGCCCAATGCTGTGAAAATATAGCTTTTAATTTCGTCCTTTGTCCTATACTTTCTTATCATTGCAAGCACCTGTAAAATATCCGTCAGAATTGACTTACGCATTGTTTCTTTAACACTTAAAATGTCAACAGCCATTAATTTATCGGCTATTATAGAGTGCAGATGCTCTTTATAGGGAATGATATTTTGTAATGACTGAATGCACTGGCGTACAGTAATGGGTTTATCATAATGCAAATTAGTAAGGTATTCATCCATGATTCTATCAAATTTATTTTCCTTATCCCACCTGGCATTTTCAGAAATAAGCATCAACCCCATACTTCTCTGGTATGAATTTCCACTTCTGAGTTTTTCACTGAAAACATCTCAAAAAGGATAAACATCGTCAAAGCTTATGGAACGGTTTTTTAACAGAAGAAACGCCTGATACCTTAATTTGTCGTCTTTTTCAGATAACCATTCTACAAGTTGCTTTATTTCATTCCAAGCCTTCTAAATTTTCACAACCATAAAAAGCATAGAAATATCGACAATTTTGACGTCATTATCAAATATTTTTTCAGGAATTTTGATTTATTAAACACCCAAATATATAGTCCATTGATAAAACCTCATAATTATTGGTACAATAAAGACATTAATAAAATTAACAGGGTGTGCCATAATGAAAAAAAGAGTCAATATTTTAATAATAATCCTGCTGATAAGCATCGCTTACGCCGGCTGCAACGGCAATTCCGACAATATGCCGCCGGATAACAGTCCACAGCCGACACGGACTTTAGCCGTTTCCCCGACTCCTCTTCCAACCGAGGGAAATCTTGAAGACCGGCAGTTAAAAACAGTGGATGATCTTATAAACTCCATGACTTTAGAAGAAAAGGTCGGACAGATATTCATTGTCGCCTTTCGAGAGGATAGTTCATCACACCCCATTACATCACTGGATGCAATTACAAAACAGCAAATATACGACTTCAATCCCGGAGGTGTAGTACTGTTCAGTGAAAACATAGACACCATACCACAGATTCAAAAACTTATCCAAGACATGCAGGAAAGCAGTAAAATTCCCATGTTTATTGCTGTGGACGAGGAAGGAGGACGCATAAGCCGAATCGGGAACAATCCCAAAATGCATTCCACAAAAATTCCACCGGCAAATATTATCGGTCTTGCAGATGATCCGGAACTTGCATACCAGGTAGGTACCGTATTAGGAAAAGAATTATCTTCTCTCGGTTTCAACATAAACTTTGCACCGGTAGCCGATGTCAACACCAACCCCGAAAACCCTGTTATAGGCGACAGGTCTTACGGTTCCGATCCGTATAAGGTCGGCACAATAGTACAGGAAATCTCAAAAGGCATGCAAAACCAAGGGGTATGTTCCGTGCTGAAGCATTTTCCGGGTCATGGTGATACATCCTTTGACTCACACCACGGTCAGGTTGTGATAAACCATGATATCGAAAGAATAAGGCAAATAGAGCTGATTCCTTTCGAGAAAGGAATCCAATCCGGAGCTGATGGAGTGATGACAGCACATATTAAGCTTCCCAATATTATCAGTGAAGACCTTCCCGCCACTCTGTCCGAGGAAATCCTTACAGGTCTTTTGAGAAGAGAACTCGGACATGAAAAGCTCATTATAACCGATGCTATGGAGATGAAAGCCATCAGCAAGTACTGGTCTTCCTCTGAGGCCGCCGTTATGGCCTTTAAGGCAGGAGCAGACATTATATTGATGCCAGCCTCACTGGACGAAGCATATAACGGTGTTTTGGAAGCAATAGAAAACGGTGAAATAGCAGAAGAAAGATTGAACGAATCCTTACAAAGAATCCTTTCGGTTAAACTTCAAAGAAAAATACTAGAAAACAAAAAAACCCCTGTTGACCCGGAAAAGGTGTTGGGGTGCCAGAAACATCAAGATATAGTTGAGAAAATCGAACAGAAAGCAGGGTACTATGATTAACCCATATATCCGAAAAGTTTCAACGCTTTTTCAGTTTCGCTTCCAAGTCTCACTGCCTTCTTCTCCTTAAACTTGAGCAGCATATGTGCAATCACATTATCCATCCATCCCAGTTTCATAAGTCTTTTGCAGCAGTCATAAACCGAGGCATCATAAAATGAATTCTTTTTACTCCAATAAACATATCCCCATAACAAATTCGCAGAAATGCTTTTATTGTATTTGTTGGCAGCTTCATAAACCCGAACTATTTTAGCTTTATCATCCTTTTTAAGAGCCGTGTTGAATATCATGCTGACATATTCATTGCTGCATTTTGAATCGGGAATTGTTGAAAACTTCCTTGCTATATCAACATCATAAAAAAGCTTTTCTCCCAATTCTGCTAGTCTTTCAATAAGATTCCATCTCAACACGTCATCTAAACCGTCCCAATAAACACAGGTTTTAAATAGTTGTATCGTATAAAAACTTTTTTCTCCAGTTTTTAAATAATACATGCACAAAATAAGCTTTAATACAATATTGCTTGATTCCTTGTCCACCAACTTTTTTATGTAATAAATCGAGTAGTTTAAGAAAAGTATAGAAAACAGCCCTCCGCCCTGAGTTCTGAACAGATCATTTTTACTATAAAAGGAACTGACTCCGCGTACCAACTTGACCCTGTAAACATATTTATCAATAATATCCCGACGGTATTTGGTAAACAAATAAACAGCTTTTAAAAATTTTTTTCTAAATACACTGGTCTCTATCATGCCTACTTTTGAAAGTACGTAATTACTGTCTTTGGTCAAGGACTTGTTAAAATACTCCTCAGCCAGCTTATATTGTCCGGTCATTAAATAAAGCCTTCCAAGGCAGTAATACCCGTATGCCTTTTCAGGATGCTTCTTAACATACTCCTCATATTTTAATATTCTAATATCAATCTTCTTTATCTTATTCTTCATCAAAATCCCCCTGCTCATTTAACATTTCCTCTGTCTGCGAAAGATAATCCCTGATTATGTTTTGAATGTTTGCATCCTTTATGGCAACGGTAATTTCTATTCTTCGGTTTTTTTTCCGTGCTTCTTCCGTGTTTCCATAAGCAATGGGTCTGTATTCTGAAAAACCTACAGTTGCAAAATATTCTGCGTACTTTCGTTCAAGCTCAGAATTAGATTGCATCAAATAATTCACAACCGCTGTAGATCTCTTAGTGGAAAGTTCCCGGTTGTAATAAGGATCCCCCGTATCATCGGTATAACCCTCAATATTAATTGAGTCAATATAATCTCTTATGCTTCTATCATCAAGAATTCTCTCAAAAGCAACAGCAAACTGGTCTAAGAGTTCCTTTCCTTCCGCCTTGATATTATACGAATTATATCCAAATACCAAATTTTCATTTATAATTATGTTTGCATTTTCTCCGATAGTTACCAGTTCTTCTCCTCTCTCGTTCCTCTTTCCGATTTCCCTCTCAATTGATTGCTTAACCTTTTCTAAAACATCAAGACGCAAAACTGCAATCTTCTCAAGCTTTTCCCGTAAGTCACCAAGCTCCTTATTGCTCATTGCAATTATTTCCTTCTGTTTCTCAATCTCGTCTTGGGAAAGTGTCAGCTCAATTTTTCCCCGTTCAACTTCTGCCCGGGTTGTTTCCAACTCATTTTTCTTGAGCCTTAATTCATTTTCTGCATTGCTTAATTCTAGATGTGCTTCCTCAAGCATTTGTTGAGTGTCGGCCAACTGCTTTTTCTTATATTCCAGATTGCTACCGGTAATAAGATTTTGAATATATGCTAAAAGCATAAGGAAAAACAGCACTAATGCTATAGTTGACATTACATCCGTAAAAGACGGCCAAAAATTCGGTGCTTCCTCAGTCTTTCTAAAATTTCTCCTTCTGATTTTCATTCAACCTCACTCCAATCAAAGCACAGCTAATAACCACTGTAGCTATTCGTCTATCGAGCTTTCTTTTATCCAGCAATTATTCCTATTTTTTAAACAACCTCTTGACCTCATCCAGCTGTTTTTCCACCTGTGCCGCAGCCGTCTCGTTGTAAGCCACTACCTGCTCGGGAAGTGCCATTATTGTCTTTGCAAGAATTTTTTCATTCTCTTTAAAGTCGTCCATCAGAACAAAGACTTCCTTTAAGACCTCTTCCACGCTTTGAGCTACCTTGTTTGAAACTATCTGAGTACTTTCATCAAGGGTCTGCGAGAAGGCCTGTGCGGTTTTTTCTCCTAAATGATTTATCTCTTCACTCAATTTTGCCGTCAGAGCAGTGAATTTTTCCTGATACTCCTTAATTTCGCCGGTCCTTGTGCTAAGGTCACTCTTTATTGCTTCACCCAATTCTTTTATTGATGAAACGGTTGTCTTAACCTCTTCAACAATATTGCCGACATCCTGAACCACCTGCTGGTTATATGAGGTTATCTCCTCGGCAGCTCCCCTGATATCCTTTGAGAAGCTTTCAATAGCATTGTAATTGTCAACTATTATCTTAGAAGTATCTGTAAGTGCCTCGGTTACCTTTATAAAGCTAACATCCATTTTTTCAATATTATTTCTAAGGTTGTTGTTGAACTCGGTAAAGTCCTTTATGTTATCACTGAAATTCTTTAGGGATTGGTCAAATCTTTCAACGGTATTATCTAAAACTTTTGATGTAATGTTAACCTCCATCGCCACGCTGGTAAGCTTTTCTCCAAAAGTCTCCACCGTATGCTTGAGGGTATTTTCAATCTTCTCTCCGAACTCAACAAAGGTTTCCCTTAGGATATTGTTCATGATGGTGTACTCAGTTTCCTTATCCTTTGCAATAACAAGTGAAACAGTATTATCAAGATATTCTTCAATACGCACCATCAAATTTTCCCGGGCTTCCTCCGCACTAAATACTATCGTCATAAGAGTAAAAGCTATGGAACATGCTAAGCCAAAAAGACTGGTAGTAAAAGCGACACCCATCCCATAAACCGAAGGTATCAGGTCATTAAGAAAACCACTGGAAAAGGTCGGGTCTGTGACAGCATCGGACTGCATAATTGTGTTAAACACACCTACCAGTTCACTAACAGCAAGACTTAGACCCAAAAATGTACCCAAAAGTCCCAGACTGATTAGTATTGAAACAGTGTGCTTTACAAACTTTTCGCATACCATCAAAACTCTTAATCGTGTATTGAAGCAATTTTCAATTATGGCTTGGGTATTAACCTCATTATAGTTGCCCTTTGCAGCATTTTTATAGGATTCAACTATATTATTAAGTAAAGAAGTATTAAACTTCTCCTTTTTTTTGCTAAAGCTTTTTTCTAAATCATCCAATATTGCAATGTATCTTTTCCGTATTGTAAGATTGACAACAAAGGAAAACACAAAAATAGCAATAATAAGACATATAATTGCTATCCCTATTGGATCCAACTGCATTACCAGATCAGTAAAAAAACGCATACTATCACTCCCATATTAATTTTAAAAACTACCTAAAACTACTTTGTGACATGCCTTTACAAGACCACTGAAACCATATCAGATCAATTATGTATACTAATAATATATCATATTATAAACCATTTAAACAGATAATTTTTTAATTGGTCCATATTGGCAACAGCTATAGTATATTATTCATAATTGGCTGAGAACTTTCATTTTTAAATTTCTCCCTTAGTTCATCTAATTCTTTAATTTTATTGTCCGGAATCTGATTTTCCCCTCCTAAAATTTTTGCCAATATCAAAGTTTTTGCCATAGTTTCCACTGCTTCCATCTTATAAAATGCATCAAAGCAGTCTCTTCCCACAGCAACAATTCCATGGTTGGCAAGAAGTATTACATCATGATCCCTCAAATACTCTTCCATACCATAATATATCTCATCGGTAGCCGGAGTCCCGTATTTAGAAACGGGTATCCTTCCAAAAAGCATAAGCATCTCCGCATATGCCTTTGTCTCAATAGGTTTATTGGCTACTGCGTACGCCGTGGCATAAGGTGGGTGTGCATGTACCACAGACCAAATGTCTTTTCTTTCCCTATATGCAGCTAAATGAAGCTTTATTTCTGAAGAGGGTTTATACATCCCTTCTAAAACATTCCCATTCATATCAGTCTTAACTATCATGTCTTCATTTAAAAAACCTTTGCAAATTCTACTGGGTGTTATATAAATGCTATTATCATCCCGCACGGACACATTACCTTCAAAAGCATTTGCCATAGCCCTTTCGTACATGAGTTTTGACACCTTTACTATCTGTTCCCTTATGGCCTTAGACATATAAATTCCCTCCTTATAAAATAATCCTAATCGAATTTTAACATTATACCATGTTATATACAATCTATTTCCTCATAATAGTTTAATGTGATATTCATCTACTTATCAAAAACAGGTTTATATTCTTAGTACAATAATACAATTTGTCTATTTTTAAAACTTTTATTTGTCTTGAAGTGGATTTACGTTTTTGTGTACTATAATACAATCTGCCTAGTTTTAAATATCGGCTTTTTGTACTTATCATAATAGTACAAGCAGTATAAATCATATAATTTAACAGTTATCAGTCAATTTCATGGTGATATTATTGAAAAAAAAAGCCGTGCTGACCTTAGTAGTGTTTATATTTCTATTTATCTTATATACAATATGGAACAACATATTGATTTTAGATGACTTTCATCCTTCAAACGAAGATCTGTATGTAATTAGTGAAGGCATACAAGATAAGTTTACTGAGTCCTGTATACGAAAAGAAGGCTATCATATATATATTAATTTAGACGAGCTCAAGTTATACCTATATAAGGACGGAATACTTGTGAAAACCTATATGGTATCCGGCGGAAAACCTGAAACTCCTTCTCCTGAAGGTACGTGGAAGATAATAAGCAAATCTGCCTGGGGCGGAAGCTTTGGAGGCTCATGGATGGGACTTAACGTACCTTGGGGCAAGTATGGCATACACGGAACAAAATACCCTTGGTTTATAGGAAAACAAAACGCTTCCCACGGCTGCATCAGAATGTATAGCGAAAGTGCCAAGGAGCTTTATAGCATAGTCCCCCATGGCACCACCGTTACTATCGTTCAGAAAAACCGCCCCTTTAAGGTTTTAAAGAGCGGAGATGTAGGCTCCGATGTGCTTAAGGTTCAGAAGGCCTTGAAAAAATTAGGGTACTTCCATGACTGGCCCAGCGGCAAATTTGAAGATAATCTCAAAAAAAGTGTTATAAAGTTTCAAAAAGAAAATAACTGTAAGGTTACTGGTACGGTAAGCAAGCGGCTTTATGATATCATTATTCAAAAATATGAAGAAAAGATTAAAGAAGAGCAAAATCAATTTGAATAGACACAACCCGTTTTCTTTACAGGATCTTTGCTTGCCAAACTTACATTTATGGAATATTTTCTTTTACATTTGTTTTATGCACCCTTGCTTTATGCACCCTTGTTTTATGTGCCCTTGTTTTATGTGCCCTTACCTACACGGTGAAATCATGAAGGAAGATTAAGCCATGGCATAAATTACAGATAAACTTTATTGAGCCTTTGTAGTAAGATATTACCCATAGATAATGA
>JGI24710J26742_10002927_pt1 | contig 14810 bp, 14 predicted proteins | sample BioPla2DNA2_FD_26742 | JGI IMG/M metagenome (IMG submission 26742) | reverse complement strand
AATAGCCTCCTTTATTATGATTTTTGTTTTTTGACACTTCTATCATAACATATGGGGCTATTCTTTTTTGTATTTTTCCCTACAATTATTTTACACTAACTGAAGATGAGATGCCACGTAATACACGCGCTCGCCTTCTCCGGGTGCGGATGTGTCAATAAAGTGCGGCTCATCGACTTTCCCCAAATAAACTTGCTGTCCGTCTTCAATAGAAAAGACAGTATAATAGGAAATTTCCGACTCATTCTCCCACGTAAGAGAAATGCCTTCTTTTCCTCTTCCTTCCACTTCAACAGAATGTGCTGCCGGCAGATCTCCCACGGAAAACAGCATCTCTCTTCCGTCAAGACCCATGGGTACACGCCACATGAGGAGTTCCCCGTCGGCGTACACAGAGGCATCGCCTAAAAGAGAGAAGGCTTCTGCCTCTGAAAGAGAAAAGACGGGCAAAGGAAGAAGAAAGAGAACAAACAAGGCAACAAGCCATTTATGCTTCATCTTGTGCTCCCTCTGCTTTCAGGCGCATGCTGGGCACGAAATAACGGATGCCTTCTGCGCGAAGCGTTTTCTTCACATCTTCGAGCGTCCTCCAATATGTCTGCCAATAGTCTTCCGTATTGACCCAAAAGCGAAGGGTCATACTGAGCGACGCATCATTGTTCTGGCTGAAAACGACATCAATCGGACGATCTGAGAGCGTCTGCGGCTGCACTCCGGCGACCCGAATGAGAACTTCTCTTGCCGCCTCAGGATCGCTGTCTTCTTGGAGACAGACACCGATCTCAACGCGCCTTTGAGGAAATGCCGTAACATTGACTAACGTCCTTGAAGAGATGTGGGCATTTGGCACAAGGACGAGTTTGTTGTCCGGAGTGACGAGCGATGTCGTTAAAAGATCGATCTTCTGCACGCTGCCCTCCGCCTCTACACTGATGACATAGTCGCCTACCTTAAAAGGCTGAAAGAGGACTAAGATAATGCCTCCTGCAAGATTGGAAAGACTTCCCTGCAGTGCAAGACCGACCGACAGGCCGGCGGCTCCGATGAGTGCGGTGATCGATGCCATCGGCACCTGCAGGGCCGCAAGAGCGATGACGACGACGAGAATCTTCAGCCCCGCTCCGAGGAGCGAGTAGATAAATCCGATCGCCGTCTCGTCAACTTGGCGTTTCTTCAGCCGGTTTCTAAAAAACAACAGGAATTTTTTAACAGCGTAATTTCCCACGACATACACCAAGATAGCGATCATTATATTCTTCAGTAAATTTGTCCCGTCTTGCAAAAGGGAAACCCAAAGGGGGGATTGAAGAAGCTTGTCCATATTTTCTCCTATAATAATCGATATACTCCCGAAGGATTCTTTCTGGGAGCCACTTCCACCTGAAGATCTCTGCCCGCATGGATTTTATGTTCCTTTAGGTGGGCATGCGTTGTCATATACGCAAGATCCGGATAATTGTTTTGTTCGCTGAGGTGGGCAAGAAGAACAAAGCGAAGCTTGCCTTCCTGCTCATAGATTGTGCGGATGCTCTGCGCCGCTCGAGCATTGCTGAGATGGCCGAGTTCACCTAATATGCGCTGCTTGAGCCTATAGGGATAAGGACCCATTCGCACCATATTTTCATCGTGATTGCTCTCCAGAACTAAAAAATCGGAGGAAATAAGCGCTTTTAACGCTTTGTCTTCCATCTCTCCAAGGTCGGTGGCAAGACCGAGCGTCTTTTTGCCGTCGGTAAACCGAAATCCGAAGGTCTTGAATGCATCGTGTGGAACTTGAAAAGCCTCCACTTCCATATCTTGCACAATCATTCTTCCCTCTTCAAAAAAAGTAAAACGATCGATAGGGAGCTCTTCGAGACGGGGAAGAAGATATTCATACGTGGTGCGATGAATATAAATGGGAACCGAGGTGCGCTTTGCCAGCACCTTTAGCCCCCTCACATGATCTATGTGGCCATGGGTAATGACGATGGCATTTATATCATCGAGATGCACGCCTACGCTTCCAAGTGCCTCCCGTATATATTTCGCGCTCATTCCGACATCTACGAGTATCTTCGTCTTTTTCGAAGCGAGATAATGAGCGTTTCCGCTCGATCCGCTGGCAAGTGAACAGTATTCCATAGTTTTCCTTTCAACAATGATTGTACCACAGCACCCGGCCGGCAAAACCTATAAGAAAAATTACCTGTATTGGACATTTGGGTTTCTTCATAAGCTATAATGAGTAAAGGAGGTACTGCTTTGCCAATCTATCTACAACCGGAAAGTTTTGATTTTTCCACGATTCAACTGGAAAGTCTCTTCATCGAGGAATTTGTCCCGCATGCGCCGCTTCTGCCCCTGAAGGTATATCTCTTGGGCTTACAGCTCCTGCAAAAAGGACAAAATCCCGATCTGTCCGTTCTGGCTTCTCGCCTCGGGGTCGAAAGCAAGGATGTCCGGGAAGCCTATGAGTACTGGCGAAATCTGGGGCTTGTCCGCTTCAGCGCTTCTGCAAGATCGGGAGAAGATGATATCCACTATCTGAGCGTGCGAGATCTCTATCTTAACAATAATTATCGGTTGAAAAAACCGCTCTCTTCGCTTGACCGCGGCGAGCTGTACAATGACCTCTTCCGCTATGTCAATGAGATTTTGGTCTCTCCCGCCACTGAGATTGAACGCGCCCACGTCATCGACTATCTGCGAGATAAAGATGTGCCCAAGGAGCTCGTTCGCGAAGCTTTCAGGGACCATTCCATGCAGTATGCCAGAGGAAAAAAAGTCGTCAACACCCTGCGCTACTGGAATGACAACGGCATTCAATCTCTGGAAGACTTAGAGGCCTTCAAAGAGCGGTTCAATCTCCGCCAACTCAATTACAAGCAAGTGCTAACGGCTCTCGGATATCCTTATACCGCGCCTACGCAGGCAGATAAAGATTGTGTCGACACCTGGCTCGATGAGTACCAATTCAGCATGGAGCAGATTCTTGAAAAAATCAAGGAAATTACGATGAATAAGCGCAATCCCTCCATGAACTATCTGCACGCGGCATTTCGCAACGAATATGATGGAATATCCAAGAAGGCGGAAGCAAAGGAAGACGTGAGCGAACTCAGCGACGATGAACTCCTCGCTCGCTATGGTATTAAAAGATGATCGAAGATATCCGGCGCGAATTACTCAGGGAATATGAAGAAAGACGATTTCTCCGAGATCTTGAAGTTCGCAGAAAACAAAGACAATTATACGAAGAAATACCTGAATTGCAGGCTCTTGAACAGAAATACAAAGAAATGGAGCTTGAGATTTTGCGCGCCGTATTTTCCTCTCCCTCATACGCAAAAAGCGCTGCACAAGAGCAGGAAAAGCTTTACGCAAGGCTGGAGGAGGACAGAGAAGACCTTCTCAGACGCCGCGACATCGACCCGGATTCACTTCTTCCATCCTATGAATGTCCACATTGCAGAGATCGGGCTTTTCTTGACGACGGAAGCTATTGTCCGTGTTTCAACAGACGGCTCGCCAAGAGAATCTATCAGATGAGCGGTTCTATCGCAAAAGAAGACAGGGATTTGAGCAGCTACACACTCGATATCTTTAACGATCCCGAGCAACGAGCAAACATGGGCAAAATCTATTCTGCCATGAAAGAGGAGGCTCGCTTCTTTACCCCCGGCTCCGGGAAAAACTATCTTTTCAGCGGTCCGGTCAGCCAAGGAAAGACTTTCCTCATGGAGAGTTTTGCCGGCGAACTCCTAAAGGAAGGCATCATCATCTTCCACATGACGGCGCCTGCGATGGTGGACTTTCTTAGAAGATATCGCTTTCAAGGAAGACCGGAGGAAAACGACGAACAAGTCTATCAACTTCTAATGGAAAGCGATCTGCTGCTCCTTGATGACCTGGGCAAAGAAAACGTGACCGACTTCGTAGTAACGGAGTTTTTCCATCTCGTTAATCATCGGTATTTGAACAAAAAAAGTCTGTTTATCAGCACCAACCTAAACATTAAAGAGTTGTTTGCCACCTATGACGAAGCGGCAATGGATCGGCTTCTCGCTCACGCCTATGTCCCCAAGTTCTTTGGACCCCCTCTGAAACGGGGCACTCCATGAATCGAAATATCGACAGAATCATTCCCGCTCCCTCCCCGCACTGGGTCGGAAACGGATTTCGCGTTCGACAATTTTTTGCAAAAGAAAATGAAAGCCGGCGCGCGTTCTTCAGTCCGTTTCTTCTGATGGATTATCATGAGCCGTATTTTTATGAGGCGACGCCGATTGATACCGGAGTCGGCCCGCATGCCCACAGAGGTTTTTCCACCCTCACTCTCAGCCTGGCAGGCCGCCTCACGCATGAAGACAACGTCGGAAACAGAGGTGTGATCGATTCCGGAGGCGTCCACTGGCTGCATGCCGGAAAAGGCATTTTACACAGAGAAATTCATGAAAGCCGTTGGAGCAAGACCCCTCGAATACTCCACAGTGTTCAACTGTGGATTGACTCGCCAAAAGAGCATAAATTTGATGAGCCCGCCTATCGCCGCTTTGCAAAAAAAGATCTCGGCCATAGAGAATTCTTTGATGAAACGCAGCTCACCGTCATCGCCGGCGAAGCGTATGGCGTAAGAGGTCCGGTTCCCACATTTTCCCCCATCACTCTCTACCGGCTGCGCCTGACAAGCATCTCATCTTTTGAAATCATCGAACCGCCTGAGCATAATCTCGGGATCCTCATATTAGATGGGAAAGTCCGAATCAATGGTGAGCAAGACGGAATACAGGGCGACTTCTTTTCTTTCCGCCGTGAAGAAGGCACTCTCAACCTCCAGGCGCCCTCTCATGCGGAAGTGCTGGTTCTAAGCGGCAAACCCCTCGATCAAGAGGTGCATATGAGCGGACCGTTTGCCATGGCGACGCGGGACGATCTCTACCAGGCTCTCTCGGATCTCCAGCTTGGCAAGTTCGGGAGCATGGATCTTATATAAAAAAGTAAAACCCCTTCCAGAGTTCCTTTGGGAGGGGTTTTTTATCTCATCTATTGAGCCGAACCGGTCTTTTATAAACGTTCAAGTCCGTCTTGTGAAACCGCCTTTATCAATTATTAAGCGGTATTGTCAGGGTTGCGCCGGACTCTCCGTCGGCGTCTCTGTTTCAGGGGGCTCCATTCCCAGGAGTTCATGTACATATTCGGGATATGCCCGCTGAAGCGGAAGCTGGTCTTTATCCTCCAGATACTGATAGTAGTCTTTGTCGAGTATCAATCCGGAATACATGAACATCCTTCGTATGCGCTCAGACATATCGTATTGAAACTCTCCCGTTGGAGTCGCGCCAATAAATTCGTCGGTCCAGGAATTGTATTTGAACTCATTGGTGATATAACTGCGGTTGAGGAAGACGACGAGCGGACTCGTGTCGCTGAAGACATCGATCCCCATGAGGAGGCGGGAGTCATAATTCAGACCCATCAAGTTGTGGATCGTCGGGATGATATCAAGCGAACACGCCGGACGCTCAATGACTTCTCTTTCCATCCCCTGCTCATACATGATAAGGGCGTTTCGATAGAGTTCGAAGTTTCTCTCCACCTCATGGCCGGCAAGCTCATTGAGACCGGCATCGGTGAGCCCGTAGGGATAGTGGTCGGCGCTGATGACGATAAGCGTTCGCTCCGCCACTCCCACTTCATTGAGGCGCTTGAGCAAATATTCCATGGCGCGGTCGAGCTCAATGTTGCAGGCGAGATATGCCTTGACCTCATCGCTGTAATCGAGATGCTCGACCAGGTGGCGATTCTTCTTGCTCATGGCATTGCCCATGAAATTGTATTCGAGATGCCCGCTGACCGTCATATAATATGCGTGAAACGGTTCATCGTGAATATACTCATCGACAGAAGCTTCCATCATATCGAGATCGCTCTGAGGCCATCTCACGGGAATATCTAAGCCGTTATACAGTCCTTTATACTCATAACCCAAATTCGGATGGGATTTATCACGATCATAATAATCATATGTGTGATTGTGGTAGGCCATCGTCAAATAGCCTTCTCTTCTTAGAGTATTGCCCATGGTAAAAGGCAGATAGTTGTCTGCGCTTCTTGCAAGGGACCAGACGCCCGAGCGGGGGAGCAGTCCCGTCGTTGCGACGTATTCTCCGTCCGATGTGCTGACTTCCCATATGGGAGTGTAGAATTCAGGAAATACATATCCCTCATTTGCCATCATATATAAAGTAGGGGTGAGTTCCTCATCGAGCACAAGGTGCGAGAAACCCTCCGCCGTGATCAGGATCAGGTTGTGGCCGGCAAAGCGGCCTGTGTGGTCATTTTTTCTTGTGGGAGCTCGCATGCCGAAGTATTCATGCATCCAGCCCATCACTTCTTCCGTCTCTTCGTCCAGCAATTTCTTAAAATCGATGTCGAGGACGTTGAGGCCTCTGGCCGTCTGCGCAGGTGCTTCTCCCTCAGGCGGTTCTGCCCCCACCGGATATCGTCTCTTTTGCGGTCCATAAGAGGGAATATCTCCCGTTTCCGACGGAGGAAGAATCTCCATCTGCGCATCCGAGGATCCGAAGACATATCCCTTTAAGTCATTACTGATGGTCATCAGGAGTCCCACATTATAGACGGACTGATCCATCGGGCCGCGCGCAAAGAGCATGTCAAAACTCGAGCCTTTTCCTATTTTTCCGATTGAGCACGCAAAACTTGTGATCGTCGCGCTGAGAAGCACCGCTAAGAACAGAAAGACAAAAAGAGATCTTCGCCTCCAGTTCCAAGTCCACTTGGGAATCGTCTTGCGTAAGATAAAGAGGACGACAGCGGGCACAAACATCGCAAGGGCATGGAAGAAGTTTTGGAATATCGTCTGAAAGATGACGCCCGTAAAGCCCAAAGCATCTTTTCCGTGAAGCGCACTGTAGATTGTGTAGAACGTGCGAAATATCTTCGTGTAAATAAGCTGCGAAGAAAAGTAAAGGCCGAAGAAAGCAAGCAGCCCTATCAAAACTCCTCTGCGGATGTTCTCCGGAAACAGACTGACAAGGAGCATCATTACCACGGCAAATAGCAGGCTCAATAAAAACAGCAGGAACAGCCCGCTGAAAAACGGTTTCGGACTTGCAAGCCGCAGAAGGACCTCCATCCAAAAGAAACTGAATGTCAAAAATATCAACAGCGGCAATGATTTCTTAAGCTCTCTCATATTAATATCCTCTTGACAACAACAGAACTATCTTAACGCACAAATACGGAAAATACAAAATCTTTTCATATAATTTATTATTTTATGGGTTTCTTTATTTATCCCGAATTATCGACAATAAAATAAGCACAGCGAAAAATACTTTTTCAACTGCCCTTATTGCAACAGAATCTATTGAATCGGGTCGGGGTCTCGATAGGTCAGATAGTCCAAATAATCTCGAGTCCTGATCTCCATATCGCCAAGCTCACGCATCCATCTTCGGTGAAGTTCTTTGTCTCTGCGAATTCTCCTCTCAAGAATATGTGATTCGGGAACCGTCCCAATCTGCTCCTCAACCTTTGCATAGCGGTGCCAGAGAATTTCTCCCACTCTCATACAGAGCTGAATCTGCGCATGAAGATCAAAGGGATCGTCCTCTACGGAGCGCTCCCGCACCCTTCGCTTTAAAGCCGTTGCCGTCTCTTTCCACTTGCGAAAGCGGTAATGATAGGCAAACCACAGTTTTAGTGTTTCCGAATCAAATTCTCGAGTCATGCCTCTCCTGCTTGCATATCCTAAAAAGACATCGTCACCGGACGACCAACTTTAGGCATGTCTATTTAATTTCCTATATGAATAGCTACCTCACCGGTTTGCCGCTGTATCATCACGCGAGTACGCTTTCGAGCCAAACTTTGTATAAGGACCCATCCACGTCAGTTTGACCATTCCCGTCTCTCCGTTTCTCTGTTTGGCGATATGGATCTCAGAGACATTTTTCTCCAGAGAATCCTTATTATAATAGTCATCGCGATAGATGAACATGACAAGGTCGGCGTCTTGCTCAATGGCTCCGGATTCACGCAGATCCGAGAGCATGGGGCGCTTGTCCTTTCTCATTTCCGGACTCCTTGAGAGCTGAGAGATGGCAATGAGAGGACAGTTCATCTCCCTTGCGATCGCCTTTAAGCCTCTTGAAATCTGCGCAATCTCCACCTGGCGGTTTTCTCCGCCTCCTCCGTCCATCAGTTGGAGATAGTCGACAACGATCAAGTCAATCGGCCCTTCCTCCAAGCGATGGCGACGCAACTTCGACCTGAGTTCCATGAGAGTAATCCCGGCTGTATCGTCGATAAAGAGCTTTGCTTTGTCAAGCTGCTCAATCCCATGAGTAAAGCGAAGCTGATCTTCCCTTGTCAGATGATAGGTCAGAAGATTCGTCAGGGGAATCATATACTCAGAGGCAATGATGCGAAGAAGCAGCTGCATCCTGCTCATCTCCAAGCTGAAAAAGCATACATTCTTCCCCTCATGGAAAGCAGCGTGCTGGGCGATGTTCATCCCAAGAGAAGACTTGCCCATGGAAGGGCGTGCGGCGATGAGGATCAGATCGCTCTTTTGAAGCCCGTTCGTCTTTGTGTCGATTTCAATAAACCCCGTTGGAATTCCCCGAAGCTTGTCGGGGTCTTTGCTGAATTCCTCTATCTGCGCATACAGTTCCGGCAACATGCTCCTGAGAGGCATCAGTTGCTGGCTTTCTCCCAGCTGAGAAATTTCAAACAGCTTTTTCTCCGTCTGTTCAAGGAGTTTTTGCCCTTCCGGATTATCCAGAGCTTCTTTTGCGAGCTCTTTTCCCACATGAATGAGCTTGCGGCGAAGACTTTTCTCGCGCAAAATATCGACATATTCTTTTGCATGATATGTCAAGACACCTTCACTCGTCAGCGCGTTCAGATAGTCTCTTCCGCCCACTCCCTGNAGCTTTCCGTTGTCTTCGAGATAGCTGGCGAGCGTGATGATNTCGAGATCTTCACGTTCTCGCGACAAATTCTGCAGCGCTTTAAAGATGACGCGATGCGTATCATAGTGGAAATCTTCCGNAGCAAGTCCGTTGATTCCTTCAGCCAGCGCCGATTTGTTCAGTATCATGGCTCCGAGCATGGAGCGCTCTACACTGATATCATGTGGAAGATCCTGCGGCATATCTACTCCTCGACGACGTCAACTTTGATTCGGGCGCTCACCTCTGAATGGAGACGCAATTCCACCACATGCATGCCGACATCTTTGATGGGTGCCTGCATGAGGATGTCTTTTCTGTCGACTTCATAGCCTGCATCCTTGAGTGCGCCGGCGATGTCCATATTGGTGACAGAGCCGAATATTCTTCCCTTTTCCCCTGCTTTTACCGCAAGAGTGAACGTCTCCTGCTCGATTTTTTCCTTCAATTCTTTTGATGCCTGCAGATGCATTGTATCGCGGATTGCACGAGATTTCTCTCTGTGCTTTGCCTCGCGAACAGCGCTCTCGGTGGCGATGGCGGCATAGCCTTTCGGTATGAGAAAGTTGCGGGCATAGCCGTCTTTTGCCTCGACGATGTCTCCTTTTCGCCCTATTCCTCTGACATCTTGTAAAAGTATGACTTTCATCTACCCAATCCTTTCTTCGATCGCTCCGAGGAGTTTTTCTTTGGCCTCCTCCAAGCTGAGTCCTGTCAACTGAGCCCCGGCCGTTTCAAGATGGCCTCCGCCTCCAAGTTTTTCAAGAATTACCTGCACATTGACGACTCCTGTACTCCTAGCGGAGATAAAGATCGTCCCTTGAGGGTCAAATCCCATGACAAAGGCGGTGCTGATGCCTCGGATATCGATGAGTTCATCTGCGCTTTGACTGATGATCTTTTTAATATTTACTGAAGGCAAGTCCGTATAAGACAATGCGATCTCCGGCTGCACGAGAGTGGCGGTGCTGATGAGGGAGCTCTTGATGATCGTATCGTGCAGCTCATCTTGGAAGAACTCGCGAACTTGGCGCATATTGGCGCCGTGTCTTCGAAGATAGGCCGCCGCATCAAATGTGCGCACTCCGGTGTTGAAGATGAAACTCTTGGTGTCAAGCATGATGCCCGCCATGAGAGCATTGGCTTCCTGTACGCTGAGGGTGACATCTTGCCCCAGATATTGAAGAAGCTCCGCCACCATCTCGCAGGCGCTGGAAGCATAGGGCTCCAGATAGAGAAGAGAGAGATTTTCGACGATCTCCGTCCCTCGTCTGTGATGGTCGATGACCACTCTCCTCGGCGTACGTTCAATCAGCTCGGGCGCCTCGGTGAAATTTGGTCTATGCGTGTCGGCAATAATGAGCAAATCTTCCGGAGTCATCTTATTCTTTGCCTCTTCCGGTCGAATAAAATGATAATCCGGATTCGGTCCGAAGTCTTGATAGACCATGGAAATCGCATCGGTAGCCTCCTCCAGCACGATGGAGGCGGGAACCCCCAGCTCAATCGTGGCTCGATACAGGCCGATGCAGGCTCCAAAGGCGTCCATGTCGGGATAACTGTGTCCCATTATATATACATGCGGACTTTCATTGATCAAAGTAACCAATGCCTGGGCAACGGTCCGACTTTTTACGCGACTTTTGCGCTCGACATTTTTACTTCGCCCCCCGTAAAACTCGAAATTGCCACCCTGCTTGATGACGGCCTGATCACCCCCACGGCCAAGGGCAAGCTCCAGAGCGTTTTTGCTCGCCTCATCTCTTTGTGAAAGCGTGTCGCCGTCAACGGAAAGCCCGATGCTCAGGGTAAGAGCCATACGGGTTCCGGTGTTGATCTTTCGAACCTCATCGAGGATNACGAACCGGCGCATCTCAATGTTTTCCATATGATGTTTTTCTATGAGCAGGATGAACTCATCGTCATCGACGCGATGAATAATGGCGGAGTTTCTGATCGCCCATTTCTGTATCAATGCATAGATCTCGCTGATGAGAAAAGGCCTTCTTGCATCGTCGATTTCTGTGATGACTTCATCAAAATTGTCGACCTGAATATAGGCGAACAAGAGTTTTTCATCATCATACGCCTTTTGCAAGCGGACGTTTTCCGTATCATCGAGCCAATAAAATGTATAGATCTCTCCATTCGGAGAATCGCTTGCCGTATAAAAGACTTTGTAAAACGTATCGCGGATGCGCTGTTTAAAGAATATATCTTCCTTGTCTCTCATCTCTTCCCAATTCCACCCCGGAAAGATCGACCGCAGATTCATCCCTACCAGTTGCTCCTCACGATTTAATCGATCGCGCATCTTCGAGTTGTACCAGAGAATAATCCCCTTGTCATCAGCCACTAAGAGGGGCAGCGGCATCGCCAGATAATTTCCGCCTTGGGAAATAGCCACCGTTTCTCGCATCCGCTCCAGATACCCGTCTACCCATGCGCGCGAACGAAGGGTTTTATAAATCGTATAGACAATGAGGACAAAGAAAATCGCCAATCCTACATAGGCCCACTCGGGACGCAGCAAAAACAGCGCCACAATCAGCGCCGCAATGACGGCCAGATAATAATACACATTGATGTGAGATTCCGTCAGAATTTTTTTCTGCATATCCTTCTGCTTGTCCAGTTTATCCTCCTATCCTGCGCATATGCGTCATATTTTCAATAAAGCCCAGAAAGCCAAGGCTGAGCTGTCCCATGGGGATGAGAAACAACAAAGGCGCCAGCGCATAGAAAATGCGATTGGACTTGCCTCTCTTTGCTCTCCACCAGGCAAGAAAACTGATCCCCTGAAGAAAGAACAGAAAAAGCAGGATGAAGATCAACACCACCGCCATCTGCCCAAAGTTTCCTCCCATCAGATTCGTTAAAAGATAGAGGAGCAGAAACAGCGTTGCGACCGGAATCATGGTCAGCTCCGTCAATCTATAGTTGAGAAAACTCGGCACAAGGACGGGAATTCCGCGAGAAGCGGCAAGTCGAGCCCCAAAGTAGAGAGCCCACAGCGCCATTAAGCCTCCTACAAAAAACATCCCGCTAAGGCTCAGGGCAGACATCTGCTCAAACAAGTCTGAGACATTGATGCCCATTGACGATAATTCCGCACCAAAACTCTGTATCAAGTTTATCTTTATGGCCGCATATACGTCCAGGCCGAGCAGATCTCTTGCGATCATCATATATGCCGTGTACAGGGCACTCATATACGTCCCCATCGCCACAACGACCACCTCGATGCGCTTCGCCTTATAACTCAAAACATAGACGACCAAACCGAATATGCCGCCTGACAGCGTGTAAAGAGCTGCATGAAGGGGATCCAAAAGGAGCACGAGAGCCGCTCCAGAGAGGAGGGTAGAGGCGATTGTGACCCTTCTCGGAAAAGAAAAGGCGAGAAAACACGCATAGAGAGGGGGCAGCATAAGGAAAACCGTCATCTGCAGATTCATGGCAAGCACGATGCTTAAAGTCATCAGAAAAGCGCCGACAATCATCGCCAGCACATGTGTGTGGCGCGCCATTACTTCACTCTGTCCGCATGCCCTGTCAGCATATCGTTCTTCACTTTCCACAGAGGCAATGATAGGTCCACAAAGTACTTATGCGGATGGACGATTCGCTTGACGCCGTCCCATAGGCGCGCTTCCTCTTCCTCTCGATAGGCGCGGATCTCTTCAATGGTCTTCTTAGGATAGACACGCTTGCCTCCTTTGAAAATAGGCACTAAGAGGGGCTTGGCTTCAAATTCCTCGATGACGGTTTTCTTCCATGTATAGACAGGGTCAAAGAGCTCGTACGGCTGAGAGGTATCGATCTTCTCTCCATGGATCGTCATCAAATCCGCCAATGCCTTTCCGGTTTTTTTGTCGTATAGGCGATAGAGGTCTTTAAAGTGGGGATTGGTTATCTTCTCTACATTTTCACTGATCTTAATCTTCGGCTCGATCGTGCCGTCTTCATGCTCTACGGCCACCAGTTTGTAGACGCCGCCGAATACGGCATCGCTACTGGCGGTGATCAGTTTTTCTCCTATGCCGAAGATGTCAATCTCTGCATCTTGGTCTCGAAGAGCTTTGATCGTCTCCTCTTCAATGGCATTGGACGCCATGATCTTCACATCTTCATACCCGGCTTCGTCCAACATGACTCTTGCTTTTTTGGACAGATAGGCGAGGTCTCCCGAATCCAGCCGAATCGACAGCGGACGATGTCCCGACGGAACCACCACCTCATCAAAGACGCGAATGGCATTGGGAATTCCGCTTTGAAGCGTATTATAGGTATCGACAAGCAAAGCCGTGGATGCAGGATACGACGTGGCATATGCCTTAAACGCCTCGTATTCATCGTCAAAGAGCTGAATCCAGCTGTGCGCCATCGTGCCGAACACCGGCACGCCGAAATCACGGCCCGCCATGAGATTGCTCGTTCCGGCGCATCCTCCTATATAAGCGGCGCGAGCTCCCAGGTAAGCGGCGTCGGCTCCCTGAGCTCTCCTCGCGCCAAATTCCACGATCGGAATATCCTGTGCGGCGCGCACAAGGCGATTGCTCTTTGTGGCGATCAGACTCTGATGATTGATGAGCACCAGCAATGTCGTCTCAATGAGCTGCGCTTCAATGACATTGGCACGAACGGTAACCAGCGGCTCGCGGGGAAATACAGGCGTTCCTTCTTCGACGGCCCAGATATCACCTTTAAATTGGAAGTTTCGGACATAGTCTAAAAACTTCTCATCGTGGATTCCGACACTGCGAAGGTAGTCTATATCGCTCTCTTCAAATTTCATGTTTTCAATAAATTCAATCAGTTGTTCCAATCCGGCGGCGATCGCCATTGCGCCCCCGTCCGGCGTTCTCCTGAAGAACATATCAAAATAAACGATTTGATCTGCCATTCCGGATTGAAAATAGCCCATGGACATCGTCATCTCATACAAATCCATCAGCATCGTCATATCTCGAACGGCATTGTTGTTTTTCATCTGTTCCCTCCTGCGGGTGATAAAGTTATTATACCACAGGCAATATCTGAAACTTCGCCAAATCAACCGATAATCAATGCCAAGTCCGTGCTTCCGGCAGCCAATGACGCATTTATCCCTGTAATGCACACAAACCTCAGGAAAAGAAGCCCACCTCTAAGAGGTGAGCTTCTTGTTGATTTCCTTGATTTTCGTTCTCCAGACTATGTACTGAATACCCCATACGACGACGAAAAGGAGAAGAAAGATGAGAAAGTACTTGATAAAGCCCTGCAGAGAATGTTCCATCCAGTGAGTGAGATAGGCGATCGGCATCATGACAAAACAGGCGAGAAGAAAGTAAATTCCGGTCTGTTTTGCAATGCTCCAGCGCTCCATCTCCCATATGAGAGAGATCATGGCAAATGCGGATCCGAGTATCCCCGAAAAAAGAGTCTGCCATATCACCGCATTTAATTCACTTCCCGCCACATCGATTAAGGCAGGTACTACCGCCAAATATTTTCCCTTTGCAAAAAACAAAGAGATGCATATTGTAATCAACTGGCTAATCATCACGCCTATCGGGAATCCAATTCCCCCTCGAATCAGGCATTGTTTTTTCATTTTTCCTCCTATATCCCCAGAATCTTCTTAATTTTTCCGACATATCTGCGAGAGACCCAAGCAGAAGATCCGTCGGAGAGCTCTACATGAATCGTCCCTGTGTACCCGAAGTCGAAATGTCGTGTCTTTCTGATATTGATGATCTCCGAATGGGAGATGCGGACAAAATCATTTCTGTCAAGCCGCTCTTCGGCTTCATAGAGTCGGAGCCGCAACGTATACTTCCCGTCTTCGGTCTGTGCGTATACTTT
>JGI24710J26742_10002925_pt1 | contig 14815 bp, 12 predicted proteins | sample BioPla2DNA2_FD_26742 | JGI IMG/M metagenome (IMG submission 26742) | reverse complement strand
TAATAGCCGATATCCCGATAAAGCCTTGTCAGCTGAGCTGAAAAAGCAATAGGGCTGAAAAGCAAAAAGGCGTAAGCAAAAAGAGCAAACCATTTGTTCGGCGTAACCGGTTTGATTGCAAGTATAAAAACCAGACAGGATAAAACATAGAGAAGGTGATAGGCAAAAATATAAGGAATATTGATGGAATGAAACAGGGCTGTCAGGAGCGGGTAACCGACACCCTTCACCAATGTAGTCGAACTAAAGGCTCCCAGCCAGACACCGTCTGTGATTGAGATGGCCTTTAAAAGCTGCATCACATCATCGTAGCCGGTAAAAGGTATATAATACACCATCAACACATCGCTAAGAGCGAGGCGAAGAACCGTAAACGCTACTGCGATACCTATACAAATTACCAAACTGACGGATACGCTCTTGTTTTTCTTCACTTCCACATCCATAACCTCATACAGAAATCAATCAGTTTTGATTATAAGACACATCAAGCATAAAGGAAACAAAAGAAAACAGCAGATTTTTCTACAAAATTTGCTGTTCTTTTTGAGTTTTTTCGAAAAGGATAAATCAAACGTATCTGAACGGTATACCGTCAAAGCAAGGTTACCAATTATTTTCTCCAAAAACTTTTTCAAAATCATATAGCGCCAGCACCTGAACGTCGATTACATCCAGTGCCGTGCATTCAACAGGAATGGTGATGAGCACCACGCGTCCAACACCTTCTTCGATGAGGATAGGCAAATACCATTCGTCATGCATCTCGGGGATAAACCAACACTCGAAATGCTCTTTTGGGAAAAAATAACCTGCCTCGCCGGTCACGGTTACCATCTTGTTCACGGCCATATGTTTGAGAAGCTTTCCGGTAAAGTGCGAGGAGTAGGAAATTCTCACGTCGGCCACTATATCCAAATCATTTTGGTCGGATGTCACCACTAACTCCACAGTGCCGTTGTCAAGCTGTGTTGCAGTAAGAGTGTAATCACAGTCCACAACAGAGGAAACGTTAGTTTTCTTCAGATAACGGGCATAGACATTGCCGAACTCATAGCTGTGGCTATCCAACAGCTGACGGTAAAAGAACCACTTAACCCCGCACAATGCTCCTTCCCAACGGGTGAAATCGCGGTTGATTATGGAGACATAATCGGGGTTGCTTTCACGGAAGGCATTAACATACTCCTTGCGGGCGTGATCGCCGAACGTGAAGGTGATGTAATCATAGCGGGACGGCTGATAGATGTCATTTACCACCTCCACTGCAGTGGAGAAAGTGGAAAACAGAGTCTTTCCTTTAATCGTGTCGGAAGCATATGCGATATCTTCGTGAAAGTCCTTCACATTTCCGCCGAGTTTCTCGACATATGCGTGGTTGGGTGCCGCAGCGTTGGGAAACTGCATGTAAACGTCAAAAGCATAACGGAATCCGCCAATCAGCATAACAATCGCCAAAACAAAAACAAACACTTTATTAAGCATTTCTTTATTCTTAATCTTCACTGTAAGATTGCGGCACAACAATTCCACGACCTTGCAGATATGCCATGCTGTTCCGAAAAAGGCGTACTGACGGAATGCGTTGAGGTACTCGCTCTCATAACCGCGTTTGATGATAAGAAAATAAAACACAAACAGCATCTTTCTGAGCAAGTTGGCGGTGTTTAAAAGGAGCAGGGACAGTCAGTCTCTGAAATAGATATCGCGGGTAAACACCTTATACAGCACATCATTTAGGCGGTCGTCATGGCGATTCGCGACAATAATCTCCGATTTCTCCTTAAACAATTCAAGGTCTCGAATTACCCGTGCGTTGAAAAAACTGTCGTCCGAAAGTTTCGGCTCATATACGATAATGGGGATGCCCTTTGCACTTATGCGTTTCATTATGCCAAGCACCGATGACTGTCGAAAGTTGTCCGAGGCGGTTTTCATAGTGAGACGGTAGATTCCCACAACTTTGGGGTTTTTCTCAATGATTTTTTCAGCAATATAATCCTTGCGCATGCTGTTTGATTCAATCACCCCGGAAATAATGCTGTTAGGGATATTCTTATAGTTTGCAAGAAGCTGTTTTGTATCTTTGGGCAAGCAATAGCCGCCATAACCAAAGGAAGGGTTGTTATAATGGTCGCCGATGCGCGGATCCAGCGAAACGCCCTTGATGATATTTGCCGTGACCAATCCGTGCTCAAGGGCATAGGTATCCAATTCGTTGAAGAAAGAGATGCGAAGCGCGAGATAAGTGTTTGCAAACAGCTTTACCGCTTCCGCCTCTGCGGGAGAGATTATCAGTTGCGGTATATCCTCTTTCAGCGCACATTCCTGAAGTATTTTGCTAAAAAAAGCAGCTTTGGCAATTACTTCTTCACCTGCATCCGCCGCAACGCCGGCAATAATGCGGGAAGGGTAGAGACAGTCATATAACGCTTTTCCCTCACGCAGAAATTCGGGGAAAAACATAATATTCAGGTTAGGATATTGGTCTAAAAGTTTATCTGTAAAACCGACAGGAATGGTCGATTTGATGATTACTGTGGAATAGGGTGCAGCCTTTGCTGTTTCGGCAATCACGGATTCAACACTTTCCGTATTGAAATAATTATTATTCGGATCATAGTCGGTAGGTGTGGAAATTATGACGTACTCGGCACCCTGCACTGCGCCGGTTAAGTCGGTAGTAAATTCGAGTTTCAGCGGCTTATTCCAAAGCCACTCTTCAATATCTTTATCCGCAATAGGAGACTGTTTGCGTTGCAGCATGGCAACACGTTCGTGGTTAATGTCTACAGCAACCACATTGTATTTTTGGGCAAGCAAAACCGCGTTGGACAATCCAACATAACCGATGCCGATTACGGCAATCTTGATGTTATCTTCAGATGGTTCAATGCGGTTGTTCATATTTTTCCGACTTTCTTTTCTTTTTTACCTGTTAATTATAGCATGATGCGCCGATAAGTGTAAACGAACCGTATCATGCCCAAAGCTGTTAGGTTCATTATTCACACCATGTTGTGGAGGAAACAAATGAAGCTTATAATTCAAATCCCCTGCTTTAATGAGGAAGATGTTCTTCCGCAAGCCTTGGCAGACCTGCCAAAGCAGATTGATGGTATTGATGAGATAGATTATCTCATTATTAACGATGGCAGCACGGATAACACTGTTGCGGTGGCGCATCAGATGGGGGTGCATCACATCGTATCGTTCAAGCAGAATAAAGGTCTTGCAAAAGGGTTTATGGCAGGTATCGATGCATGCCTGCGCCTCGGTGCGGATATCATCGTAAATACCGATGCCGACAACCAATATGTCGGCGAAGACATTAAGGAACTCGTTGCCCCGATTCTTGCCGGAAAAGCTGATATCGTTATCGGCGAACGCAGTATTGATGAAATTGAGCATTTCTCTTCCTCAAAAAAGTTTTTCCAACACCTTGGCAGTTTTGTTGTACGGGTAGCTTCAGACACCAACATTTCGGATGCCCCAAGCGGTTTTCGGGCATACTCGCGCGAAGCCGCTCTGCGTTTAAATGTCACTAACGACTATACCTATACGTTGGAAACCATAATCCAGGCCGGACACAGCAAGGCGGCGGTTGTTTCCGTACCGATCCGGACAAATCCCGAAACCCGCCCGTCGCGTTTATTCTCGAGCATGTGGAAATACATGAAGCGTTCGGCCTCAATTATTATACGCTCCTTTATCATGTATAAGCCGCTGAAATTCTTCGGTATTTTGGGAAGTTTGCTGTTTCTTGTCGGTATGGCGATCTCTATCCGGTTCCTCGTTTTATTCTTTCAGGGTTTGGGCTCCGGTCATGTTCAGTCTCTCATCCTTGCTGCAATTTTATTGCTGATGGGGTTTCAGGCTTTTATGTTTGGACTTGTCGGCGATGTAATCTCTGCAAATCGCAAGTTGCTGGAAGATATCCAGTACCGTGTCCGAAAGATGGAGATTGAATATTCCGATGAAGAAATATCAAATGGAACGGGTTTATGAATTCTATTAACTTACAATATATATCTGAGCCGGAAATGCTTCTGTAATCGTTAGCGATGCTGCACTTTGGCGTTCGTTGCAGAAGTGTGCAAAAGGACCGCAAGCCTGTTATGAACGCTTATAAAGGGCTTTTGAAGCTTGTGTCTCATAAATCAATCCGCCCCGGGGTCGTTTTCCGGGGCGGGTTTTTCTTGTTTTGGGGTTATAGCGGATTGCCTCAAAAGCAAAGGTTTGCCTTGCAATAAATCCGCCGTTTTTACGTGTGTTTTGCTCCTTCCGTCCGAGCAGCGGTTCTTCTTTAAGGTTCGGGCGGCACCTGCGGTTTTACATTAATTAACTTTGCCGTATCCGAATTAATATAAAATTAACATAGAGTATACATGCTGTTTACACGTTCCGTAATTTATTTGTATTTTATATTTTATAATATATAAGCATACTTAAAAGATTGAGGGGAAGTTTATGTCTAAGAAGACTTTTATATCGGTGTTGCTTATTCTTTTACTCCTGCTTTCCGCTTGCAGTGTAGGCAGGAAAAGCGACAATAAAAATTCCGGCTCCAAGCAGAACATTTTCGGAACCGGCGGTACAAGGATCCGAATAGTATCTGGATCTGAAAATAAAGAGCTTGAACCGATAATAGAACAATATTGCAAAAAAAATAAAGTTACTATAGAAATGACCTACATGGGTTCAGTCGATATTATGAGACAGCTTCAGGGCGGCGCCGCCGACTTCGATGCCGTTTGGCCGGCTTCCTCCATTTGGATTTCCATGGGAGACACTGATTTCAAAGTTAAACATACGGAGTCCACAAGCCTCAGTCCCATCGTTTTCGGTATAAAAAAGTCCTTGGCTGAGAGTATGGGATTTGTAGGCAAAGAAGTATCCATAAACGATATTATGTCGAAAATCAGCTCGGGAGAACTTAAATTTTGCATGACGTCAGCCACGCAATCCAATTCAGGAGCGGGCGCATATTTAGGGTTTTTATCGGGTCTGTCCGGAAATCCCGAGGTCCTTACCAAAGAAGACTTGCAAAAGCAACAGCTGAAGGAGGATATTACAAATTTACTGAGCGGGGTTGACAGGTCTTCGGGCAGCTCCGAATGGTTAAAGACCTTGTTTTTAAATGGTGACTACGATTCCATGGTGAACTATGAATCCCTGATTATTACCACGAATCAGGAATTGACGGCAAGAGGCGAAGAGCCGCTTTACCTGATTTATCCGTATGACGGACTTTCCATCTCCGATTCGCCGCTTGGATATATAGACCGGGGCGACAAGAAAAAAGAGGAAGCTTTTTTGGACTTTCAAGCATATCTTTTAAGCGAGGAAGTTCAGAGCGAATTGCAGAAATTAGGCAGGCGCACAGGTTATGAAGGCGTATTTGAAGAAAACAAGGGAGTATTTAAAAAAGAGTGGGGTATAGATACCGACAGAATTCTTTCTCCTATTAAACTTCCGACTGCGGATGTTATTATGGAAGCTTTAAATCTTTATCAAGGTGAATTCAGAAAACCTTCCCTCTCCATATATTGTCTCGATTTTTCCGGTTCCATGAAAGGAAAAGGAGAAAGAGAAGTAAAAGAAGCAATGGACTTAATCCTTGACCAGGAAAAGGCAAAAGAGCTGTTATTACAGGCAAACCCGTCGGAAGTAAATCAGGTTATATTCTTTAATAGTAATATAATTGACAGCGTTATAATCGACCCGAGTACGGAAGAAGCTCTGAATGAATTAAATGAAAGGATTAAAAATCAGTCCGCCGGCGGAGGCACCGATATGTACAGGGCGATGCTTGAAGGGTTAATCACCTTGGAATCTTATGATTTAAATAATTACAATCCAGCTATAATACTGCTTACCGACGGAGAAAGCGGAGGCAGATTTGATTACTTCAAAACGGCTTACGAAGAGCTCGGTCAGGATATACCGGTGTTCTCCATTATGTTTGGAGATGCAAACCCCGAACAGTTGGAAGAAATAGCGGAATACACGGGAGCGAGGGTGTTTGACGGAAGAGAAAACCTTGCGGGAGCCTTCAGAAGCGTAAAGGGATATAACTAAAAGGATGTCTATGAAGAGTAGGGAAATATTTCGTACAATAAAAAGCTTATTAGCGAGTTTGGCGGCTTTTGCTTTGACAATGTTTTTCAGTATGCCGCTCCCGATGATTATCTTAATTCCCATAGCGGTCTATGCGGGAGTTTATATGATTTCAAAACCCGTGATAAAAATAGGTTCGCTAAAGTTAAGCGATGTAAAGGGAGAAGAGATGAAATCCCTTATGAAAGACGCTTATGAAGATTTGGAGACTTTGGAAAAAACCGGTAAAAAAATTCAAGACAATACTGTCAGAAAACTGGCTTTGGAATTACATCAGTCCGGCATATCGATATTTGAGCACCTGCAGGAAAACCCGGACAAAATCGGCCTTGCAAGAAGATTTATCAATTATTATTTAGATACGGCGGCAGGTCTTGTGGATAAATATCAAAAATTAATTTCTTCGAGAGTCAGGGGAGAGTCCGTTGAAAAGGCGAAAACCGATATCGTAAGCGGTCTTACGGTGCTCACAAGGGCGTTTGATCAGCAGTATGAGAGATTGATGCAGGGCGAAATAATGGATATTACAACAGATGTTAAAGTCTTGGAACAGACTTTAAGATCGGAGGAATAAATGAAACCGAAGTGGATAGGATTAATAATACTGATTGTGGCGATGGCGGCGGTATTGGGGTATTTTTTAATTGCCCCGAAACCGGTGGATAAAATAAACGGATATCTCGGCGGGGAAAAAATCGGTCTCTTTGAGGATGAGAATTTTAAAAAAGAAATGGCAAAAAAATTCTCCTTGGAAGTCAACTACAGAAAAGCGGGCTCTTTGGATATGGTAAAAGCCGATAAAGACGGTATGAGCTATCTTTTTCCGGCTTCGCAGACGGCTCTTGAATTATACAAGGAGGAAATAGGCTCCCCGAAGAGGTCCGAAATAATATTAAATACGCCGCTGGTTATTTATTCGCATGCAATGGTCAGAGACAGTTTGCAAAAAGACGGTATAGTTTATGAATCGAACGGCTCTTACTTTATGGATATGGAGAAATTCGTAACGGCGGTCAAAGAAGGCAAAACCTGGGCCGATATAGGCTTGCCGCAGCTTTACGGCTCGATATTGGTAAAGACTACGGATCCTACCAAGTCGAATTCGGGAAATATGTTTGCGGGTCTTGTGGCTAATGCAATGAACGGCGGCAGAGTTGTCGATTCCATGTCTGTCCATAAGGTCCTGCCCGACTTAAAAGACTTTTTTAAAAAAATGGGGTATATGGATACCTCTTCGGCGGATCTGTTTGACCAGTTCTTAAAAATAGGCGTAGGCTCCTATCCCATGATAGCTGCCTATGAAAATCAGATTTTGGAATTTGCGGTTACCAATCCCGATGTCTGGGAAAAAGTCGGAGACGACTTATGTATAATCTACCCCACGCCTACGGTATATTCTTCCCATGTGATGATTGCTTTGGATGACAAAGGAGATTATGCCATAGATGCGCTTATGGACCCCGTGATTCAGGATATAGCATGGAAAGACCACGGCTTCAGGACGGGAATTTCCGGCAATCAGGAAGAGACGGATGTTTTCGGAGTTAACGGAGTTTTATCTCAGGTAACAGGCGTTATGCCTATGCCCGATTTTAGAACTATGGATATTATTGTAAAAGAACTTTCAAATTAGGAGGAAAATATGGCGGATATAACTTTAGATGATTTACAAAAAAATTTAGGCAGGAATTTGCAACCGACTCAGGATACCGACAGTTTGGTAGAGGAAGTTAAAAATGAGCTTGCGGTAATCGACAGAGGAGAATTAAAGCCCGAACAAAGACAAAGAGTTGACGAGATTAAAAGTGAACTTGATTTGCTTGACTCCAATCAGACCGTAACGTTCGGCGTCGGCGCGCAGAGAAAACTTTCGGACTTTTCCGACACCATACTGAATAAGGTGAAAAACAAGGACACGGGAGAAGCGGGCGCTCTTTTGTCGGATTTACTTGTCAATGTCAAGAGTTTGGAGATTGATGAATTGGGAGAGTCCAAGGGTTTCCTGTCAAACATACCTTTTATCTCTTCCATAAGAAAAAAGATTGAAAAATTTAAAGCCAAATACGAAAATGTGGAAGTTCAAATAGACAGGATAGAAGGACAGCTCGATAAAGCACGAATTCAAATGCTTAAGGATATCGCGATGTTTGATGAGCTTTATGCCAGAAATTTGGAATACTTCTATGAATTGCAGTTATATATAAGAGCCGGCGAAGAAATTATAGACGAAACAAGAAATGTAACCATCCCTAAAATCAGACAGGAAGCCGCAGGGTCGGAAGACCATATGTCGGCGCAACTCGTAGCGGATTTTGAAGATACAGTAAACCGGTTTGAGAAAAAAGTACACGACCTTAAACTCTCCAAAACCATGAGCATTCAAACCGCGCCGCAGATAAAGCTCATACAAAACAACGATAAACTGCTTGTGGATAAGATTCAGACAGCGATACTTAATACCATACCCTTATGGAAGAGTCAGATAGTTATCGCTCTCGGACTTGCGCGTCAGGAAACCGCCCTTAAACTCCAAAAAGAAGTAAGCGATACCACCAACGAACTTCTCCTGAAAAATTCGGCGAAATTAAAGCAGAATACCGTAGAAGTCGCGAAAGAATCGGAGAGGGGCATAATAGAAATAGAAACGCTGAAACAGGTTAATAAAGACCTGATAGATACCATAAACGAAACTATAAAGATTCAGCAGGAAGGCCGGATGAGGCGCGAAAAGGCGGAAGAGGAATTATTGGCAATTGAGGGAGAACTGAAAGATTCTTTGCTTGCCGCCAGACAGAGATAGTTTTTTAAGATTAAAAGATATTTGATAACAAAAAAATCTCGCAGCTTCAATAGCTGCGAGATTTTCAACTTATCAGGCAATATCGATGTTTTGAGAGCTTTCAGGTGAACTCCAATGCGTTTTCTTAGGTATCATGAGCGCAAGGACTATGGCGACAAGGAGCACAATACTTGTACAAATTCCACCCTCTATGCCGAAGCTGCCGCCTGAAATAAGCTCTTTGCCCTCTATAAAGTCGGTGGAGAAAACAGAGTTTGATACGGATGTTCCGCTGACGGATATGCCTAAAATATGTCCCTGCACAAAGTTCCATGAAGAATGTATGGCGCAGGCGCCCCAGAGGTCGTTGTTGCGCAGCATATAAACAGCCATGAAAACCCCATAAAGACACAAATTTATAAATGCCGGGATTGTAATGCCGCTATTGGCAAGATGCAGAGCGGCAAATAGAACGGAACTCAAAGCGACAGCAACGGTTAAATGCACGACGTTTGCACAGGAAACCATAAAATATCCACGTACAAGAACCTCCTCGCTCATGCCCTGAAGAAGAAAGCCCAAAAAGAAAAGTCCAACGTAAAGCCATGACACTTCCGTACAAAAACCCGTAAAACGAGAGCCGCCCAAAAGCATGGAAAGCCCTGCAGCTGCAGATATCATAATTATTCCTATAAGATAACCGCAGCCGTAATTTTTTAAAAAACCTTTTTTTCTCATACCCATGGATGCTAAGGAGCGCCCCTCTATCTTTAGACAGTAAATAATTGCGCATATAGTGCCCGCCGCTGTTAAAAAAAGCATCAGCACACTAAACCATTCGGGCAAGGCGTCAAGGGCTTCCATTGCGTAATCAAAAACATTTGCAGCGTCCCCGCCCGCTATGAGGGAGGCATTAACGGATTTAAATATCTCTATTACCATTATAGGAACGATTATAATTCCTGTTATAACGCTTGAAGATAAAAACACCGCAATAAAAATAAGTATCTGCAATACTATGTTCGGTTTGCGTTTCGCTTTCCTTGCCTCGGAAAGCAAAGGCGCATTTCCAAGTTTTACCATATTTATGACCATGCCTTTCTTCTGTAATCTGTTTTGTATACAGTAAGATTCTGTTCTGAAAATCGATTAAAGTTAAATTGTTGAGATAAAATTATTTGGTTTTGGTTCCTTTTATAAAGTATAGTCGGATTTTTAAAAATCCGACTATACTTATATACTTTTTCTTATTGGATTTCAAGGACGTCCGATCTGAATGCAGTTTGTTTTTATGAGATAATATGAAACCGTAAAAAACACCATACTGCGTACAATAGAATAAAAGCATACAAGACAGCGCTTCTTTCAGTAGGATTTTGAAGAATTCTGTGAAAATAGAAAGGTTTTATTTACAGGTAAAACCCAACAACCGTTTGGATATAACGGGTTTTGATTTAAGTGAGATAGGATGCGTACCCGAGTGGAGGATATGAAACGAATTCATGATTTCGGCATGCTGTTTTAAAATTGTACTTGAAATATTTATAATATTGTGCATAAATATTAGATATAATGATATGCATCGGATATGATGATACAATCTGCAAAGTTGCGTGAACGGAGGAAAAGCAAATGTTTTCAGAGAACGACAAATCCTATCAAATGAGCAAGGAAGAATACGATGAGATAAAAGAGCGCATGAAGGTGGAACTTTCCGTTTTGCAGCAGCAGGTGATTGCGGCAAAGATTCCCGTAGTTATTCTGTTTGAAGGCTTCAGCGCATCGGGAAAGGGTTCGGCGATTTCTTCTCTGATACTGAATTTTGATCCGCGCGGCTATGCGGTTTATTCTATGCGGGAACCTGTCGGACGGGAATTGCGCAAACCGTGGGTTACACGGTTTGTTGAGCGGTGTCCTGCGGCGGGGCGCATTTCAGTATTTGACCGTTCCTGGTATTCGGGATTGACCTGGACCAGAGAAGGCATAATAGACAAGGAAGATTGGCATGCCGACCTGGAGGAGCTGAGACTGTTTGAGACGCGGTTGGCGGACGACGGATGCGTGATTATAAAATTCTTTTTGTATATTTCCAAGAAGGAACAAAAAAGGAGACTAAAAGAGCTGCGCAAGAATGAAGAGACCGCCTGGCGTGTGACGAAGGCCGATATGAAAAAATTAAAAGATTACGATAAGTACCTTAAGTATTATAAAAGCGTAATCGAGATAACGGATTGCCCGCACGCGCGATGGGTGGTCGTAAATTCGGAAGACAGGCGCTACAGGCGTGCAACGGTGATGCAAACGGTTGCGGAGGAGTTGCGGACGGCGCTTGAAAAACGCGCGGCTGCTCAGCCCATGCAGGAGGCAGTGGGGATACCTTATGTGAGCAAAAAGCATAAACTGCTGCACTCCCCCAGGATAGAGGAATATAATCTGAACCGTGAGATAACACGGGAGGAATACGATATAAAACTCAAGGATTTGACCGGTAAACTTCAAAAGATGCATAACAGCATATATTTAAGGAAAATTCCCGTCGTTATTGTATTTGAGGGAAATGATGCGGCCGGAAAGGGCGGCAGCATCCGGCGATTGACAAGGGCGCTTGATCCCCGCGGGTACGAAGTGATTCCTATTTCAGCTCCGACGCGGGAGGAACTGGCTCGCCACTATTTGTGGCGGTTTCATATGCGGTTGCCCGTTACGGGACATTTTGCAATCTTTGACCGCAGCTGGTACGGCCGTGTGCTTGTTGAGCGGGTGGAGAAGCTGACTCCGCCGCAGCGAATCTTGCAGGCATATAATGAGTTAAACGGATTCGAGTATGTGCTGCACAATTGGGGCGCGATTATTGTAAAGTTTTGGATGGCGATCGACAAGGATGAACAGTTAAATCGGTTCAAAGCGAGGGAGAGCACGCCGGAGAAGAGCTGGAAGCTTACTGAAGAAGATTGGCGCAACCGCGATAAGTGGGAGGTTTATGAGGACGCGATAAACGACATGTTGCGTTACACCAATACGGAGTTTGCGCCGTGGACGGTGGTGGAGTCAAACTCTAAGCTGTTCGCCCGGATAAAGGTGCTTGAGACAGTCGTAGATGCGCTCGAAAAACGGCTGGGCTGAGCGGCATAAGATATCGACGGTTCTTCAGACAGACTACAATCAAAGCAATGCTGTCGCCCGTCAAACCCTGACCCTGACCATTGACTGAAATCAGAATTTACAAACATTGCTCCCGAAACATAAAATCGGGAGCAGATTGTTGTCGCCCGAAAAAAGCTGTTAGAAGATTTTAGGTCCGCATGTTAAAAGGTGGTTAAATTGGGACATGTAAAACCATTTGAACAGGAGAAGCTTGTCGTCGGAATAATGTATACCGGGGACGATTATTACCGAATCGCCTTAAACGAAATAAGCGACTTGTTCGGCAAGATTGACAGTCAATCGGAAGAGTACTCATTCTCGGATTTTTCAAACTATTATGACAAAGAGATGCGCGGAACAGTAATGAAACGGTTTGTCAGTCTTGAAAAACTTGTGGACCCTTCATTACTGCCTGAAATCAAAACACGCACCAACAAAATAGAGGAAGTAAACTCCCAAAAAGAATTAAGAAACATAAACATCGACCCGTGCCTTCTTGGACACGGAAAATTTGTAATGGCAACTACAAAAAACGCGAGTTTTAGGATACCGCTTTCAAAAGGGATTTATGCCGATATATCATTGGTTTATGCAAGAAACCGCTGGACGGATTTTTTCTGGACGTACCCCGATGTCAAATCCGAGATGATAAAAGACTATCTCAGCCATGTAAGAGATATCTATTTAGAGCAAAGAAAAACTTTGAATAATGTTTTTGGAGCATTATAGTATTCAACGCAATCGTCAACTTAGAACCTGTGGGTACTCGTTTGCGCCCATTGACGGAAATTCTATAATATGGTTTTTTCAAAATAGGGCAGCAGACTTTGATAGAAAGTCTGCTGTATTGTTTTTATGCAAAAATCCCTTTATTTCAATGGTTTTGAGCATTAAAACCCATAAATCAATCCGCTCCGGATTTATTTCCGGAGCGGATATTTATTCTTTGAGTCAAAGCGGATTTGGCATAAACGCTCTGTCATATGTTATTACATAAAAGGCTGAAAATCAGAACGAAGTCTCCACACCCCCAACCGGAGCGGTGGCGGTGGCATTGACCAATACATCCCGTTCCCAGGGCGCCATTCTTGTAATTGTGCCTTTTGTGAGATTGATAACAAGGGCGTAGTCGCAGGATGCGATTACGGGATTTCCTTCGCTGTCGTTATAGCCGGTGCCGAATCTGGGAAGAAAACCGATCTCAAGCTCGGCTATTACGTAATAGTCTCCATATGAATGTCCGATATTGGAGTAATCAACATGATACTGCGTTACATTGGTAACCTTGGAGAAATATTCTCCGGCTTTGTTGTTGACCCGGTTTCTGAACGCCCCGTATTCGCCGCTTACACCGTCAGCTCCGCCATAATCGGATAATTCGCCGCCGGACAGCTTATACATATTTGCTTCCGACAAAAGTGTTCTTGCGTTGCTTTCAAACGTTCTCATCTTCGCCGTGGTAACGACTTTTGAAAGCGCCGGGATTGCGATAGATACGAGTACGGCTATGATAGCTACGACTATCAGGACTTCCATTAATGTAAAGCCTTTTTGTCTGTTAACTCTTTTCATTTTTCACTTCCGATTGTCTTTCAAAACAACTCCTATTATATACTTTTTCAAATGAGATAATCAATCGACCGTCTTTTTAAGCAAAATCCTTTGATTCTTCACAAAAAAATTACATAGATTTTTCAGTAAATTAATGAAGATATGTAAAAATAAATATGCAGCAATTCAAATAGCCCTTTAAGATTGAAAGGAGATTTGCTTTGAATATTGTAACGCATCTGCAAATGGGCGGCGAGCTATATGAAGAGCTATACGGGGTTGTGGAGTTGGACCGAAAGTCTTTTGTCTACGGAAATATTAAACCGGATTGTGCCGTGAAGACTCTCTTGCCGCCCCATACGATGACAAACTATTTTGAGTGGGTATTGGATCTATCTGAATATTTGATAGAAAAGGATTTGCCGAGAACCGTCTTGTCCGAGGGTTTAGGCGTTTTATGCCATTTTTTATCAGACTTTTGTTGTCTGTATCATGCCAAAGAAGAGAAATTTAACAACTTAATAGGCCACATAATCTACGAAAAAAGGCTCCACAATCATCATATGAAAAAGGAGTCTTCATTTTTTAAAGAGGTTTTTTCTTGCAAGCCGGAACCGGTTCGGGATTTAAGGCAGACTATCATAGATTTCCGGGAAGAATATTTTTCTCAACCTCACTCTCTGGATTTAGACTTATTTTATGCCTACAGGCTTTGCAATCTGATTTGTCAATCAGTTGCCTACTACCGCTGCGGTGGTATAATTTATGATGAAACGGTATATTATGCGCAGCCGGGGTATGTAAAATTGGGAGGTGTGAAATGAAAATCGCCCTGTTTACAGACACGTTTTTGCCCCAGGTCAACGGTGTAACCAATACGGTATTGAAGATGATAGATTATTTTCAAAGCAAGGATATAGAGTACAAAGTCTTTGCTCCCAAATATGATGATTTGGAAATGCCCGATACCGTTGAACAATACTACAGTATTAAATTTTTCCTTTACCCGGATTGTCGGCTGGCCTTTCCGAACTTTTTTCGCATAAACAAGACCTTTGAGGAATTTCAACCTGACCTAGTTCACAATATGACTGAATTCGGTATGGGCAAAGCAGGTGTGTTCCATGCTAAAAAATTTGGAATTCCTTCTATTTCCACCTACACCACAAATTTTTCCAAATACTTGAAACACTATAATTGGGAAATACTCGAGGATTTTGC
>JGI24710J26742_10002922_pt1 | contig 14827 bp, 7 predicted proteins | sample BioPla2DNA2_FD_26742 | JGI IMG/M metagenome (IMG submission 26742) | reverse complement strand
CTTCAGGCACAAAATTATATAATGATCCCGTATTAAATATCGTATCCGCTACAGAGATAGGCAGTGTATTTGGAGGAGGACTCGGAAGTACTGCCGTAATTCACGGCAGCCCCGAAATCAACATAAACATGGTGGAAGGCTCGGTAAACGGTCATTATGATTACATTGAAGGCTTTTCCCAACCCGGGAACGAACTTTATGATCCTAATCACGCCGATTACATAGGCCCTGTTCTTGAGCTCGGCAAGATAGGCAATGTTTACGGAGGAGGAAATGAGGCGGCAGTTTACGGTAACACCACCGTTAACGTTGCCACCGAAACGGGCAAAAGCGCCTACATTATCAACAACGTATATGGCGGCGGTAACCAGGCCAATGTTTCAGGCACCACCAAGGTGACTATAGGGGAATGATCCTTAGGGCAGGTAGTACTCCGGCAGCCTGCCGCTCAGTTGCAGCAGCGAAATCTCACAAAGTTTGATATTGTATTCGGTTGTGAGTAAGCGTTCTTCGGCCGTGAGCAGACTCACTTGTGCTTCGCGCAGTTCTATGCCCGAGAGCTCCCTCAGCCGGTAACGTTCCATAGCGACTTCGAAATTGCTTTGAGCCACTACCTGGTTGTTCTTTTCGATTTCCCACAATTTGATGTTGTTGGTGTAGGCCGTCCAGAGGTTGGCCAGATCGGCTTTTAGGGCGGTTTTGAATTGTTCGAGCATCAAATCCCTGTTTTCGATTTCGATCAGGGCATTGCGTTGTTCCCGCCGGCGGTTCATGCCGTCGAACAAGGTGATGCCGGCGCTGAGTCCGATATTGGGCCCCAGTTGACTTTGGTTCAGGGTACCGCTGTTGTCGTACCAGTTGTGGCGATAGCCGTAGCCGGCATTCAGGCGAAGGTAAGGGTAATTGCGGCTTTGGGCCTTGCGGTAGTCCAGTTCCGAAATCGTTTTGTTTTTCAGAGCCAGCATCCATTGGGTATTGTGCTCCATAGCGTCTTCCCAGAGGCTGGCTTTGTTGAGCCCGGTATCGAAAACAATGAGGCTGTCGGCAATATCGTAGTGCCGCTCTACGTCTTCCAGTGCCATCAGACGGTTCAGGTTGAGCCGGGTTCTTTCTACCATTTCCTGTTGGGCGATATAAGCGGAGTTGTCTGCGTTGTAGTCTACTTGCGCCTGTTGATAGTCGAGTCCGGAAGCAGCGCCGATGCCATAACTGGCTTCAACAATGTAGAGGCGGTCGTGCGACAGATCAAGCGAAGTTTTCAGGTTGGACAATTTTATTTTTTGACGAATCAGGTTTTGGTATTCTGCACTGAGATTGGCTATGAAATCTTCCAGACTTAACCGGACATTGAGTTCGCCCATGGCTTTCAGTTCCTGCAGCCTGGCGTAAGTGGTTCTGATGCTGAATCCTTCAAAAATACTCCAGTTCAGGTTCAGTCCCAGATGGAGGTTGTTGCTACCGTAATTACTCTGTGAGCTGCCGGTGCCATCGCTGTATTGAGTTTGACTATCGTGGATGCTGCCGCTGTAGGTCGCGCCTAAACTGAGGTCGGGCAGTTGCCCGGCATTGCCTCTGCTCGCATTGTTGGCCGAGATTCTGGCCTGGTTGCTAACCAGTTGCAGATTGTAATTGGATTCCAGCCCAATTTGCAGGCAACGCTCCAGGCTCAATGTATCCTGAGCCTGCGAAACGGAGGGGCTGATCAGGAGAAATGCCGTCAAAACGGCTACTATCTTTTTCTTACTCATATCGGTTGAAATATAATCGTAAATGGCCGGTACTATAAACAAAGTCATCAACGTGGAAATCAACATTCCCCCCACTACGGCCACACCCATGGCGATTCGTCCGTTGGCTCCTTCTCCGCCGGCAAACACCAAAGGCAGCAGTCCCAATATGGTCGAAACGCTGGTCATCAGAATCGGCCGCAGGCGTTGTACCGAAGCCGAATGGATGGCCTCGTGTTTGTCCATGCCGGCTGCCTGACGTTGATTGGCAAATTCCACAATCAGAATGCCGTTTTTGGCCACCAGCCCTATAAGCATAATCATACCAATCTGGCTGAAAATGTTCATGGATACGTTCCCGAAATGCATAAACAGCAGGGCACCGGCCAGGGCCAAAGGCACAGTTACCATGATAACAAAAGGATCCTTGAAACTTTCAAACTGGGCGGCCAAAACGAGGAAAATCATAATCAAAGCCAAGATCATGGCAAACATCAGGCTGGAGGAACTTTCTCTGAATTCTTTGGATTCTCCTTTGAGGGCGGTACGAAAACTCTCGTCCAGCACTTTGGCGGCAATGCGGTCCATTTCGTCCAAACCGTCGCCAATGGTATAACCCTTTTCCAGCCCCGATGATACTGTGGCCGAAACAAAACGATTGTAGCGATATATCTGAGGCGGAGCAACACTTTCGTGGAAACTTACCAGGTTGTCCAGAGGGATCATGTATCCGTCGTTGTTTCTTATGTAGATGGATTTGAGATCCAAAGGCTCGTTGCGTTGCTGACGGTTGATTTCTCCCAAGATCTGATATTGCTTGCCGTTCATGTAAAAATACCCCATTCGTTGTCCGCTCAAGGCATATTGTAGGGTTTGAGCAATATTGATGGTATTGATTCCCATCAGGTTGGCTTTGTCCCGATTGATCTCGATGCGAATCTCCGGTTTGGTGAATTTCAGGTCAACATCGGCCATTCTAAACACCGGACTGGCATCGACCTCTTCCATAAACAGTGGAATGTATTCCTTGAGCTTTTCCAGGCTAGGGGCTTGCAGTACGTAGCTTATGGGCATACCTCCCCTGCGTCCGCCAAAAGTAGATTGTTGTTGGACGAATACCCTGGCTTGGGTTTCGTTACTAACGGCCTTGGTCAGTTCTTCGGCTATTTCCATTTGGCTGCGGTCGCGTTTTCTGATATCTGGCAATATCAGGTTAATAAAGCCGCCTCCGCTCCACGAACGGGCAAGTGTGGCTTCTCTTTCGGGAGCCACAGAATCTGTGATGTCGGCTATACGGTCGGCAAAATCGCGTATGTACTCGAAAGTGCTGCCTTCCTGTCCGCTGATGCGTACCGAAATGGTAGAACGGTCTTCGAGCGGAGATAATTCCGAGGGGATTTTATTCCAGAAATAAAAAATGGATAACAAAAACAAGGCAATGATGGGGAAAGCCACCCACTTATATTTTAAGAAAGATTTCAACCCATTGGAATAGGCTGAGTTGAGCTTTTCAAACAAGGGTTCGGTTTTGGTGTACAACCAATTTTTGCGTTCACGGCGTTTGAGCATCTTGGTGGCCAGCATAGGGGAAAACGACAAAGCAGCCAGAGCCGAAATGGCTACCGAGCCGGCAATCACAATGCTGAATTCTTTAAATAAGCGGCCGGTAATACCCTGCATAAATACGATGGGCAGAAAAACCGCTATCAGGGTAATGGTGGTGGAAACAACGGCAAAAAAGATTTCTTTGGACCCTTCGATGCCGGCCTGGTGGGGTGGCATGCCTCGTTCAATGCGCACATAAATGTTTTCGGTCACCACTATGGCATCGTCCACCACCAGCCCAATGGAAAGCACAATAGCGAGCATCGTGAGCACGTTAATGGAAAAGCCGGCCAGGAACATAATAAAAAAGGCACCTATCAGCGAAATGGGAATCACCACCACAGGTATCAGGGTTACTCTCCAATCGCGCAGGAAAAAGAAGATAATAAACACCACAAGGGCGAAGGCAATAAAAATAGTGTCCCGGACTTCGTTGATCGAAGCACGTATAAAGCGCGTATTGTCGAAGGTAATGTCTACACTTACGTCTTCGGGCAGGTCTTTTTTAAGTTGATCCACCCGCTTATATGCTTCGTCGGCAATTTCAATATGGTTGGCTCCGGGTTGCGGAATAATAACCGTCATTACGGTGGGCACCCTGTTTTTGCGCATGGCGCTGCGTATATCCTCGGGAGCCAGTTCGGCATAACCCACGTCGCTGAAGCGCACTATTTTGTTGCCCGACCTTTTAATAATGACATTATTGAATTCCTCGGCTGTTTGCATTAGGCCCAGTGTTCTTAGAGAGAGGTCGATGGTGTTGCCTTCGATACTGCCCGAAGGGAGTTCCACATTTTCCTTGTCCAGAGCACTTTTGACGTCCATGGGAGTAACTCCGTAACCGGCCATACGAATGGGATCCAGCCACATACGCATGGAGTAACGTTTTTCTCCCCAGATGCTTACACCGCTCACGTCGGGAATGGTCTGCAGTCTTTCCTTGACCGTGAGTTCAGCAATTTCGCTTAGCTCCATCAATGAGCGCTTCTCGCTTTGTATGCTGATATTCATAATAGGTGTGGCATCGGCATCGGCTTTGGATACGGTGGGCGGGTCGCAGTCTCGGGGCAGGAAGCGCTGAGCTCTGGACACCTTATCGCGTACGTCGTTGGCCGCCGTTTCCAGATCGACGCTCAATTCAAATTCTATGGTGATGCGGCAGGAACCCTGGCTGCTGGTACTCGAAAGTGAACGTATGCCCGGAATACCGTTGATGTTTTGTTCCAGAGGTTCGGTGATTTGGTTCAGAATAACGTCTGCATTGGCTCCGGGATAACTGACGTTAACCGAAATAATGGGGTTATCAACGCTTGGATATTCCCTCACGCCCAAAAAAGTATAACTGATGAAGCCGAAAATCAGGATAATCAGCATGCCTACGGATGCCAAAACCGGACGTCGTATACTGAGTTCGGAAATGTTCATTGTAATTACCTGATTTGATCAATTTTCACATGGGTGCCGGTACGCAACTGCATCACTCCGGAAACGATCAGGGTGTCGCCTGCCTGAATACCGCTGAGAGCCTGAACTCTGGCTTCGGTACGAATACCGCTGACGATTTCCACGGGTTGCGCCCGGCCGCTGCGGTAAAGATAGACCAGATTACGTCCCATTTCGGGTATGATAGCTTCGGAGGGTACGGATAAAGCATCGTCGATTTCGCGACGTGTAATTTCGACCGATGCAAAACGTCCGGGCATTAAAGACCTGTTTGGATTGTCGTAAAGTGCCCTGACCCTGAGTGTACGGGTATTCATATCTATGGTGGATTCGATGGCATAAACCCGGGCTTCGTAGTGACGCATAATGCCCTCGCTGTCTTCGAGGCTGAATTTGATTTTTGCTCCGTCTCTTACCTCGCTGGCATAGCTCTCGGGTATGGAAAAATCAATTTTAAGAGGGTTGACCTGAGTGAGTTTGGCCATTTTTGTCGAAGGAGAAACAAAGGCCCCTTCGCTGAGTTCGCGCAAACCTACTATACCGTCGAAGGGAGCGTAAAGTTCGGTTTGAGCTATATTGGCTTTTACCAGTTCAATATCTGCCATCAATTTATCGTATTCGGTCACCACCGATTCGTAGGCCTCCTGGCTTACGGCATTCTTCTTGAGCAAAGTCTCCTGCCGGTAAACCCTGTCTTTAGCCAACGGAACCTGAGATTCGAGTTTTTTAAGCTGAGCTTTCAAGGGCTTGTCGTTTATTTTAGCCAGCAGGGTTCCTTTTTCCACAAATTCTCCTTCTTTGAAGTAAATAGCCACCACTTTGCCTGAGGCCTCAAATGACAAATCAACTTCTTCCGAAGGAATGATGTTGCCCGTAGTAATGGTTTTGTCCGTCATGGTATGAGTTTTTACCACTTCGGCATTGACACTGAGCTGTCTTTGGCCGGATGAAACCCTGGCCGGAGCTTCTGCCTGAGACTTGTCCGATCCCGGGTTTATTAATCTTTTTATTCCCCGGGAAAAAATCAATCCGACAATAAGCAATGCTATGAGTATTAGGCTTATACTCTTGATTGTCTTGGTCATGAGTGAATAATTATTTTTTTTAGTATGCGAATGTACTCAATTCAGCTTAGCTCGGATGCTCCGGAAACAAATTTTAGGCTAAATTATTACTTATAATTAACTCTTTCAGAGAGATTTAAATAATCTTAATTTTCTCATTGAAACAATAGACGGAAGGTATTTAACCCAGGGTGGTTTACCTGTAAATTCAATTAGTAAATGCAACTAAAGGAAAAAGAATGTTGGGGCTGGACCGCCTAAAATATGTATCTTTGTGGGCTTTGTATTAAAAATCCAATGTTGTTAAAAGGTTTGTAACACACGGGGAAAAACCTCTTTTGTATGAAAAAAGGTCTTATACTTTTTCTTTATCTGCTGTTTTCTTTTACAGTATCGGCACAGCTAAAGATCAATGAGTTGATGCCTAAGAATATTTCGGCTGTAAGAGATGAGTTTACCAATTACAGTATGTGGGTTGAACTGTATAATGCTTCAGACAGAGAGGTGGAACTGGCCGGTTACTTTTTTAGCGACGATTCCAAGTCTCCCCGCAAATGGAATCCCGATGCTAAGACCATACCCGCCGGAGGGTTCGAAATACTTTGGTTCGAAAGGGAAGACCGTAGCGGACACGCTAGTTTTAAATTGAAACCCGAAGGCGGCGTACTTTATTTATTCAATCGCAGCGGGTTGGTGGTTGACAAAGTGCATTATCCTCCGCAATACCGGAACGTCTCTTACGGGCGCCTCATAGATGGGGAAGATAGCTGGAGTTTTTTTGCCACGGCTTCGCCCGGGGCCTCCAATTCCGAAGGAAGAGCTGCAATAGCTCGTTGCCCCAACCCCGAATTTAAACTTAACGGAGGGTTTTACGACGGGCCGCGCTATTTTGGTTTTAACACCCCATCGAGGGGCGACATTTATTATACCCTGGATGGCTCCGAGCCGAACATAAACTCAACAAAATATCGGCCCGGCGCTTCGGTATATATTTCCAAGACTACGGTTTTGAGGGCAATCTGTTTGGCAGAAGATTGCTTGCCAAGCGATTTGCTGACGACCACCTATTTTATAGGCGAGAGAAATTTCGATTTGCCTGTGGTGTCGCTGGTGGCCGATCCTATGCATCTTTGGGATAATATGTACGGCATTTACGTGGACGGTATCAACGGCATTCCCGGTAACGGACAAAGTCAGCCCAAAAACTACAATCAGGATTGGTCAAGGCCCGCCAATTTCGAATTGATCGATACCAGCGGAGTATTGCAAATCAATCAGGAGCTCGATATTGCCATTGCAGGAGGCTGGACCAGAGCCCACGGACTCAAATCCTTGAAAATTCAACCCAGGACAAAGTTCGGAAACAATCACCTGGACTACGACTTTTTCCCTGTCAGCAAACCCGGCCAATTGTACAAAGACATCCTGTTGCGTAATTCGGGCAACGACAACGGCCGTACTCAGATGCGCGACGGATTCACTGTTTCCATACTCCAAAACAGAATTGATCTCGAATACATGGCCTATGAGCCTGCGGTATTGTTTATTAACGGAAGGTATTACGGCATAGAGAACCTCAGAGAAAGAAGCAACAAAGACCTGATTTATTGTAATTACGGTCTGGAAGAGGAAGATATAATTCTGGACGGGGTGCCGGATGTGGATCTTTTCCCGCTGACACCGGAATACGGAGAGTTGCATCAATTCATCGAAGAATTGGATATGACGTCCGATACTGCCTTTATGGCTGTCTGCCGGCGTATTAACATGGAAAATTACCTCCACTACCAACTCTTCGAGATTTATGTGGGCAATACCGACTGGCCACACAACAACTTCAAGTTGTGGAAGCGCAAAGTGGACGGCAAATGGCGCTGGATAGTATTTGACCTCGATTTCGGGTTCAACGGCGTAAACGGACCTGCACATAATACCCTGGCCCACGCCCTGGGCGAAGGTAATTCTTGGGGGCAGTGGTCGACTATGATGTTTAGACGCTTAATGTTAAACACTGAATTTCGTCAGCGTTTTATAGACAATTTTTGCGTGGAGTTGTCCAAAACACTTGAACCCGAACGTGTTATTGCCATTTTGGACAGTATGGCTCCTAAAATTGCCAATGAAATCGTTTATCATAAACAGCGTTGGGGATCTTCGGCCGATTTCTACAACGATTTGGAATCGATACGTTCTTTTGCCCGGCAACGCCCAAACAATATACTGAACCAACTTAGCAGCAGATATCTGGGCGGCGTTTCCAACGGTCTGATCAGGTTGAGCGCCAACCATCCGCAGGCGAGCTATTACCTGAATCGGGCTTATATACAAGATGCCGAGATAGACCTGAGGTATTTTCTGCAACAAAACATAAACATCAGGGCTGCCCGCGTGCAGGGCATGCAATTTTCGCATTGGGAAGTCAACAAGGGAGGTGGCATTGATCAATTGATTGCCAATGGAGCGAACTGGCGTTACTATTACACCAGCCATTCTCCGGGCGAAGCCTGGAACAGCCCGGCTTACAACGACCAGTCCTGGTCGCAGGGGTCTGCCCAGTTTGGCTACGGCGGCAAAGGAGAAGTCACTGTCCTGGATTACGGCAATTACGCTAACAAGTACCCCACGGCTTATTTCAGGAAAGAAATTCAAATCGACGATCTGGCCAACAAAAACAGTTTTCTTCTCAGTATTTTTGTCGACGACGGGGCCGTTATATACGTAAACGGCCAGGAACTGGCCAGACTCAATATGCCGGCAGGCACCATCACCTACAACACCTATGCTTCTTCGGCCAACAACGGACTGAACGCCGAATACAATATTCCGCTCAATATGTTGAAAGAAGGAAGCAACCTGATTGCCGTAGAAGTGCATCAGGTCTCAGCCAGCAGCTCCGATCTGATCTTTGATCTCGCCATGAGTTGTGTGGATATGAACGGAAACATCCAAACACTGACGGAAGAAGTTTACAGCGGAATCTTTGATTCCGAATTGTCGCTCAGGGCAATTTACGAGGAAGATCCCCACGCTGCGGACATCCGTCCTACAGTACTTATCAACGAAATAGTGGCCAGCAACAATAAAATTGCCGACGAATACGGAGAAAAGGACGATTACATTGAACTCTACAATTATGGGGAGGAAGACCTGAACATCGCCGGCTGGTATCTGAGCGATCTTCCCATGTACCCGTTTTTGGGCAGGATAGCCGCCACAGATTCCGCTCAAACCGTACTGCCTGCCAAATCGTGGATTTGTCTTTGGGCCGATGGCACACCGGAACAGGGACCTTTGCATCTGAATTTCAAGCTCAACCTTCTGGGTGAGAGTGTGTCCTTATCGAAAAAGGACGAGTTTGGCCGTCTGGTGTTGATCGATTCGGTAAGTTATCCGCCCTTGGACCGCAACATGAGTTATTCCCGTATTCCCGACGGCGGCAGTGTCTGGGAAATTCAAGAGCCCAGTTTTGGCGCTTCCAACCTGTTGGCAGGCCTGAAATTCAATATAGAGGAAAGGGAAATTGAGGTTTATCCCAGTTTAGTGAAGAGCAGCATCAGCGTCAGGAACGCTCAAGGTTTACAGTTCAGCCTCTTCGACTTCGCCGGCAGACCGGTCTGTGACGGGTTCTGTGTTGATCCTGTAGAAATCATCGATCTGTCGGGTTTGCAGCCTGGGCTCTATATTCTAAAAGTCGATGGACAAGTCTTTAAGCTAATCAAGCAATAAAGATCAGTTCACTTTGGTAACAGTGCCGCTTATACTGAAATCCATCAACCAAGTTCCGGGTGTATAGCTGCCGCCCAATACAAAACCGTGTACATTTTCGCCTCCGCTGACTTCTCCTCCTTTGTAGAGGGAATAGTTGCCTTTGGCCAGATCCGAAGCGCTGTAGGTCAGTTTTAATACCGAATAAGTGCGGGGGAATTGGTAGGTCATCACCGGTTTACCTTCGGCCGTCTGCAGATGAATGTGTTCTCCCGAATTGAATAGTCCGTTGTATATGACAGAGTTTTGAGCGGAAGTGCTGCTGGGGTTGGTGTTTTTGCCGCCGGTGGCCAGCAGGCAGCCTCCGTTGATTTTGAAAATACCGTCGCAGTTTACTCCGTTCTTGCTGCCTGCGGCTCCCGAAGCTATAATAAAACCTCCGTTCACAGTCAACGAAGCTTTGGTATCCAGCGCATCGTTGTGTGTGCTGTAACAATAAATATTGCCGTTGTTCAGGGTCATGTTGCGGAGCGATTTGATGCAGTCGTCGTAGGCCAGTACTTCGATTTCTCCTCCGTCGATGCTGAGGCTGCCGTCGGAATCGATGCCGTCGCTACCGGAACTTCCGGTGCTTTCTACTTTGATTTTACCGCCGGAAATAGTCAGGTCGGCATCGCATTTTATACCCTTGGCGTTAGAGGAGTATGTGCCGTAAACATCTCGAACGCCTGTGGTTTTGACTTGAATGCTGCCTTCTTCAATAAGAATTTGCCCTTCCGTATTGATGCCTTTGCCGCCTTTGCCGGTGCTCAGTATGTTGATGCTTGTTTCTGCTCCCGCGATCTGCAGGTTGCCGTCGCATTTGATTCCCGCTGCCGAAGAGAAGTCGGCATCTTTCTCATCCCAGGCGGCGTTTCCCTTGGTCGTCAAATCAAAACAACCTCCGAGGAGAAACATATTTCCCTTACTTCTCAAGGCTTTGGAAGCATTGCCCTCCAGCTCTACTATCAGAGTGCCTCCATAAACGACCAAATCACCGGCGGCATCGATACCCATGCTTTTTTCGTCCGTGGTTGTTACGGTTATACTTCCTTGCTCTATCACAATACCGGCTTTAATGGCCGTGTCCGGCCCTAAGTAGGAAGTTATTATGCCTTCGTCCTCTGAATGGATCATGAGCTCACCCCCGTTGATCCGAATAAAACCGGCATCGCATTCTATACCGTCGCTTAGACTGTTGATATGCAGCCTGCCCTGGTCCATGACAAAATAATCGCTCACGTGAATGCCGTCGCGAGCGGCCGTTTCAACCATTATTTCTCCTTCCTGAATGCGAATAAATCTATCGGAACAAAGCGCATGTTTGCTTTTACTTTGGATGGTTAATTTCCCTTTACCGCCAAAAATCAGGCCTCCTTTAGCATATAAACAAGCACGGGTATCGGCATCATTCTCGCTGGAATAGGTGATGGCGTCGTTCAGGAAGTTTTCCGTACTGTCGTTAAGATAAACCAGGGTCCTTTCCCTACTCTGAATATAAATGGCCGGGCCAACTAAAGAAGTCAGGTTAAGACTATCCAGGATCAGACTGAAGCTGCTGTCGCTGGCGATACTGAACGAGGCATCCGGATGAGCTCCGGACAGAACAAATTTCATACCGGCGGCCTGAGACCGAACACTGATGTGTCCGTTGCTTTGTTGGACGAGTATTTCGTTTTCCAGCGGATTGGTAATAACTATGCCCGTATCGGTATAAAAAATCGACACAGCTGTGGAATCGATCACCAAAGTATCTGTATTTAAAGTGTCGGTGGGGTTGTCCGGAGTATCGGGTTTATCCGGAACATCTGGGCTATCGGGCCCATCGGGTTTGCAGCAAGCCATCCAAAAAATCAATAAGATTAGCAAGCTAAAAGTCGAAGTTTTTTTCATCACTTTTTAATTTATATATCGACGGAATATCCGATGCAGATCATATGGCCGTTATCGTCGTCCTGGTCGGCATAATTGGTGTAGCGGTAATATAATTGCAAGTTGTTCTTCTTGTTTATGTTGTATTTGCTGCCTGCAATAAAGCGCCAGCGGTTGATGCTCCTGTTGGCCGGATCGGGGTCGTTAAGGCTGTAGTACATTTCTGCAGAAGCAAAGGGTTCGAAATGAGACTTCCTGATGTCGTATTCTACCTTAACCCGGCTGCGCAGATACCATTTTGGATTGTGATCGATTAAAGCCTGAGGCCGGTAAGTGCCTTGCAGCCGTTCGCGCAAAGCGACATTGAAACGTCCGAAAGATTTGTCGCCTGTCAGGTGAATATTGTAACGGTGCCTGTAATCCCAACCATCCTGGAGATCGTAGTAGTTCAATAAATTATAGCTTACGCCACCTTTTAAAAATTTAAAGGGTTTATAAGTGAGGTCCAGGCTGTGCGAAAAACGGTCGGCCCGGCTGAAATTCTTGTGTAGCCGGAATTCTTCTTCGAAGCTCAGCGTTAGTTTTTTAATTATCTTCTTCGAAATTTCTACCGACACCTGGCCGCCCCAATCGTCGGTATTTTCCTGCGCCCGAAGGGAAAGCAGGCAACAAAAGGCAATGAGTGCCGTGAAGATACTTTTAATATTCATCGGAATGTATTTATTGGTTAGACCACTTGGGGAAACGCGTAATCTGGTCGGTAGCGTTTATTTCTACCTTATCCGATTCGTAATAAACTTTTATAAAAGCCACATCTCGCGAAAAGTCGATATGACCCACTTCTACCCTGATAATATCAAGCCCCGTACGTTTTTTCAAATCATCAATCAGTTCTTTTTCCCTTTCGGGCAAAATCAGCTGAATTCTGTCGTAAAGTACCATTTTGCTATTGGTATGTTTGAGCCAGCGCGAGGCTTCCAAGCCCCAAATAACCAAAATAATGACAAGGTTGGTGGCCACCATTTGCGTATAACTCATCTGTATAGACAGGGCATTAATAACAGAAATGGCAGTTATGGTAAACAAATAAGTCATCTCCCGTATCGGCACTTGTTCGGTGCGATAGCGTATAATGCCGAAAATAGCAAAAATACCCAGGGCAAATCCGATCTTGAGTTTAACGTTGCCCAAGAGGTAGATCAGAAAGAATATGCTGACACTTACGATAATAAAGGTAAAGTAATAATCTGCCCTCCGACTTTTTCTGTAATAAAAAAAATGAATAATAATTCCTATTACCACAAAGTTGAAAAGGAAGCGGAACAATAATTCCCACAAATCGTGGGCATTAAAAATAGGAGTAACCATAGAATGGGCCTCGAGCAATTCTTCCGCTTTTAACATTTCTGCAAATTCGTCCATATTAGTCGTTTATGATTTTGTTTATTAGGGTAAGTTTCCGTTTGAATCTGTTGTTTTTTAATTCCGGATTGGTCAGTACCGAACCTATGCAATACTTGCTGATTCTGTTGGGATGAATGCGCAGTGAAGACAATATTTCCTTGGCGTGTGAATAGCAGTTCCCGTCTTGTTTCAGCTCAATTATTATGATCTTCGATAAGTCACTCCAGGCATTGGTGCTCAAATTATGAAACCTCAAACCCTGGTCTATGGTCAAACGTTCCGTTTTATCTTTGTTGACAAGTGTAATGCGATTGAAAAAATTTTCCAATTGCGGAATCAGGCCGTCTATCTTATATTCCGCGTATTTATCCATTAGCTCCAACACTTGTTCGTTGCGATGGAAATCTGTGTTTTCGAGTTTTATCCTTCTCTTTTTGGTCCGCCCTTTATTGTTTTTGTTTTTAATCTCAAAAAAACTAAGGTTGGATTCTTCGTAATCGCGGATACGTATTTTTTGCCTTACTTTACGTCCGTTGTGGTGAGCCAGGTACATGTCGGCATCGGGTGTATCCATGTACAGGGTGTGGTATCGTGCAATGCGTTTGCCGTTGATCTCCTGAGCATAATATCCTGTCGTCATCTCTTCAAGCAAAGGAATCAAGCGGTCGACACGTGCAATATATTTGGTGTCGATACGGTTCATCAGCTTTACCTTTCCCATTTCTTCGAGCAAAATAGGGGAAAACCGACTTAATACATCCTCAAGCGCCTGTTGCATTTGTTTTTACGGTATTAATTTAGCTTACAAAAGTAACTAAAATGCACGGTGTCACCAAGTACTATCAACATTATGAGTTGATTTTGGTATAATATTCGACTAAATTGTCATAAATAAAAAGGGGGCGGAGTTTGTTCAATCCAAAAATTCGTCTTACATTTGCGGCCGCTTTCGGGGTGTAGCTCAGTCCGGTTTAGAGTACTCGTCTGGGGGGCGAGTGGTCGCTAGTTCGAATCTAGTCACCCCGACTGAAAAAGCGTTCCGGGATTCATTGATTCCCGGAACGCTTTTTTATTTCTTTTGGTTTTAAAAAGAAACGGAATCAATGCGGCGCAAGGGTTTGATCCCGTGTTTTGATTCTTTTACAGCAAGTTTTCGCAGTAATAATCCAGACTTTCTACGATTTGTTCCGGAGTAGCTGTTGTGTCCGGCAGGGTCTGGCCGATATCTTTCAACAGGCAGAAACGGATGTGTTGATCGCGGTTCTTTTTGTCGTGTTGCATAAACCCGATTAGCTCCGAATAATCAGACTTTTGCAGTGGAAAGGCGGAATAGGTTTGTTTTACACGATTCGCACATGCTTTCAGTTCTTTTTCGGGGAAACCGGCCAGTTTATTTGAAAGATAAAGCTCGCAGACTAAACCCAGGGCCACAGCGTGACCATGAAGCAAGGCTATGTTTCGTTTATGGGAAAGACTCTCGAATGCATGTCCTATGGTATGTCCCAAGTTTAGGGCTTTACGCGGGCCCTTTTCGAAAGGATCCTCTTTGACAATTTTTTCTTTGACCGTCATGGAATCCAGAATAAGCCCGGCACTTTCACGAGTGGAGGCCGTGGCCGGATCAAAGCTCAACACCTGCTGCCAATGAGCATGGGANGACAAGAGCCCGTGTTTGANCATTTCCGCATAGCCCGAATACAAATTGTCCCGGTCGAGGCTGCGGAAGAATTCCGAGTAAATCANTANGGCCTTGGCCGGATAAAAGGNGCCGATTTCATTTTTCAGGCCCTCGAAGTTGATGCCGGTTTTGCCTCCCAGAGCTGCGTCTACACAGGCTAATAGGGTGGTGGGTATGTTGATGAAGTCAATGCCTCTTTTGAAACAGGCAGCCGCAAAGCCGCCCAGATCGCTCAGCATACCTCCGCCCAGGTTGATGAGCAGCGATTTGCGGGTTCCGCCTTTACGGCT
>JGI24710J26742_10002920_pt1 | contig 14830 bp, 20 predicted proteins | sample BioPla2DNA2_FD_26742 | JGI IMG/M metagenome (IMG submission 26742) | reverse complement strand
GTTTTAGTAACTTCAATATAAGATTTAGTTAAATCACATTGTCTACCTTCGCTATCAACAAAAGGTAATAATAACTTTTTCTCTAACATTTGACCTAAAGTTATAGTAACTTTGTCACCAATTTTTTTAGGTACTCTCTCAGTCGTGAAGTAATCCTTTCCAGCTTCTTTCATATTAAGAACATTTTCATTAAATATTCTTACATATAAAGCATCCAGTGAAACATCACCTTTATTGTTCTTGTTAGCTAATTTATTTATATCTGTTTTAGTTGGAAATAACCACAGTAATATAAATACAAATAATACTACAAATAATAATTGCAAAACTATATCTCTGATTGAAAATTCACTATTTCTTTCATTATACATATAAATCCCCCCTTTGATTTGCCACATATACTAACATAAGATAAGTAAATTGTCAAGCATAAATTTGAAAAATGTTAATTTGTGGATATGTACAATACTTTAGATTGGTTTTTCCTTTCTATAAAAGTTATATTAAAATAGCATATTTTGCACTAATTGTCAAATTTTAAGTTGCACAATCGTGCAACCTTGGTTGTAGTAAAATGTTTTAAAATCAATTATGTGTTTATTATTAGTTAAATATTGATGTGTTGTTTCTTTCAAAATACCTTGACCAACACCATGAACTATAACAATAATTTCATTTTTCATTTTAATATTATCATTTATAAAATCTTTAATATAGAGTTTAGCACAATCCCGATCTAAACCATGAAGATCGAGTTTAGGAAATTGATCTATAAATATAATATCATTCAAATTCATTGTATGCTTCTTTCATCTCTTTTAAACTAAAAACCGAATTACGACCACCTATTTTGGTAACCGATAAAGCTCCAGTAACATTAGAAATCTTCAGAATTTTTTCAAAAGCTAATTGTTTAACAATTCCATAAGTAAAGGCACCATGAAAAATATCACCTGCACCAGTTGAATCAACTGCTTTAACCTTTATAGAAGGCATAATCTTAATTTGGCCATCGAACTCATATAAACAACCTTTTTTTTCTAAAGTAACAACAATGGTGTTTTTAAATATTTGTTTCATTTTACTATACAAATCAATAAGTGTTTGGTTATCATTGTAATCAATGGCTATTCCCGAAACTTCTTCAGCAAATTCCTTTGAACACACTAAATAATTAACCATTTTTGACAATTCAATTATTTTCGGTGTTGGACGTCCAGCATCAATAATACTTATAGCATTTGGGTATTCACTCAATACCTGTTTCGAAATATCATATTCTTGTCCATCAATTAAAATAACATCTGGGGAAAAGTTGAGATTCAAACCACTCATTTTCATTTCCTTCGAACGATAAGTTAAAATCGTTCTAGAACCATTACTTTTATTAGCAACAATAAAACTAGAAGTTGTCCTATATTTAGAACTTAATTCNAAATATTCTGTATTAACATTAACACTTTCGAATTCTTGTTTAATAATTCTTCCATATTCATCATTACCAACAACACCAGCAAAATAAACATCCATACCCCATTTTCCAAGTAAATAAGCAGCATTGGAAGCTGGACCACCACCACATTCAACACGAGTGTCAACNCGATTTTTCGTATTTTCATCTGGATATTCATCAAGTGGAACTGTTATATCATAGGCTGCATGCCCTAAACAAAGTATTTTCATATTACCACCACAATTTAATATAATCACAATGATTAAAATTAAATCCCTTCCATTCTTTTTTTAGTTTTTATATCAATTATCATAGTTTTTATNATATATATTATCTCAAAAATATTGCAATTAATCAACCTCTCACACTTAGTGTTTTAATACTTTGACATTTAAATAGTAACATTTTATGTTTAAAACTTATTTTATTAAAAAAATACAGAATCTATTATAGATTTCTGTACATTGTAACTAACAATTATCTTTTTATCTCTATTCCTACCATTAATAATATACTTATATTAACAAGTTCTATATTTTACAATTAGCTTTTGTAGTAAATGCCTTAATAACAATATCGTTAAGATTATATTTTTTAGTAGCACACCATTGTTCATTGTAAATAGCAAAGGCAACTTCACCATCATCATTGATTTTAACGATGCCATTTTTCACTTTTTCACCGTCATATTCCAATTTAGCATCCGCAACATTAGACGTTTCAACACCATTTGTAAATTGAAAGGTTATTTCAGGTGGTATATCTCCAATCATTTCAATTCTTTTAAATTCATACTTAGCTGATCTAACAATTCCTCTTGCTTNTGATTCAAAAGTCGCTTTTTCAGACTCAACAATCGTGTTACTTATTGAAGGAATGGTAATCACTGATATAAAANCAATAATTACTATTACTGCTAATAACTCTACTAAGGTAAAGCCNCAATTTTTTTCATTAAANATAACAAATCCTCCTTCTATTACTATACTTATAGATTNCCACAAGAAGTTTTATATTTCAACTTTTTTGAGAAAATAAGATAACTTTTATATAATCACCCTACAACTATTTAAANCTATAATAAATCCTTTTATTAGAAACCCCAGTACATAAAAACAATGAGTAATATATTTCTACTCATTGTTTTTTTATTTATTTATTTTTTTCTTTTAATAACAAACTGTTTGTTAGTAATTTTTTCCCTATTTCGCAATACATTTTCAAAATTTATATTAAAATCACTTTCATATTTATCAGCATGAGCTACTTTTCCTTTTTGATTTAGAAGATATAATTCATTAACAACTAAACCTTTNCTCAATTGGTCTAAATAAATTACAAAGTCATTTTTTAAGTCCACTAAAGTATCTGTCGGTAGTTTTTGTTCAGCACGGGCAATATATGAGTATATTTCCCATACATTAGAACGATCATTTTTTTGTTCTCTAATTAAATAATCTAATTCTTTACACAAAATAGTAATATCTTTTGTATCTTTACCTACACTAACCATTTTTTTCAATTTTAAATAAACTTTAAATAAATATAATTTGTCAATTAAATCAGTATTGTCAAATAAAAAACCATCCACTTTTTGATATAAATTCGGCATATTATTTTCCTCCTTTAAAATTAATGGTCTTTATTATAACATCCTATTTAATTTTTGACAACTTATTTAATAAAAGTAAATTAACTATTTTTTANTAAAAAACAATATGACATTGTTTTATTCATATTGCTTTACNTTGCTTCATTTTTTTGTTTTTCTNTTAATTTTTCTTCATAAGCTTTTTGAAGAACATAAATTTCTTTACTACTCATAAATATAATAACAGCATTTTCATGAACTAATAACTTATCAGCCATATCGTTATTAATATATTCGCCATTATCTAAACGTTTAATAATTTCATGACAATCAAACGGCTCAATATCTTCCTTACGATCAACATAAACATCCATAACATACGCTTTGTCTGCTAAATTTAAAGCCTCAACAAATTCATTAGTAAATTTAGCTGCTCTTGAATAAGTATGAATTAATAAAACAGCTACGATTTCTTTGTTGGGATATTTTTGGCGAGCACCTTTGATAGTTACCTTTACTTCAGTAGGATGATGAGCATAATCATCAATAGTAACGATATCTCCTATTTCCTTCTCTTTAAACCTACGTTTAGCGCCTCTAAAAGTTTTCAAATATTTAGAAACCTCTTTAGCGTCAATTCTTTCATAATAACAAACTGAGATAACTGCTAATGAATTCAATAACATATGTTTTCCATATAATGGCAAATCAAAGTGGCCATAATAATTACCTTCGACAAACACATCAAAACTTGTTCCATCATCACGAAACTCAACGTCTTTAGCAATTATATCATTATGATCATCTAAACCGTAAAAGAAAATTGGTTTATCAACATTTAATGAATGAGTATAAGGATCATCGCCACAAGCAATAATCATCTTCTCTGCCCTATTAGCATATTGTTCATAGGCTAATATGACATCATCAATATCTTTATAATAATCAATATGATCTAACTCAATATTTGTAATAACAGCATAATATGGTGAATAGGCCAAAAAGTGACGTTTATATTCACACGCTTCTAAAGCGAAATATTCATTCTCTTTATTCGCTCTTCCAGTCCCATCTCCAATTAAATAGTTACTGCCACGAATGCTGTCTAAAACATGAGCCATCATCGAAGTAGTAGTCGTTTTTCCATGACATCCAGATATTCCTATTGTCTTAAACATTTTAGTTAACTTACCAACCATTTCTTGATAAGAATAAATTTTAAGTCCTAAGTCTTTAGCACGAACAACTTCTTCATGATCATCACGAAAAGCATTTCCTTGAACAATTATCATTCCTTCTTTAATGTTATTAACATCAAAAGGATAAATTGGAATTTTTCTTTCAACTAATGGATCTTCGGTAAAAAAATGATCTTCCTTATCACTTCCTGATACTTTATACCCTAAGTCATGCATTATCAAAGCCAACGCAGCCATCCCAGTTCCTTTAATGCCAATAAAATAATACATACAAATCACTCCTATCTATATTATACATTAAATTTAAATAATTAACTCAAAATATTTACAATAAAGGGGCCTAAAATAAGTAATAATATTAATGGAATAACAAATATTACCGATATTATACTCACCTTATTAGGTATTTTATTAATTTTCTCTTTAATTTCAAGCATTTGTTTTTCTCTTAAAAAATCAATTTGATTATACATTGTTTCTAAAATACTATTACCAAAAACATTTGTTTGAGTAATATTTAAAATAATATTATTAATTGTTTCTGATGGAATTCTTTTTTTCATATTTTCTAATGCTTCTAACAATGATTTACCAAACTTTATTTCTAATAAAGTTTGTTTAAACTCACTTGAAAGTTCAGATTCAACATTAAAACAAGTTATTTCTAAAGCATGCTCCAAATTTCTACCTGATTCTAAAGTAAGAGTTAATATTTCAAAAAAACGCAAAGCTTCTTGATCAAGCAAACTTATTCTTTTTTTTAAATATCTTTCAATACAAACATAATCGTATAAAAAATATAAAACAATGAAGACAATCGGAGCGTATATATAACCCCCTTTAAATATAAAAAGAATAAAGATGAATAAGGAAATGGTAATAAATAAACGAATATTCATATACTTTACAGCATCCATATTCTTATTATTCCCCATCATATTTAACTTTTGTTGAATTGCATAAATATCTTTATCACGATATATTTTTCTAATTACTTTATTTTTAGATCTTGAATTATCCATTGTCTCACAACCTTAATCTTATAAATTTTTGAATCACGTAAATATATGCAGTGTATATAACTAACATAATCCCTAATATAACATTTCCAAGTTTCGTTGTATATAGTGGTAAAAAGTAACTAGGATTAATTAAGTTAACTATTAAAACAAAGAAAAGTGGCAACCCAATTAAAACAGTAACAATTAATTTAGAACTACCCGTTAATGATTTAAGTTCTAATTTAAGTTTTTTCTTGTTAAACAGCGTTTTCTCAATTGATGAAAACACTTTAATAATATTTCCACCTGTTTTATTTAAAATAGTTAAAGCAGCAGTTAAATACGTTGCTTCTTCTAATTTTATTCGTTCAGCAAACCTTTTAAAAACAATATCAATTGATAATCCCACATTGATTTCCATAGCCATTTTTTGAAACTCATTAGCAATTGGTCCTTCTAACTCATTAGTTACTAATTCAATTGCTTGAAGAATACTACGTCCTGATTTAAAAGCATTATTCATAATTGTGATAGCTTGCAAGAAATCATTTTCCAATCGGCTACGATACCTTCTAAATTTAAAAATATAAATAATATCCGGTATAAAAAAACCAAAAATTAAAGGAATTATTGTCTCATAAATATTAATCAATTCGTAATGAATTAATTTGGTAAAAAATGCTATAAAGACAAACAGAAAAGAAATTAAAAGTTTTTCACTTACATAATCTAAACCAGTCAGATATTTTTCATTAACAACATTTATATATTTATTATAACGATTACTAAATCTAGTAATGAAAACAGATTTACCTAAAATCTTACTTATATTATCAATAATTTTTTTGTAATAACCAATTAAATGTTCTCCCAGTGATAAACTATCATCAACAACTGGATTAATACTATATTTAGCTAATCTATTTTCTAGTTTGATACCTCTTCGATAGCGAGCAATNAAAACAAGGAAAACAAAAATTATACCTAAAATAATATATTGAAGCGCTAAAATGCTATCTAATTTGGCATTATAAACATTAATGTTAACACTAGTTGTCGCTTCATTGCCCGCACTATCAACTACAGTGTAAGTTAAATTTTTAATACCAGTTGTCGTAAAATCTAACTCATCGTAATTAGTAACAACTTTATTTAACAAATCACCATCTTGTTTATCATAAGCTTTAACACCACCCATAATAATTAATTCAGAACCAAGCGGCATATCAATATTTTTTTCATTTAAAATTATATATGGTTTATCTTTATCAATAATATACTTACCACTATTATAAGTAGTTGATAATCCGAAATCATCATAAGTTGTAACTTCAATTTGATAATTACCAGTGGTATCTAAAAAGATAGTAACTGGTAATGAATTATTAACCTTAATACTTTTNCATTCTACATCATCTTTTAGAATGGTGTAGTCATACTTTATTGTATGTTCTTCAGGTGTAAAGATTATTTCTAACGTTTCGTTAGTAGGAGTATTTTGTTCATAAAGGCTAAAGTAATTCATTTGTTCATTAGACATTGGAAACCTCAAAAACATCTTTTAATGTATCAATTCCTCGTGATTTTATTTTCTTGTAAACTTCTGGTATGTATTCATGCATTAAAAACTCACCAATTACTTCATCACGTTCAGATATTCCTGTTTGCCTAAAACCAAAAATTTCTTTTAGTTTTATAGTATCCCTTTCATAGCCCACAATTTCACAAATACTAACAACTTTTCTCCTACCATCACTTAATCTTTCAACTTGAACCACAATATCAATAGCATTTTCTATATATTCACGAACAGCTGGAATTGGTATTTCCATACCAGCCATTAAAATCATTGTTTCTAACCGATTTAAAGCATCTGTCGGGGAGTTGGCATGCATAGTAGTTAAACTACCGTTGTGCCCAGTATTCATTGCTTGAAGCATATCAAAGGCTTCTTTACCACGAACTTCACCAACAATAATACGATCAGGTCGCATACGAAGTGAATTTATAACCAAATCACGAATTGTAACTTCTCCTTCACCTTCATAATTAGTCAATCTTGTTTCTAAGGAGATAACATGATCTTGCTTTAGCCTTAATTCAGCAGCATCTTCAATAGTAATAATACGCTCGTTATTTCCAATGAACGATGATAAAACATTAAGCAATGTTGTCTTACCACTACCAGTCCCACCACAAATAACAATATTCAATTTAGCTTGAACGCAAGCATCTAAGAAACGCGCCATATAGGGTGTAAGTGTTCCACTTCTTAAAAAATCTTCAATTGTTGCTAAATCATCTTTAAATTTACGAATAGTTAAAACAGGTCCTTTCAAAGACAATGGTGGAATAATAGCATTTAATCTTGAACCATCTGCAAGTCTAGCATCAACCATTGGATTTGTCGCATCTATTGTTCTTCCTAACGGTTGAATCATTCTTTGAATCGTTCTAATAATATGATCATCATTAATAAAGGAAATACTATCATCACGAACTACACTACCATTTAACTCGATATATATTTCATTAGATTTATTAACCATTATTTCAGTAATTAGATTGTCTTTAAGTAAGTCTGTAATTGGTCCATAACCATTTATTTCATTATCTATTAAATTGTAAATATAACTTCTTTCAACATTAGTTAAATCGTGTCCCTCTAATGTTCGGTCAATTTCTGTTTTAACATAATCTTCTAAAGTAACTTGATGAGTATTATTATCAATTAAATTTTGAATTATTTTATTTCGCAATTCATCCAATAATTCTTTGTTTTGAAAAGCTTGATAATCTGGCACATAAGTATGAGCTCTCTTATCAATATTTACATTAAATTCATCAACTAATTTTTTCATCTTACTCACCCCTATTTGTTTTTAATAATGACTTAGCAATTAATTCAAATATTTTAATTGTTTTTTTATTAACCGCACGAATCCTTTTATTTAAAGTTAAAATTTCACCATCTAAAACATACTTATCAAAATTTTTAATATAAAATTCAGCTGGTAGAATGTAATCAACATTATCTTTGACAATATTTTTAATATCATGTTTGCTAAAATAATTACGAAGTCTATCTTTAGAATTATTTAAAATAATTTTATAATTTATTTTATCCATATCTCTAAATATTGAAACCATTGATTTCATATTTTTTAAATCAATCGGATCATTATTAATAATATATAAAATTTCATCACTAGCATCTAATGTTACTAAATTGATTTCATTTAAAAGATGATTAGTATCTATTAAAATAACATCATATTTGGTACTAGCACGATTAATAACCACACTTAAATATTTACTATTAATTTTATTAGCTAACCTAGGATCTTTTGGTGCCGGAATAACATCAATCATATCATTATATGTAGAAATATAATCTTCTATTTTGTCAAAACGGTTATTATTTAAATCATCAATTAATTTATAAATATCATTATCGTTAGAAATGTTAAGAGTTGCTGCAACTGCTCCCGTATATAAATCTAAATCTATAATTAATACTCTTTTATCCATTAAAGAAAAAATACCCGCCAAATTAAGAATGGTCGTTGTTTTACCTGAACCACCTTTAACAGACGTTATTGTAAATGTTTTAGCCTTGTGTATTGCCATACTATCCCTCTATTCTTTTATTATAACAACTTTATCATCACTTATATATCCTTCATAAGCAACAGTAATTAAAAACGAATTCCTTTTTATAATCATTGGCAATTCTGCCTTTACATTAATAGAAGTAATTATTTTAATATAATCATTACTTATTTTAATATCTAGAAAACTAATATTATCAACATTCTTATAAATATAATTTTGAATCTTATCATAAATAACTTCATCATCTTCTTCTAGTTTAAAGCGATAATTAATAGCTTCTTTAACATCACTAGCAAGTGCCCGTTTAGCGATATAAACATAACCTTCATTAATAACAAAGGCTAATAACAGCCCAATTAACGGTAATAATAAAATGAACACAATTAACGTTTGACCCCTATTGTTCATAAATATGCCTTCCTACAGTCACATAATAAGGTTCTTTTAAAATTAAATTTAATCCTGGTGTTGTAATCTTAACTCTTTTAGATAATTCAATCATTACAAATTCACCATCATAATCATAATTAACATTTATTTTTTTTAAAGTAGNATAGTTATTAATTTCACTTTGCTTATCTTCTTGATATAAGTCAGTAATAAAATCTAGATCGTTTTCTAATTGATATTTTTGGTGCAAAACATTACCAAAATCAATCATACCTAAGGCAATAAACAAAAAAACAGGTAAAATCATTACAAACTCAACTAACGCTTGACCTTTATTGTTCATTTGTCACACCCCTATTCACTACTAAAATTATACCAAATTACATAAAAATAAACAATACTAACTTAGGGGATTTTGTAATTCAACATGTTATAAAGGTAAAGTGTCTAAAATTATATTTTTTAAGTCTTAAATTAATTTTCAACATCCAAAACATTGTTTTTTATGTTCCAAACAAATTAACCACGTCTTAAACACCAATTATAGCGTTTAAAAGCAATAAAAAAATGACTTTCATCATTTTTATTGATCAACACACTGTCCTTCACCAGGTTTTGCACCCTCTACATAAACTTTGTTAACTAAAGAACACGAAGTTTTAGTTACCGAATCTTGCAAATATCCCCCTAGTAATTTGACCACACCAATAACTATCACACTAATAACTGCAATAATTAATAAATATTCTACTAAAGCTTGACCCTTGTTATTTATTTTAGCCATATGTACCTCCAAATTATCTTCTACAATAATTCTATCTTTTTTTATGATGTTTGTCAAACCATTTTGAATATGTTATATTTATCTTGGTGATATTATGACAATTAAGTGTTGTAAAAATTTTAAAGACCGCTTAATAGGTTTTATGTTTAGAAGAAAAAAAATTGATTTTGGACTTTGTTTTCCTAAGTGCAATTCAATTCATACTTTTTTTATGTTTCAAGCAATTGATGTTGTTATGACAGACATTAATCATCAAATTAAATATATTTACCCCAAACTAAAACCTTGGAAAATAATTTCACCTAAAAGAAATGTTTATTACACGTATGAATTACCACTAGGCAGTGCGAATAATTTAAAAATAAATGATATATTTAAAGAATACTAGAAAGATACTTATAAAAACAAAGATGATGACTTTGACATTACTTCATTATATTGTATAAAAATATATAGCGTTTTTAAAATTTATAATATAATAAGGAGAAATAATATGAGGGAAAAAATCGCTAAATTAATTATTATATTCGGATTAAGTTTTATATTAATAAATGTGATGGGTTATATTTTTAAGATACCTTCGTTATTAACAATTTTAAATAATCCTAATGGTTTTGGTGGAAGTTCGATTAGCAATATACCAACAATATTAAGCATATTTATAACTATAATAATATATATTGTTAAACGATTTTTTGATAAATAAAGAATTTAAGATTAAACATAAATGATTTATTTAAAGAAAAAACAAAAAATTAATAATAAATTTTTTGNTTTTCTTTTGTTCTAACATCATAATATTCTTTATAATCATCTGGTATTTTCAAACGGTGCTCATCTTCTATTTCTTCAAGTATTTCCATTATATCAATATTACATACTTTATCTAAGTATTCTCTAAATTGAGGATATTTTTTTAATATTCTTTGAATCTTTGGTTCCCAAAATGCTGGTGCAATTATAGAGTTTCCTACCGAAAATTTTAACTGACTATTTTATACTTATCATAAACACAGCCCNCTTTTATACATTCATAAGCTTCAGCGTAATCAAACAAAGGTGCAAAGGTTATTTTTTTACCATCCTTTTCAAATAAAAAATTACTTAAAACACGGTCAGCTTGTCCCATTACATAATCAAGACATGTCATTTTTAAAATACCATTAAGAAGTTCCTCATAGTCCTCTTTACGACAATATCTCTTTAATTGTTTCAAATTTTTATAATCTGGATTCGTACGTGGTTTAAAGCCAAGTTCAGTCATTGTTAAATATTCCTTGTTTGGGTCTTAAAAATTTTCCGATATTATCCCATATAATTTTAGTTCTTCATTATAGTCCAAAATTGCCGGAAAATTATTAACTGTTTTAAGATCTAATTTGTGCGCGATCTTAGGACCAATAAGTTCATTAAGAATAGAATAAAATCGATCAAAAAACTTAAAGCGATAATATTTACCACCTATAGAATGCCATTGTAGTTCATGTTTAGTTGAATAAACTTCACTGTCTACTTCTTTAGCAATTTTAAGAGCCTCTTCTTCAGTACGATCATTGAGTTTTAGATGTACACAATTATCAACATCATAAAACTTTGCAAACATATAATCCCCCTTTTGGTAGCGATTATTATAAGATAATTTAAAAAAAGCGCAAATTAAAAGAGTATATCATCTATACTCTATAGTCTATATTCAAACTCAAGGTCAAGAATTCTAATCGTATCTCCCTCTTCAACACCCAATTCTCTTAATTTGTCATCAACTCCGATTCGACGAAGTTTATGAGAAAATCGATGTATTGCATCGTCACTATTAAATCTAGTCATTTGTACTAATTTTTCAATTTCCCTACCTTTAATTACCCAAGCATCTGGTTCTTCGATAATGGTAAATAGCTCTTCTTCTTCAAATTTATATAAAACATGACTTTCAAATTTTTCTTCCTCATATAACGGTTGTTTAGCAATTTTATCTAACATATTAGCCATCTCAACTAATACTTTATCTAAGCCTTCACCATTAATTGCTGAAATTGTATAAATTGGAACTTTAACTTTTTCCTTAAATTTTTCAAAGTTGTCATAAGCACTCGGAATATCCATTTTATTAGCAATAATAATTTGAGGTTTTTCTAATATTTTAGGATTAAAATTTTCAAGTTCATTATTAATGATAACATAATCATCATACGGGTCGCGACCTTCAATACCACTCATATCGATAATATGAGCAATAACTCTAGTTCTTTCAATATGTTTTAAAAATTGATCACCAAGTCCTTCACCAAGTGAAGCGCCTTCGATTAAACCCGGCAAATCAGCAACTACAAATGAACGATTGTCTATAGTTTTAACTACTCCTAAATTAGGTGATAATGTTGTAAAATGATAAGCAGCAATTTTAGGTTTCGCTTTAGAAATTTTAGAAATTAAAGTTGACTTACCGACGCTAGGCATCCCAACAAGTCCAACGTCCGCCAATAATTTTAACTCAACTTTTATTTTGCGAACTTCACCAGGTTCTCCGTTTTCAGCTATTTCTGGCGCCGGATTAGCACGTGTTGCAAAGGCCATATTACCGCGACCCCCACGACCTCCACGCGAAACTATTACCTCATCATCTTTATTAGTAAAATCAGCAATGATTAATCCGGTATCAGTATCTGTAATAACTGTTCCAAGTGGCACTTTAATAATAATGTCTTGGGCTGATTTTCCATGTTTTCCTTTACCTTCACCATTACTACCGCGTTTACCTTTAATTAGGCGTTGATAACGTAGATCAATTAAAGTATTTAGTCCTTCATCAACTTTAAAGATAATGTTTGAACCTCGACCACCATTTCCGCCATAAGGTCCACCCATATCAACAAATTTTTCCCGGCGAAAAGCCACACAACCATTCCCACCGTCACCAGCTTGAACTAAAACTTCTATTTCATCGACAAACATATAATCACCTCATTTGCTTAATTATACACTAAATGAACATAAAAAAACAATTCCTATCTTTTAAATTGTACCTTAATTATCATTTGTTGATACTAATCGTTATAAATAGAAAACTAATAACTAATATTATTCCAATAATTAAATAAACACTGCTTGAACCTGAGTTGGTTTTTGAACAATTGCTAAAATATTATTCATTTTATTTAACCCCCATAATAACAACCATTAAAGGAATAATATTATAAGAAAATTTCACTAACATTACTAGTCCTAAATTATTGGATTTAATATATAAAATACCTGTTATTACAGAAATTACTATATATGGTATTGCTTCCATTAATATGATTGCTGAACCTATTTTAGTAAAGATAACATTCGCAAAACCATATAATAAACTACTGATAACTATAAACAAGATATTATTATCAATAATATTACGAACAGTTTTTTTGAAAATTAATTCTTCTACTNTCACTGAAAACATCATAGTTTTAAATATTAATAAATACATTGGTAATTGCATTATAGCTACTTCATTACTAGAATTCAAACCATTTGTTAAAAACGAAGAAATTGCTGTTACACTAAGCAATTGGAAAATAATTATTATTAAAAGCCATTTTCCTACTTTTATAATATTTTTAAATAAACCATTTTCAAATCATTAAAATCCTACTTTAAAAAGTTATAATAAAAACCCACAAAAATCAATTTGTGGTTTTATTTTTAGACAAAAGAAAAGAATGTGCTAGTGCACGATTCCCGTAAGTTGTTTATTAAATTATATTTCAGAATAAACGCTTACTTGTTTCTTATCTCTACCTAATCTTTCAAATTTAACATAACCGTCCATTTTAGCATAAACCGTATCATCACTACCAATTCCTACGTTTTTACCAGGATAAACTTTCGTACCACGTTGACGGTATAAAATAGAGCCACCCGTTACAAACTCACCGTCTGCAGCTTTCGCACCTAATCTTTTAGCGATTGAGTCGCGTCCATTTCTAGTCGAACCTTGCCCCTTCTTTTGAGCAAATAGTTGAATATTTAATTGTAATAATTTTGCCATATGGGCACCTCCTTAATTTACATTAATATTTTTGGGATATTTCATTTTAAGTTCTTTTAATAAATCAATCATATTATTTACTAAAGTTTTTGTTACATTATCATGTTTTAACATTTTAATTTTAATAAAACCATCAGCATCTTCATATTCTAAACAATATTCATCAAGTTTTAATGCCGCATTAATACTTGTAATAACAATACTTGATACCGATGCACAGACAATATCATAACCAATGTCAGCAAAATTAGCATGACCTTTAATAGTTATTTCATCTATTAAATTATCAGTTTTTTTAATCCTTACTTTTATCATATTAGTTTTCTTTAACTTGTTTAATTAACACTTTAGTATATGGTTGACGATGACCTTGTTTTTTNCGGTATTTTTTCTTTGCTTTATACTTATAAACAATAATCTTTTTTTGTTTACCGTGTTTAACAACTTCACCTGTTACAGTCACATTTGATAAGTAAGGTCTTCCGGCAACACCATTCACCATTAATACTTTGTCAAAAACAACTTCTTCTCCTGTTTCTTGGTCTAGCTTTTCAAGATATAGAACAGTTCCCTCTTCTACATAATATTGCTTCCCACCTGTTTCAATAACAGCTTTCATTTTTCTACCTCCTTAGTTCTCAGACTCGCCATTAAGGTACATTAATTGTTTCAACCTATTCTGTGCGGTTGTAGAGTAAGGCTCTACACAATATAGAATTTTACCATAAGTCCTACCGATTGTCAAATTTTTTTCTAAGTATTTCTTCTTC
>JGI24710J26742_10002916_pt1 | contig 14843 bp, 14 predicted proteins | sample BioPla2DNA2_FD_26742 | JGI IMG/M metagenome (IMG submission 26742) | reverse complement strand
CTTCGGCTTCTCCACGATATCCTCAAGCAGGAAGAGAGAATCCTCAAGCTCCCTGCCCTTGATGATCCCGTAACTGCTGACCTTCTTCGCCGGCACATCCTCGACCGCGACGACTGAGCAGCGGTAACGATCGAACGTATCGATCAGCTGCCGGGTGCAGGGGGTCTCGTTTCGTATGATATCATCTCCGAGCAGGATCGCAAACGGTTCATCACAAACATGTTTCTCCGCCCGGAGCACTGCATCCCCGAGGCCCAGCGGCTCTTTCTGCCGGATGTAATGAATATCGACGAGAGATGAGATCTCCTGCACCATGCCGAGAAGATCAAGATTGTTCTTCTTCGCAAGATGCATCTCGAGTTCAGGCGAATCATCAAAGTAATCTTCGATGGCCCGCTTGCTCCTGCCGGTGATGATGATAATATCGTCGATCCCCGAATCTAAAGCTTCCTTGACGACATGATGAATAGCGGGCACGTCAATGATAGGGAGCATCTCCTTGGGCATCGATTTCGTGACCGGGAGAAAACGGGTGCCAAGTCCTGCTGCCGGGATGACGGCTTTCTTAACGGCCATCACCAGCAGACCCCCTCATAAGTTGAACCCATCCTGGCTTTCTCAATTCTTCTCCCGTCGACCACGAGCTTTCCGGTATAGTCAAGCTCCTCAAATTCTCGCCATTCGGTGAGGATGAGTACGGCGTCGGTCCCAAGCACCTCACCCGGGGTAGAGGCATACGTGATCTGTGGGAAGATCCGGCTGAAATTCTCCATCGCCACCGGGTCGTAAGCGACCACCAGGGCCCCTGCGGCGAGGAGATCCGCAACAACCGGGATGGCCCGGCTCTCCCGAACATCATCGGTATCAGGCTTGAATGCGAGCCCGAGAACCCCGATCGTCTTCCCCCGAAGAACGGGAATATGTTGCCGGAGGAGAGCGAGGAGTTTTTTGGGCTGCTCCTCGTTAACCTCAAGGACCGCCCTGAGGATCTTCAGGTCTTCACCGTGCGCTCTCGCCCCGGCGACGAGGGCCCTGACGTCCTTCGGGAAGCAGGATCCACCAAACCCGATCCCGGTTCTAAAGAATGCCGGGTTTACCCGGTTGTCCATCCCTACCGCCGTAAAGACCTCACGCGAATCTACGCCGAGCCGTTTACATAGGTTTCCGATCTCGTTCGCGAAGCTGATTTTCGTCGCAAGAACAGCATTACTTGCATATTTAACCATCTCAGCGGTTGTGATGGGAGTTACAAGCACCGTAGCCCCGAGTGGTGCATAAAGTTCGCTAAGGATCCCGGCAGTCCGGGGGTCGTCAGCCCCAATGACGATACGATCCGGGGAGAGGCAGTCCCGGATCGCACTTCCTTCCCGCAGGAACTCGGGGTTTGAGCCAAGGCCAAAGTCTTTCCCGGCCACCTTCCCGGCTGCCTCTTCCAGGGCCAGGCAGGCCATCTCCTTCGCCGTCCCCGGAAAGACTGTGCTTTTGATGATGACCACATGGAACGTCTCCTTATCCCTGATAGCCTGCCCAATCTCCTCACACGCGGTAAGCACATACGATAGATCGATCGCCCCGTCTTCCTGTGAGGGTGTCCCGACCGCGACGAAGGTGATATCAGTCGATCCAACGGCTGCCAGGAGGTTCGTGGTGGCGCTGATCCGGTTCTGGTTCTTCCGGATCAAATCATCAAGCCCAGGTTCGTATATTGGAGACTGCCCTGCATCGATCGCCTGGATCTTTGCCGGATCGACATCGACAAGGACAACCTCATGACCCATGTCGGCAAAACACGCCCCCGTGACCGCGCCGACATACCCACACCCAATGACAGAGATCTTCATACCCGCTCGCCCCTGTACCACTCAACCGTCTTCCTCAGCCCATCCTCAAACCCTGTCCTCGCCCGGAACCCGAACTCCCGCTCCGCGCGCGAGACGTCCAGACACCGCCGGGGCTGGCCGTCGGGCTTAGTACCATCCCAGGCGATCTCTCCCGTAAACCCGACGAGATCGGCGAGGAGGCTGGCAAGGTCGTGGATAGTGATCTCAAAGCCGGCCCCGAGATTCACCGGCTCAGGTTTGTCATATCGCTCAGCGGCGAGCACGATCCCCTCCGCGGCGTCGTCGACGTAGAGGAACTCCCGCGATGCTGCCCCGGTCCCCCAGACCTCGACACTCTCCCGTCCTTCATCCACCGCCTCGACAAACTTCCTGATCAGGGCCGGGATGACGTGAGAGCTTGCAGGATCGAAGTTATCTCCCGGTCCGTAGAGGTTCACCGGCAACAGATAAACGGCGTTAAAGCCGTACTGCTGCCGGTAGGCCTGCGCCTGGACGAGGAGCATCTTCTTTGCGAGACCATAGGGCGCGTTCGTCTCCTCAGGATACCCGTTCCAGAGATCTTCCTCCCGGAACGGGACCGGCGTGAACTTCGGGTAGGCGCAGATCGTCCCGACAGCGACGAACTTCTCGACGCCGGCCTGCCGGGCAGCCTCCATCAACTGGATCCCCATGATGGCGTTGTCGTAGAAGAGGGAGCCCGGGTTTGCCATATTATAGCCGATCCCGCCGACCTTTGCCGCAAGGTGGATGACGAGATCGATCCCCTCGACCGCGGCGACGCAGTCATCCCATCGCCGTAGGTCGAGGTCGCGACTCCGGGGTACCCGGATGTTCGCCTTTGAAAACCCGTGCCTTTCAAGCGTCCTCACGAGAGATGAACCGAGGAACCCGGCACCACCCGTGACAAGGACAGTTTTTCCATCCCGAAACATCACACCATCCCACGGACTATATTACTACATTCTTTTGTACCGTCGCTCTTAAAAACATCATCGATTTCCCCAAACCGTTTACGAAGAGCGATTAAATCTTCCAGGTCATTTACCCACGAACCGTCGAGGACTCCCGACGCTGGAACCTCTCTCCCGATCCCCATCTCTTCGACACCCCTGATGAGATACTCATCCTCGCAAAATCCCTCCCTCCGGAAGAGGGCCATCGGGACGCCGGCCTGGATGGCCTCCGATATGGTGCTGTAGCCGGGTTTTGAGATGATGAGGTCACAGGCGGCGATCCAGTCCTGAGTCTCGGTCTCGCTGGCCGGGATCCGGATCGCGCCGGGGAGATCGAGCCACGATGGGACGAGGAGGGTACATCCGGAAAGTGCAGTCCTGATGCCCTGGAAAACGCCGGGGTCGAGGGACTGACCACCGCCGAGATACACGAACAACCCCTCATCGGAGAGACCGCACAGTCGCCGGATCTCCGATCGATCCCGGGTCACCGCCCGCACCACAAGCCCCACTTTCTGCCGGTCACGAAAGACCTCCATCGGTTCATGGAGCGGGAGCAGGAGAGCTCCATCAGCAGCGCGGTAGGCTTCGGAGATCCAGTCGGTCATCTCAGTCTCTCCGAAGAGATGAACGTAGATGACGTGCCAGGTGAAGTTTGATATCCCAAGCGACGGGATCCCGAGCTCCTCCGCAGCCAGAAAAGGTTGTGGGACAATGTCAGAAAGGATGAGATCAACCCGGCAGTCGGAAAGAAAAGCCTTCTCCGTACTTACATACGCATCCCAGGAGGCGAGCCACCGCTCGACCACCACAAGCGTCCTCTCCGTATCTACAGTGGCGCCGTCCATCACAACCCCGGGGTCGTTTGACCCCGGGATAACCTCAACACCAGGGAGGGATCGAGCTATAAACTCTGCGGGCGCACCAGCCCTGACAATGACCTCCGCGTAATCCTGTAACTCCCGGACGAGAGCGATATCCCGGGCCGCATGACCATAGCCAAAGTCGCTGACATAGAAACAGATCTTCGGCCGCTTCAATCCCTTGCCCACCACCGGTCTGGATACCTCCGGGCAAGAATCTCGTCCCCCTCACCTATGGGATCGAGTCCGGCTTCCCTGAGGTCTGCGTCAACCATGATCCTAGTCAGTTCGGAGAACGTCACACTGGGCTTCCAGTCGAGTTTTTCCCTGGCCTTCCCGGCACCCGCGATAAGACTCTCGACCTCGGTCGGCCGGAAGTAGCGCTGATCGATCCTGACATGCTCCTCCCAATCAAGGCCGGCATAGGAGAAGGCAGTCTCAAGGTACTCCCGGACCGAATGGCTCTCCCCGGTCCCGATGACAAAGTCCTCGGGCACTTCATGCTGGAGGATCCGCCACATGCACTCGACGTACTCCGGAGCATACCCCCAGTCCCGCCGGGCGTCGAGGTTACCCATGTAGAGGTACTTCTCTTTCCCGGCGAGGATCCGGGCGATCCCCCGGGTAATCTTTCGCGTCACAAAGGTCTCACCCCGCCGGGGGGACTCGTGGTTGAAAAGAATCCCGTTTGCGGCGAACATCCCATAGCCATCCCGGTAGTTGCGGGTCATCCAGTAGGCGTAGAGTTTCGCACAGGCATATGGGCTCCGCGGCCAGAACGGTGTTGTTTCATCCTGCGGCGGTGGTGTCGCCCCAAACATCTCACTGCTCGATGCCTGGTAGAACTTCGTTCCGTTCCCGCTTCTGCGGATCATCTCAAGGAGCCGGGTTGTCCCGAGACCGGTGACGTTCCCGGTGTACTCCGGGATGTCGAAGCTGACCCGCACATGGCTCTGAGCACCGAGGTGGTAGACTTCGTCGGGTCTTATATTGTAGATGATATGAGAGATCTGCTCATCGTCGGAGAGGTCGCCATAGTGGAGGAAGAGACGCACACCTGCATCGTGGGGGTCGGTATAGATATGATCGATCCGGGATGTATTGAAGGTCGATGCCCGCCGGATGATCCCGTGTACTTCGTAGCCTTTATGGAGGAGGAACTCGGCGAGGTAAGAGCCGTCCTGCCCGGTGATTCCGGTTATTAAAGCTTTTTTTGGAATAGTGCTCACTCTCCCAGGTTTGAGAATCTGTAAGGTATTAGTATAGTCGGCATATATGAATTCTGCATGTGAACTACCCCGCCCTTAAGGGCGGGGCTTCCTGCTTCATAGACAATACTTGCATCACAGAGATGTGATGTAGCGGTATCATCTCCACAGGCTCGAAGGGCTGTTCCATCCCCACACGGTGAATATTCACCGCAGCATTGTAGTCCCGATCAGCAACAAACCCGCAATACGGGCATTCATGAACTCTCACAGAGAGATCCTTCTTCACGATGCTTCCGCAGTTTGAGCACATCTGTGTTGTATTCCGGGGATCGACTCGAATGAAGTTCGTACCAGCGCTCTCAGCCTTATACGAGAGATAAGAGTAGAATCGTCCCCATGATACATCATGGATGCCTCTGCGGAGTCCACGAGATTTGCCGTTTTCTTTGAGATACTTGATATCCAGATCCTCTACACAGATCGTCGCATAAGAATCAACATATCTGCGGGAGAGTTTGTGCAGAAAATCATTCCTCTGGTTTGTGATGTGAGCATATGCTTTCTCCAGTTTCTTCTTTGCTTTCTCCCAATTCTTTGAACCACGACGCTTTCGGGCAACACTCTGCTGTAATTTCTTGATTCTGGCTCGTGATCGCTCAAAGAACCGGGGGTTCCCGATTGCCGCACCGTCACTATCGACCGCAAATGCGTTCAGACCGACATCGATCCCAACAGATCGCCCCTCCTCATCTCCCTTCGGCTCAGAAACTTCCTGCTCCGCCTGGATGATAACGTACCATTCGTCACCGGAACGGGTGATCAGAACACCTTTCACCTCTCCCGTGTATGGTCGATGCATGGTGAACGGGATTGACCCAATCTTCGAAAAGGTGATGGTACTGTGTTCTCGGTCGATCTTGAACCCAGACTGATTGTAATTGAGCGTCCGGTACCGGGATGCGCTCTTGAACCGGAGTTTGCCGATCTTTCGTCCTTTCTTCTTTATCTGTGAAAGAGCACGAATGTTACCCCAAAGAGTGTAATTCACCATCTGGAGCACTTTGGAGTACACGTCCTTCAGGAATGGATTCTCCTCTTTCAGAGTAACAATCCGTGCTTGTGTCTCCTGCATTGTCAGGGAGGATCCGTTCTCGCGCGCAGTGTTGCATTCTTCCAGGAGCTTGTTGTAGAGCCACCGACAGGTATCAAGTGCGACATCCAACCCGGCCTCAGTGGTTGCATCTGGATACGCTCGATACTTGTAGGAAATGATCATTTACTTCTCTGCCTGGGACTCTACATACTCTTTCAAGGCATCAAGGCTAACTTGTCCCGACGTTGCGAGGAAATATGACGGCGACCAGAATGAATTTCCCCACAACAATTCCTTTGTCTCTGGGAACTCCTGCCGCAATCTCCTGGAAGATACACCTTTTATCACATTGACTGCGTTAACAAGATTGGTTTTTGGAGTTGCTTTGAAGAGAAGATGATAATGGTCTTCCGCTGGCTCGTGAGCAACAACCCCGATATCCAACCCCATTGATAGACCCCACACGATTTCTTTTAGACGTTCCCGAATATCGGAAGAATACAACGCCTTCCTGCGATATTTCACCACAATCACTAGATGGTAATAGAGGGCAAATACCGAATGTGCCGATCTATCAAGTTTATACTGCATATTGGGTGAACTATAATAGGATATCCAACTAATTATAGTTGTCGTAATGAAGAAGGGGCTCCGCTTTCATCCCCGGCCTAAAGACCGGGGACTTCCTGCTCCGCCCCCCTCACCCCCGCAAGTTAAAGCATTGGACTGAGTAGTCAGTGGAATTACAGTTGTGATCCCCGCGTGTGAGACGGCGAGCACAATTGCGGGTCGTCTGCCTCGCTGTTCATGTCCTTTTGAATCGGTAAGGTCAACATACCAGATCTCACCCCGCCGCCTCCCCATGTCAATGCCTCATCGAGGCAATGCTAGCCTGCTGCCAGGCTCTAAGTTCTGGTTCCAGATCTCGTAGTTCTGCTTCGGAGGGGGCAAACAAATACTGCTTTGTCCGATTTACTCCTTTAACGATTGTTTCACTCGGATAAAACGATTTCGTCCGCTTAACAAGCCGATATGCATGCATTGGCGGATACCGAACGCTAAATGCAAGGTAGGCGTACGTTGCCCCAACCTCAAGCAACGAGGGCCTTTTATCAAAGAGCGATGTTAGTTCCTCAACAAATTCAACCTCTGTTGAAGTTAGATCAACATCGGTCTTTAATTGTGCAAACTCATCTGCATGGCAATAGTATTCGCCTGCAAGCAGTGGCGAATATGGCCCTCGTACATAGAGATTATAGGGATATGCAAATTTGACACCTTTGAGTTTTAACAGGTAGACCATCTTTTGAGCTATCAAACGGTGTTCAAATTGATCTTTATCCATTTGAAAACCCGCCTCACGGAAACATGCGATGACCTTCCCCCTATCTCCCACAAGCATCACTTCCACATCCAAGTATTTTGCAGAGCCAATTCTTAACACGCTCCCACTCACTAAGCCCTTCAGAGGTGATAGCGTACAATTCCAGTTCTTTTCCTTCTAAAGATACTTTCTCTGAGCGAAGGTACCCCATGTCTTCAAGTTTCTTCAAGTTGGAGTACAATACACCATCACTTAAGTTCAAAGCAGCCCTGAGTTGCCTTGCGGTTGCACCATCTTCACCCAATTCCGAAAGTGACCACAGGATCTCAAGGCGTACCTTAGATATTATCGCACTGTTTAAGGTCTCCGATTCTTCCACGATGGCAACAAGATCTCCTGACATAAGCAACTTTTAACTTTGAGTAGATATCAGAGCACGGCATGATATAGTTTGAGGTCGCCAGCGAACTAACCCCGACTCGTACATTCCACTACCATGATGGGGCGGCATCACTATCGTCTGCCTTTACAATCCGGATTTGTAGCCTGTTAATAAAATGAGGAGTTGGAACAATAGTTCCCCTATGCTGCTATGGGGATTCGAACCCCAGTCGTCGGCGTGAAAGGCCGACATGATTGGCCTCTACACTATAGCAGCATATGCAATGTGCCATACAACTTTGACACCTGGAGATAAAAAAGTTGTGCCGGCGGTATCCTGGCCGGTCACTCGTATATCGGCGTTCCTTCGCTCTGGGTGGCGGTCTTGAACGCCGCCATCAGCTGCCGGGTGATGGGGCCGGGCTTGCCATTCCCGATGATTCTCCCATCGATCTCACGGATGGGCGCGACCTCCGCTGCGGTCCCCGTGACGAAGACCTCATCCGCCGAGTAGAGATCGAAGTAGCCGAGGTTTCGCTCAAGCGTGGTGATCCCCATCGATTCAGCGATCTCAAGCACGACCTGGCGGGTGATCCCGCGGAGGTTATTCAGGGTCGGCGGGGTGATGATAGCCCCGTTCTTGACGACAAAGATGTTGTCCCCCGATCCCTCGGATATGTTGCCGTTGATATCGAAGAAGATCGCCTCGTCCACGCCCCGGTAGTTCGCCTCGATCTTTGCGAGGATGTTGTTTAAGTAGTTGAGGCTCTTCACGTTCGGCGGCATCGCCTCCGGAGGGGTGCGCCGGACCGAGACACAGACCGCCCGGAGCCCCTTCTCGTAGAGGTCGCCATACATGGCTCCCCACGTGACGGCGATGACGATGACCGTCGGGACCTTGCACTTCCGGGGGTCGAGACCGAGGTCGCCCTTGCCCCGGGTGACGATCGGGCGGATGTAGGCGTCCTTCAGGTTGTTCTTCCGGAGCGTCTCCTTGATGGCCTCGGCCATCTCCTCACGTGTGATCGGAACGGCGAGGTCGATCGTCTTTGCCGAGTCGTAGAGCCGTGCTATATGCTCATCGAGGCGGAAAACCCTCCCGTTGTAGGCGCGTATCCCCTCGAAAACACCGTCACCGTAGAGAAGTCCGTGGTCGAAGACCGAGACCTTCGCCTCCTCCTCAGGGACGTACTTGCCGTCAAGGTAAATGATCATAGAAATAGTGTAGCTGCGGTTTGTTAGTATGCTTTGTGTTTCATACTCAGGCGTTCGCCTGCCGGGTCTCAGTCCCGGCAGCGGTCCACGAAGTGCGCAAACATCCCCCGGCTCGTCACCGGGTGAAGGTGCGTGTAGCTCCCGATCGTCTGATCGCAGAAAGCCCCGTCAAGGCCGTCCCGGATCCCGCTCCCCCGGGTCAGCCGGTAGGCATAGCGCGTCTCAGGGTGGAGCCTGACAGTGCTGTAGTGGTACTCGTGGCCCCGGAACGTCGCCTGGCCCGTGGGGCCTGCCGCATCACTCGTCCCCACAGTGTAGCCGAGCATCCGTCGTGCCGGCATCCGCGCCTCACCGGTAAAGACCCCGGCGAGGTCGTAGACCCGCCCCTCATCCCTGCCCGCAAACCCTGGCGCAAGCGCCATACGATCGGTGAGGTAGACGAGTCCCCCGCATTCGGCGTAGATCGGGGTACCGTTCCGCGAGACCTCCCGGATCCCCTCCCGCACCCTGGCATTCTCCTCAAGTTCGGCGCCGAAGAGCTCGGGATAACCGCCGCCGAGGATGTAGCCATCCGCCTCCGGCAACCGGTCACGGATCGGGGAGAAGGTGACCGTCTCCGCCCCGAGTGAACTCAGGATATCGAAGAGGTCGGCGTAGTAGAAGTTGAACGCCTCATCCAGCGCGACACCGACCCTGACGTCGGGCGCCTCCGGTGCCGCATAGAGGGGGCTCTCCTCGACCGGCACATCGCCCGCTATCCCGAGCAGCGCGTCCAGGTCGACGTGCTCCCCGATCATCCGCTTGATGGTATCGATCCGCTCCAGGAACCCGTCGCCTTCAGCCCCCTCCTTGTAGGGCACAAGGCCGAGGTGCCGCGCCGCAAGCTCCATCTCCTCCATCCGGGGGATGGTGCCGATGACCGGGATCCCGCAGTAATGCTCGACCGCCTGGACGGTCTTTTCCCGGTGACGCGCACCGGATACCTTGTTGAGGATGACCCCCTGTATCCTGACGTCCGGGTCAAACGCCTGGAACCCCCTCACGATCGCGGCCGCGCTCCTCGTGATACTCCGGGCGTCGATAACGAGGACCACGGGGAGGTCGAGCTGCTTTGCGATCGCCGCCGTACTCCCGAGGTCGCTGAGCGCCTCAGCGCCCTCAAAGAGCCCCCGGACTCCCTCGACGATGGCGATATCAGCACCCCGGCACCCGTGCGAGAAGACCGCCCTGACCTCCTCCGGGCTCATCACGTAGCCATCCAGGTTCCGGCAGGGCCGGCCCGTAACGCCGGTCAGGTAGGAGGGGTCGACGTAGTCCATCCCCACCTTGAATGTCTGGACGTTCCGCGAGGCTGCAAGGAGCGCCGAGAGCGCGAGCGTGATGCTCGTCTTCCCGCTCCCGGACCGGTCGCCGGCGATCAGCAACCCCTTCATCGCATGCTCCGCAGAACCGCTCCAAACTCGCTCTCGACGATCTCCTGGACGCCGAGCGTCTTTGGATGCAGGTCGATCTCGACCATGACGTAACGGTGGCCCATCTCCCGGAGGGGTTCCACCTGCCGGGGACCGTTTGTTATAGAGATGACCTCGATCCCCTGCGTGTACTCAGGCGGGATGGCGTGCGGGACTCCGACGATGAGGGCAAAATCGGGTGCAATCTCTCTTATCCACTCCCCGACTGCATCACCGGTGGCGCCGTACTCATCCAGCGCCCCGATCAGCTCGGGGTCAAGCCCCCTCTCCCGCATCCCGGCGAGGATCCGGGCGGCATCCGCGCGGACCTTCGGGAGTCCCCGGTCCTCGAGGTTGCTTGCGTAGGTGATCGCGGCATCCGGACAGGTATCATGGAGGGCGAGGAGCTCATCGGCGAACATATAGGCGGTCTCTTTCTTCGCGTTCATGACCGCGACCCCCGCCGCACCACTATCGGCAAGCTCTATGAGGCGTTCTGCAGCGACGTGCTTGAGGTCACCGCGCGATGGCTCGATGTAGCTCCGGGATGCCGCCCCACGGAGTCGCTCCACCTCGTTTGCCTTCCCAAGGTAGAAGCGCTGGCGTTCCAGCTCATCAGCGCTGATCCACCCGACCGCCGCCGCCGGCTCAAGCGTCGCGACCACGCCATCGATGTTCTCCCGGAACCCGGCATGGATATCGATCGCGATCGTCGGCGTGGTGACATGCGCATCGTGGATGGCGGACTCAAGGTCTTCACCGATGATCATTGAGACACAGGTTCCGACGACCGCCATCCTCCGGGGTGAAAACTCTTCCTCGGCGTGGCGGATAACCTGTACGAGCGGGTCATGCCCGCCGAATATGAACTCGTTGTCTGCAAGCGACGTTGTCAGTACCCGCATACCATCCTCTTCGAGGAGACGGGCGTGTTTGAACGAACAACCTGACGGGCCGTGGAGGATTGCCACGTCCACGCCAAGATCGCGGGCGGTGTAGAGCGCCGCTACAATTGAACTCGGTCTTGGTTGGATATACTGCATCGATCTCTATCTCCATGTCTTGACCGCGAGGACGATAGCACCTGCGGGTGTGATCTCTTGAGCCCGGGCGAGCCCTTCATCGAGCGTGGCCGCCTCATGCCCTTCCCCGACGTAGACGGTCGCTGTCGGGCCGACGGCTGATACCGCGCGCGCGATCTCTTCCGGTGAGAACCCCTCACAGATCGCGCGCGCTTCCTCGCCGATGACGAGCGTCAGGTCGCCACCACCCGAGAGAGCCCGCGCGTAGCGGGCAGCCTCAACGGTGGTCTCCACGTTCGTCCCGCTGTTTGCGTTGTCCACGATCACCCGGTCCCCTTCCCACCTGCTCGCCATCCGGCCGGGCAGGGCGATAAACCACCGAAGTAGTCGGGGATCGATCCCGAGCACGCAGGCGGTCGTGGCTGCGAGCGCGAGGGGTGTGCGGTAGCCCGTAAGCAGGCAGAGCGGGTTTCCAAACGTGCCCGCGATCCTGCCCCGCGCATACCGGCAGGTCGTGCCGTCGAAAGATACAACATCATCAATGGCTACCGTCCTCCTCGGGAGGGTGATTCCCGGCGGGAGGACCACGTTTCTCGCCCGGGAGAGCAGCCGGCACTTCTCGGTGATCGCGCTTTTTTTGCCTGCCGCGATCGGGTAGTCATCCGGCGAGGTCAGCACCGCGACATCCCCGGCGCCAGTGACACCGAGTGACTCCTCGGCGATGAACCAGCCCCCGATACGTCGGGCTTCGCGCGCCGCAGGGATAAGGGATGCAGGCGTGATGCTCCGCTTCCAGAGGCACTCCCTCTCCGGGTAGCGGTATGTCCCGGTCGACGTATGCAGGATACCCGGGCCCGGCATCAGCGAGGCGAGAGCGTGGGCGGTGGTGGTCTTCCCCCGCGATCCGGTGATCTCGATGAAAGGGTGAGGGGTACGCCGTCCCCTGATGATCCATCCCACCATCTCGTGGTGGGAGACTGCGGGGCCGTGCCGCTCCAGGAGGGGGTGGGTCGGGTCGAGGTGGACCGGTGCGGTGACAAGATCATAGGACCGCCTGAGCGCCTCCTCTACCGAAATACCGCCTGCTTTCCGGTAGACGTCTACCTCATCCACCTGGTGGCCGGAATCACGGAGCGCCCGGGCAAGTTCGGCCCCGCCGTGGATGGTATCCAGCACCAGGATGTGCATGATCCGTCAGTGATCCAGCTCGGCGATAGCGTCGGCAGCGTTCTTCAGCATCAGTTCGGCGAGGAGAGGGTCGCTGCCGATAGGGTCTGCGTAAACAAGAGGTATCTCTTTCCCGTTCGTCTTGAACGTACCCTTCTTCCCCCTCTCCGGGAGACCGAGGAGCTTTGGAATATCCTTGTCGATGTGGATACCCCTCGCGAGGAAGAGCGGGACGACGACCAGCATATCGATATCTTCTGCCCGGAATGCATCGAGCTGGTCCTCGACCGATGGCGTGTTGATGCTCATAAAGCCGGGTTTGACGATATATTCGCTGGCTTTCTCTGCGATAAACTCCGCAGTGGCCTCGATCAATTCCTTGTTGTAGGGGAGCTTGCTCCCGTGTCCTACCAGTAGCATTCCAATTTTACTCATACAGTACAAGGTAATACGATACTACATTAAAATAGCTAACGATTGTTTTTTAGTTTCCGGCCCCCGATCTACATGGTGAGAGGGTTTGATCTGGAGATCGCCTCCTGCAGATATCAGCTCCGGGTCCGCGGGGTGATCCGGGGACTCGCTCCCGGCACGGGTGGAGTCTCTGGTGCGCGTCCGATACAAATCAATATCCACTCAAACCACCAATGGGTATAGAAGTATGATGGAAGCATATGATCGTTTTGAGCTCCTCATAAACGATCGGATCGTAAAGACGCCGGTGGCGATCGCATCCATGGCCGGTGTTGTGGATGCAGCCTACGTCCTTGAGCGAGCGGCTCATATCGGGGTTGCCTTCATCGGCGGTTACTCTATCGACGGCCCTACCCTCGATGCAAGCCGGCGGATGGCAGAGGAGGGTCGTAAAGAGTTTTTGTATGACGACCCCCTGGAAGAACTGGGACAGCAGATCGATGCCCTGAAAGAGAGCGATGTGGTGACCGGCATCAATCTACGTGGGAGCACCCCTGCTGCCTACGCTGATGTTGCAGGCGTCTTTGAGGATCGGGTGGTCTATGAGGTAGATGCTCACTGCCGGCAACCGGCGATGATCGAGGCCGGGTGCGGCGAGTTCCTCCTGCAACACCCGGCGCGCCTCGTCGAGATCATCCGCGCCCTGAAGGCGGAGGATGTGACGGTATCGGTGAAGATCCGGGCCGGGATCGCCGCCGATGACGTTGCCCTCACCCGGGCTATCTGGAGGGCGGGGGCGGATATACTCCACGTGGACCTGATGGACTACGGGCACAGCAAGATCCGCCAGATACGGAACGCCTCCCCCCTGACGCTGATAGCAAACAACTCGATAACGACGTTTGACCGTGTGATGGATGTCTTCTCTCATGGTGCCGATCTCGTCTCACTCGCGCGGAAGTCCGACCCCTGGACACTCTCCGGCCTGGATGCAGCCATCACCCGGTCGGCCGATGAGGGCGGGTGGTATAACGCCCCAAAACAGCTCTGTCGCGGCGGCGATATCAGGGCACTCGCTTTCTGCTGTATGCCGGTGAAGCCCTGCCCGCTCCTCCCGACCCTTGAGAAGGTCGGGTTATCCCGGAATGACTACCTGAAACTCAAGCAGGACCTGGTGAAGGGCACTCCGCTTGAGGCGGGAAAGAATACCTGTTTTGGAAGTCTCGCCTGGTGTTGCAAGATCAGTTCGCCCTGTATGTTCAGGAATATGACGCTTAACGAGACCGGTCTCTCTGCGAAGGACTACATGCGGTGCAAGCATCATCTGGCCACGGAGATCATGAACAGGTTATTCAATGGAGAAGAACCCGTTGATGAGTCGCGCTGAACGGGCGCAGATGGCGATGATGCTTGAGGTCTGCGCCTACCCGAAACCCGGGAACGTGGACCGGTGTCATGATTATTCCGATACCCGCCTCGAACACTTCCTCGCATCAACCATCCTCGCCCGACCGGCCTTTGAGGCGGCGGAGAGGACGGGCGGCCGCGTCGGGAGCCTGATCAGGGAGGCAGTCATGCTCACCAACGGCCACTCCGGAGGAAACACCCACTTCGGGGCGTTCATCCTCCTCATACCCCTCATCCTCGGGGGAGATATCAAGGGGGCGTGCCGGGTCGTGGCCGGAACCGACGTTCAGGATGCGATCGACTTTTATGCGGCGTTCGGCCTCACGGAGGTCCGGGTGGGGGAGAGCGATGACCTGGATGTGAACGATCCGGCCTCCATCGCCGCGATCAGGGAGAGAGGCATGACCCTTGCCGATATCATGGCATACTCGGCCCCCCGGGATATGGTCGCCCGGGAGTGGACGAACGGGTTTTGCCTGACCCGCCGATGCGCTGACCTGC
>JGI24710J26742_10002915_pt1 | contig 14847 bp, 11 predicted proteins | sample BioPla2DNA2_FD_26742 | JGI IMG/M metagenome (IMG submission 26742) | reverse complement strand
CATTAAAGCATGAGTTTATTGTTAATGACAGGTCTTTGGAAACGGGCATCTTTATGGAATTTGACCTGCCTTTAAATATGCCGACAGCCTTTGTTTGCAATTGTGATGAAGCAGCATATCATTTTATAAATTTTTTAAAGTCGAAGGGTTATAGAGTGCCTGAAGATGTTTCGATAGTAGGGTATGATAATCATATTTATTCAACAATATCTTCTCCGAGAATAACTACTATTGATGTCAACAGCAGGAGAATGTCTAGTGAAGCGGTTGATATAATCATTAAAAAAATTCATGATAAATCGTATAAAAAGGGTAGNACTCTTGTTACAGGAAATCTTATTAAACGAGATAGTGTAGCAGAAATTTAGTTTTGTCTTTTTAGTAACTTATTTTCTCAAAAATCAAAAGGNGCAGCCAAGTAGAAATGGGCTATCCCTTTTAATTTTGCAGACTTTTTTGCAAGCTAAGGCATGAAATTTAGTGTGTTTATCCTGTTATACATCTTGAAGATGACTTTTTGGATTTTCCCACAGTTCTTCATCAGTTAGCATTATTCCTTTATGCACAGAAAAATATCCAAATTTTTCTCTAAGGTAATCGATTGTATTTTCCAAGCTTTCATTAAGCTCTTCTTGTGAAATTTCATTAAAAGTTAGTTGCTCATAATCGGATTTTTCCAAATCGCAGGCTTTTACGCTTAAAGACCTTATTGGCAAATCATTTTCAAAGCTATAATTAGCCTTAAATAGTGAAAAGGCTGTTTTAAATAATTCTCCCGCCGTCCTATCAGGGTGTGAAAGCTTTGCTTGTCGTTCTATCCATATTAAATCAGTGGTGCGTATGCCAATTTGCACTGTTCTGCACAGAAAATCCTTTTCTCTAAGTCTTGAAGAAACGCTTTCACACAATAAACCTAATGTTATTTTAACTTCATTAAAATCTATTAAATCCTTTGGAGTGGTTACTGAATTGCCAATAGATTTTACAGGCTCTTTGCTGTTATATTCTGAAACTTCAGATTTATCCAACCCGTTTGCATATTCCCATAATGTTGCACCATGCTTTCCTAAATTTCTTTGGAGAATCTTTTTGTCGGTGCTTGCTAGCTCGCCTATTGTCTTTATTCCATATGAATTTAGCTTTTTATCTGTTGCTTTTCCTACAAAAAGCAAGTCCCGTACAGGAAGATTCCATATTTTTTGCTTGAAATCATCTCTTGAAATTACAGTAGTAGCATCAGGCTTTTTCATATCGCTGCCAAGCTTTGCAAATATTTTATTAAAGCTTACTCCCACTGAAACGGTAAGTCCAAGCTCATTTTTTATTCTTTTTCTTATTTTATCGGCTATATCCTTACCGCTGCCGAAAAGATTAAGACTTTCAGTTACATCAAGCCAAGCCTCATCAAGACCAAAGGATTCTACCTTGTCGGTAAAATCATAGTAAATCTGTTTTGCAAGCCTTGACATTTTTATATATCTATCAAAATTAGGTGCAACAAAAACAGCCTCAGGGCATAATAATTTAGCCTGCCATAAGGTATCTCCTGTTTTCACACCATATGCTTTTGCAATTTCATTTTTAGCAAGAACAATTCCATGCCTTGCTTTTTCATCTCCTGCAACGATAACGGGTTTCATTCTTATTTTAGGATTATAAAGGCACTCAACAGAGGCGTAAAATCCATTCATATCGCTGTGAAGGATACATTTTTCCATAATATCACCGTTTATATTGTATCATAATATTGAGCTAATGTAAATGTATAAATTTTGTTAAATGAATAAGTTTTTACATATAGATAAAAACTATATCAGAATATAAAAAATTAAGTCTTTACTATATCAAATGAGTGTGNTATAATGTATACATACAAGTTTAGTATACAAATATGTTTTATAAATGAAAGGAAGATAATATGAAAACTGCTATTATAGGTTTCCCTAGAATAGGGAAGGATAGAGAGCTGAAATTTTTTACTGAAGAATATTTTAAAGGCAAGCTGTCAGAGGAATTGCTTGTAAAAAATGCTGCTGTACTAAAAAATCAGGATTTAAAAATTGTCGCAAATTCAGGAGTTGATTTTATACCGAGTAATGATTTTTCTTTTTATGATAATGCTTTGGATGCGGCAGCCTTACTCAACATTATACCAAAAAGATACAGTGAGCTTGGTCTATCAACGCTTGGCACTTATTTCGCTATGGCTAGGGGATATCAGGGTGAAAAGGGTGATGTTAAGGCTCTTCCTATGAAAAAATGGTTTAATACAAACTATCACTACATTGTCCCAGAAATAGCTGATGATACTGAAATTAAGCTTGCTGGCACAAAGATTTTTGATGATTATAATCAAGCAAAGCAGCTAGGAATAAAGTCTGTTCCTACTATGGTAGGCCCTTTCACACTGCTTTCTCTAGCAATTTATACAGGCAGTAAAAAGGCTGATAGCTTTGTAAATTCAGCTGTAAATGCTTATAAGCAGATATTTAAAAAATTAAGCGACATTGGGGCAGAATGGATTCAGATTGATGAGCCATTTTTGGTGACGGATTTGGCTGTCGAACAAATTGAACTATTTAAATCAATTTATACACAGCTGCTTGCTGAAAAGAATGGGCTTAAAATTAAGCTTCAGACATATTTTGGTGATATACGTGATGTTTATAGCGATGTAAATTCACTTGAATTTGATGGTGTAGGCCTTGACTTTATTGAGGGCAGAAAAAGTCTTGAATTAATTGAAAAGCATGGCTTTTCTGATGAAAAGATTCTTTTTGCAGGTGTGCTTAATGGTAAAAATATCTGGAGAAATAACTATAAAAATACACTTTCCATCTTAGAAAAAATAAAATCTGTCATCAAGGCTGAGATAGTTATTTCAACCAGCTGTTCTCTTCTTCATGTGCCTTATACAGTAGAGAGTGAAGGAAAATTAGGTGATGAATATAAGGCACAGTTATCCTTTGCAGTGGAAAAATTAGGCGAGCTTGAACAGCTTTCTAAGCTTTCAGAAGTGGCTGATTATGAAAAGGAAAAAGCTTTTAAGGATAATGAAAGCTTGATTGCACTTCGTGAAAAATATCAAAATCCTGAAGTTAAAAGAAGAGTAGAAAATATTCCTCAAAGTGAATTTACCCGTCTGCCTGCTTTTGAAGAACGTGAGAAAATCCAGAAAAAAGCACTTTGCTTACCATTATTTCCAACTACGACAATAGGCTCTTTCCCACAAACTGCTGAGGTTAAGAGTAATAGAGCAAGATTTAAAAAAGGTGAAATTTCTGCTGAAGAATATAAGGATAATGTCAAAAAAATGATTAAGAGAATTATTGAAAAGCAGGAAGAGCTAGGCTTTGATGTGCTTGTTCATGGAGAATATGAAAGAAATGACATGGTAGAGCATTTTGGAGAAAATCTTGATGGCTTTATATTTACAAGTAAGGCTTGGGTTCAATCCTATGGAACACGTTGTGTAAAGCCTCCTATTATTTGGAGTGATATTTCAAGGAAGCAACCTATTACTGTTGAATACAGTGCCTATGCTCAAAGCCTGACTAATAAGCCTGTTAAAGGAATGTTAACTGGCCCTGTGACTATCTTTAATTGGTCTTTTCCACGCGAGGATATTAGTGCTAGGGATAGCGTAATGCAGATTGCCCTTGCTATACGTGAGGAAGTACTTGATCTTGAAGAAGCTGGAATTAAGGTTATTCAGGTTGATGAAGCTGCTTTAAAAGAAAAGCTGCCTATTCGCCGTGAGGATTGGCACAAGCTTTATCTTGATTGGGCTATACCTGCATTTAGGCTTGTACACTCGGGTGTTAAAGCTCAAACACAGATTCATACACATATGTGTTATAGTGAATTTAATGATATTATCAAGGATATAGATAATATGGATGCTGATGTTATTTCATTTGAGGCATCACGCTCAAATCTTAAAATAATTGATGCTCTACATGATGCAAATTTTAAAACACAGGTAGGTCCGGGCGTATATGACATTCATTCTCCTAGAATTCCTGATAAGGATGAATTAGTAAGTGCTTTGCACCGTATTCTTAAAGGAGATAGGGTAAAAGTGCAAAAGCTATGGGTAAATCCCGACTGCGGCTTGAAAACACGTGGAGAAAGTGAAACCTTTGAGAGCCTTACCAACCTTGTTAATGCCGCTAGGCAATTAAGGGAGGAATATAAGGGTGAAAATAGCTGAACTATTTAATATAAAGAAAAGTTTGTTTTCTTTTGAAATATTTCCGCCGAAAAGGGGAACAGCCTTGCTGGATTCCCCTGAATCGGCACAGCGTCTTGATGAAACCTTATCAGCATTAGTTAATCTTAACCCTGATTATATCAGCGTTACCTATGGTGCGGGCGGTTTTTTAAATCAAGACGAGCCGACAATTAAGGTTGCAAAACGCTTAAAGAGTAAATTCAATGTTGAGCCTATGGCACATGTAACGGGAATTTATTCTACAAAATCAGATATTGATAATTTTTTAGAGGTGTTAAGACAGGAGGATATATCAAATATCCTTGCTTTGCGAGGTGATGCTAATCCTGAAAGAAAACCTTTAGACACTTTTCCATATGCAGTTGATTTAATTAAGTACATAGGCAGAGAGAATGATTTTGGAATATCTGCTGCCTGCTATCCAGAGGGGCATATTAATGCAATGAGCCTTGAGCAGGATATATTATATCTCAAAGAAAAGGTTGATACTGGTGCTGAGCATTTGATTTCACAGCTTTTCTTTGATAATGAGTATTTTTATTATTTTATGGATAGAGTACGTGCTAAGGGTATATCCGTGCCTGTTGAAGCGGGAATTATGCCTGTTGTTAATAAAAATCAAATAGAGCGTATGATTTCTTTATGCGGTGCAAAGCTTCCTACTAAGTTTAGAAGAATTTTGGATAAATTTGGTGACAACCAAGAGGCATTGCAGGATGCTGGAATTGCTTATGCAGTTGATCAAATTGTTGATTTGATTGCTCAAGGGGTGCAAGGCATACATTTATATACAATGAATAATCCTATAATAGCGAATAAGATCAGCGATAGCATAAAGAGTATAAGAACAGGTATGTAAAGGAGAAAAGATGACACTTCAACAATTGCGGTATTTTATAGAGATTGTAAAATACGGTTCAATTAATGAGGCAGCAAAGAATTTGTTTTTAGCACAGCCAAGCCTTTCTTCAGCTATAAGAGAGCTGGAGAAGGAACTTGGCTTTAAGCTGTTTATAAGAAGTAATAGGGGAATAGCTCTTTCGGCAAAGGGTACGGAATTTTTAGGATATGCAAAGCAAGTGGCAGAGCAAATGGAACTGCTTGAGATGCGTTACCTTGAAAAAAAACCATCAAGGCAGGTTTTTTCAGTATCAACACAGCATTATTCATTTGCGGTAAATGCTTTTATTAATATGATAAAAAAGAAAGGGTATGATGAATATGAATTTGCCCTTAGGGAAACACGCACATATGAGATTATTCAAGATGTAAAGCTTTTAAAAAGTGAAATAGGTATTGTGTATTTAAGTGGATTTAATACCAAGGTTTTTGAAAAGCTTTTTAGGGAAAATAATTTAATTTTTACTCCTTTATTTATTGCAAGGCCACATATTTTTGTCAGCCGTAAAAATCCTTTATCGAAAAAAGAAAGCGTAGCCATCGAGGATTTATCTCCTTATCCATATCTTGCATTCGAGCAGGGGCAAAATAATTCTTTTTATTTTTCCGAGGAAATTTTAAGCACTGTATTTAGAAAGAAAAGTATTCTTGTTAGTGATAGAGCTACACTTTTCAATTTGCTGATTGGTTTGAATGGCTATACTATTTCGACTGGAATAATCAGTGCTGAGCTAAATGGAAGTGATATTATTTCCGTGCCATTAGGAGCCAATGAATTTATAAAAATTGGTTGGATTGCTCATAAAAATACAACGCTAAGCCATTTAGGAGAAGTTTATATTGAAGAAATGAAAAAAGTAATAATGGAAAATGGCTTTTCTCTTATAGATTAATAGCAATCGACAATATAAAATAAAAATAGCTAAAAATCATTCTTGACAGCTTTGAGTATAGATGGTAATATTTTCTTAAACAAGCTTAAGGGGTGATTTTTTGAGCATTGATATAAAACAAAGCTGGATTGAGCATTGGAATAAGCATAAGGATAAATTAATACCTTGCACTGATTTAAATGCATATTTTTCTCAGGGATTTATAGGTGATATTGAGGTAAAACAGCTTGATATAGGTAAAATATCCTTATATGATGGTGACTTGTATATTAGTGATCCTTTGGGTTATCTTGAAAAAGACAGCTTGCCTTATTTTCAAGAAGTGCCAAGTGGGGATTTTCCAGTGAGTATATGTGTTGCTTTGCCTAAAAATGATTCTCATAGATATGCCGCATTGAAGATACAGTTTACTAATGAAAGTGCTGTTAGATTTGAAGAGACTTTAATCGGAAATGAGGATATCTCTGAGATTGAAACCTTCACCAAGGGAGAATTTTTTGGATATAATACAATATCGGGACTTGTATGTATTTGCGATTCAGAAACAAAGGAGGCTTATTGCAATTTTCGTGAGAAATGGGAATTCGATAATCAGGAGCTTAATTTCTATACCGATTATCTGATGAATATTTTTCACAATAGTTATAGAGAAAATCCTTTGTATCAGCGTCCTGAAGGTGAATGGGCTTTTTTTCAAATTCCTTTTACCAACAATAAGATTTTAATTGTCCAAAGTGGTTATGGAGATGGTGGATATCCTGCATATTTTGGTTTTGACAAGGATGGGAGAATCTGTTGTGTGATATTACACTTTATAGATATTGAATATGAGTGTAAGTAATGAAAATAATGCTTAAATAACAGAATTTATAAATGTCCTACACCTTTCTTTACATATAAAAGCGTGATTTTAAGTGGAGGAAACCCTCATTTTGGCATAAGCCGAATGAGGGTTTTCTTTTTTTAAATATAATTGAATTTTTAATCAAATAATACTTGACTATAATGTAGGAGCTGATTAAAAACAGCTCTGCTACTATGATTTTTGTTGAGCATGATAAAACCTTTACCGACAAGATATCGTCAAGAAAAGTACAGATTCTGAAAAAAGATAATTGAATTAGGGAATGATTTAAAATCTGCTCCAAATACCCTTTGATAGTTTAAATATCTTTAGCAAACTGAAGTATCTAATATTTTTTTCACATATTTTCATTTCTTATGCTAATGATAATTTAAACTGGGTTTTGGAGGAAGACATGGGTATTAAAATTTTAGGCTTTATAAGCGGATTGCTTAATGGACTTTTTGGATCGGGTGGGGGTCTTGCTGCTGTGCCTTTGATAGAATCTCAAGGAATACAGCCTAAGAAAGCACACGCAACTTCTGTCGCTTTGATATTTTGCCTTAGTATAATAACTGCAATAGTATATTTTTTTAATGGATTTATTGATATAAAAAGCACTATTTCCTATATACCAGGGGGAATAGCCGGAGCAGTGACGGGAACATTTTTGCTCAAAAGAATTAATAATTCTATTTTAAGAAGAATTTTTGGAGCTATTATGATAATATCATCGATAAGGATTTTTATAAAATGATTGAATTTTTAATAGGTTTTTTTACGGGAGTAGCAGCATCAATGGGGCTTGGAGGAGGATTTGTGCTGTTGATTTTTATGATTAATTTTACCGATATTTCACAAAGGCAGGCACAGGGTACAAATATTCTCTTTTTTTTACCCATTGCTTTATTATCGATAATATTTCACACTAAAAATAAGCTGATAGAATGGTCAGTTGTTTTAAAATGTATTTTTTGGGGGATAATCGGTGTAGTTGCAGGCTATTTAATAGCTTGGTTTATAGATGAAAAATGGCTTTCTTATATTTTTGCTGGATTAATGGCTGTTGTCGGTGTGAAAGAGCTATTTCACAAGAATTTAGATAATACTAATAAAAATAATCGTATAAAAACCTTATATTTTCAGCAATATTACAATTGACAAATATTAAAAGCTTTGTTATAATGATNAATAATTAATATANTAAANGCTATGACAGGGAAAAAAGCTGTAATTATCCTTTAGAGAGCTGATGTGTTTTAATGTTTTGGTATTAAAACTTGGTGAAAATCAGTGCTTAATTTCAGAAATAACTCACCCTGGAGCTGTCGGCTGAAAGCTTTTGTCAGTAGGCTTGATCGGGTTCTCCCGTTATAGAGATAGAAATTGTATGATTTCGATAAGTGGGTTTTCACCAATAAGAGTGGTACCGCGAGGATTTATTCCCCGTCTCTTAGCATATGCTAAGGGCGGGGATTTTTAGTTATTATAAATGAGAGAGGTTAGAAAAATGAAAAATTATCAAAGATATCACAGAAACTATTTTCTCCCCCCTGTTAATGAAATGAAATGGGCAAAAAAGGAGTATATCGATAAAGCACCTATTTGGTGTAGTGTTGATTTGCGTGATGGAAATCAAGCACTTGTTGTGCCTATGAGCCTTGAAGAAAAGCTCAGGTTTTTCACTTTTTTAGTGAGTCTAGGGTTTAAGGAAATTGAAATAGGATTTCCTGCAGCCAGTGAAACAGAATTTGAATTTGCTCGTGCTTTGATAGAAAAAAATCTTATTCCTGATGATGTAACTGTACAGGTTTTGACACAGGCAAGGTCACATATTATTAAAAGGACTTTTGAAGCTTTGGAGGGAGCAAAAAATGCAGTTGTCCATATGTATAATTCTACTTCATTTTCGCAAAGACAGCAGGTTTTCCGTAAGAGCAAAGAGGAAGTTTTGAAAATTGCTGTTGATGGGGCTAAGCTTTTAAATGAAATGGCTAAGGAAACTAAGGGAAATTTTCGTTTTGAATACTCTCCTGAAAGCTTCACCGGTACAGAGCCTGAATATGCTTTGCAGGTGTGTAATGCTGTGCTTGACATATGGCAGCCTAATGCTGAAAAAAAGGTTATTATAAATCTTCCTGTTACTGTTTCGATGTCACTTCCGCATATTTATGCTAATCAGATAGAGTATATGTGCGATAATTTAAAATATCGTGAAAATGTTATAGTATCCTTGCACCCTCATAATGATAGGGGTACAGGGGTTGCTGATGCTGAGCTGGGTATCCTTGCTGGTGCTGATAGGATTGAAGGTACACTTTTTGGAAATGGTGAGCGTACTGGTAATGTTGATATAATAACCCTAGCTATGAATTTGTTTTCACATGGAGTTGATCCTAAGCTTAATTTAGAAAATATGCCGCAGATAGTTGAATTTTATGAAAGCGTTACCAGAATGCATGTGCATGAACGTCATCCATATGCGGGACAATTAGTATTTGCTGCTTTTTCTGGTTCTCATCAGGACGCTATTGCAAAGGGAGTTAAATGGCATCAGGAAAATAATATTACCGGCTGGACAGTTCCTTATCTTCCTATTGACCCTAAAGATGTTGGCAGAGAATATGAAACCGATGTTATACGCATTAACAGTCAATCAGGAAAGGGTGGCATCAGCTATCTTATGGAAAACAATTATGGCTTTGACATCCCTGCTAAAATGCGAGAGGACTTTGGCTATATGGTAAAGGATGTATCTGACAAGCTCCATAAAGAGCTTTCATCTGATGAGATATTGGATATTTTCAAAGAAAATTATATTAATATCACCACAGAATTTGATATAACTGAAGTTCATTATAAGCAAATAAACGGTGAGATTGAGGCATCAATAATTATTTCAAATGGTAAGGAAATCCACGCAATCGGGCATGGAAACGGTAGACTTGATGCAGTTAGCGATGCATTAAAAAAGACCATTAATGTGGAGTTTAATATCGATTTTTACAAGGAACATTCACTTGAAGTAGGCTCAAAATCAAAGGCAGTAGCCTATGTTGGAATTAAGCTTCCCGATGGCAGTGCAGTTTGGGGAGCAGGGGTTCATACAGATATTGTAAATTCTTCGGTAAGTGCCTTGGTTAGTGCTGTTAATCGCAGTGGGATATATAAAAATAGAAGTAAATAAGTGATAGTATAAATAAAAAAGCCTTCCTTTAAGAGAAAGTATCTCCTAAGGGAAGGCAATCTTTATTTTTAGAAAAGCAATTGTTCTGCCTCGTATTTATTTTTATAGCTTTTTAGATACTTAAATATTTCATCATTATTATGCATTATATTATTTTCATTACAAATAGCGTGAAAATATTTTGTGAGAATATAATTATTATCGCTGTTTAAAATGTAATTATCTTTATACTTTCTTATATATTTTTCTTTTAAACTCGGAAAATGACTGTCAAGCTTTGTATAAAAGTATTCTCTGCTTCCCTCTCTTAATGTCATTCCTGCACCAAAGTAAATAATGCCCTTAACATTAGCTTTTATGCAATAATTAATAATGCCTTGAAAATTTTCCTTATTATCATTTATAAAGGGGAGAATAGGCGTAAACCAAACAATAGTCGGTATGCCATTATCTCTTAAAGTACATAGTGCCTCGAATCTTTCTTTTGTAGTGGAAACATTAGGCTCGATAATTTTGCACAAATTTTCATCGAAAGTAGTGAGGGTAATTTGCACAACACATTTGCTTTGCTCATTAATTTGTTTTAGTAAATCTAAATCGTTTAAAATGCTTGCTGATTTTGTAATGCACGTAAAACCATAACCGTATTTGTATGCAAGCTCCATGCTTTTTCTTGTATAATGCAGCTTTTTCTCTATTGGAATATATGGGTCACACATTGAACCTGTTCCAATCATACATAATTTTCTTTTTGACATTAATGATTGTTCTAAAAGCTCAATCGCATTTTCTTTTACTTCTATATCCTCAAAATCATGGTCAAAGCCATAGCAAAGGCTGCGACTGTCACAATATATACAGCCGTGAGAGCAGCCACGATAAATATTCATAGAATCGCCTTTGCTAAGTATGGATTTCACCTTTTTAAAATGCATAATCAATCAGTAAGCGTGTTAAACGGTGCTACGGGTAAGCCCTCGCTGTTGAACAGCTTTATCTCCATGTAATTTGTAAATGCATATTGTGCATAAACTGGATTATCTACTTTTTCACTTTTTAATATAATATCCTTGCCGCAAATTTCAGCTTCAGCATCAAAAAATATGCCATCACCACCTGCAATCTTAAAGCTTTCTAGTTCTCCCTTTGCTACTAGTCCGTCATAAACATAATCAAAGATTAACTTAAGCTGATTTCCTTCAGTATATGTATTTTTCAAAATCGGTGAGAAAGCCTTTATTTCATTTCTTCCGTATACATGATATAATGCCTGAAGTGCAAGCCTTTCACCTACGGGCCTTTTGTCTGTTGGATGAATATTATCTATTTCACCACAATCAACGATTATTGCAATACCTGTGTTCTTTATAGTTTTAAAAACATTCATTTGTGCTTGCCTTAAAATTGCCCATTTTTTATCATCAGGTGCATTTGTATAGCCAAACATAGGTAGCTGAACGTTTATAAAAGGAAGGCTTCTATCCATAAAATCATCTCTCCACTGCTCTATCAAAGAAGAAAGAAGGTGATAATATTTTTCTGGATGAACCTCATCTTGTTCGCCTTGATAATATATAAATCCTCCTAAGGTGTATGGAGCAATTCTTTTAAGCATTGTTTCGTATAACCCACAAGGACGTAAAGGGTTTTTTATTCCCATAGGACCGGGATAACGATTTTCTCCTGCTATTTCAAGCACTTCATCCCATGTTTTCTCAGGAAACTCNNCTTGAACCTTTGCAACACGCTGTCCCCACTCAGCAGCATATTTTTCATAATCGTCAAACTCTTTTATCATTTGCTCGTTGGTTTTGCCTTTTGTTATTTCATCATATTCATGGATTATATCAGCTGTTTCACAGTGACTTAAAAGCTTTTCACGACTTTGCCAGCAGGCAGCAAAAGTGCCACCCCAGTTGCAGCCGATGATTCCTACTGTTACATTTAATTCCTTTTGCAGCTTTATAGCGAAATACGTGCCGACAGCAGACCATGCCTTTGAATTTTCAGGGGAAGCGACATTCCAGCAAGAATTATTTTCAGCTTTGTAAAGCTCCTCACCGAGCATTGAAATTTTATTTGTATAATAAAACCTTATTTTATCAGTATTAAAGTCCTTTAAGAAATCGTTTCCATCTAAGCTGTTTTGAAGCTCCAGCTCCATATTGGATTGACCTCCTGCGAGCCAGACCTCTCCAATCATTACATTAGTAAAAATCCTTTCATACTCGCCTTGAGTCAGCTTTAAATCATAAGGGCCTCCTTCTTTCATAGGATTTAAAATAATAGTAAATTTCCCATCTTTAATAAATGCCCTTTGCTTTTGATTATTTATTTCGCAAATTATTTCATGATTGCTGTCAGTATTACCGAAAATACGAACATTTTTATTTCTTTGCAATACCATGTTATTACTAAAAATTGCTGCTGTATTAAACATAAAAACTCCTTAAAATTTTTTATATATTATACTTTTAATTTTTAATTTAGTCAAATGTATTTATAAATTATCAAGCTGCTCAATCCATTGATTTGCACTAGCATCACTTGGCATACGCCAATCTCCTCTTGGAGAAAGTGCAATACTACCGATTTTTACACCATCCGGAAGGCAAGAGCGTTTAAACTGCTGTGAAAAAAACCTTTTGTAAAAGTTTTTGAGCCATTTTAATATAGTTTCTTCATTAAAATTATTTTTAAAAGCATAACAGGCAAGCCTATATACTTTTTTAGGGGGAAATCCATATCTTATGCTATAATAAAGAAAAAAGTCATGCATAACGTATGGGCCTATCAAGTCCTCGGTTTTTTGTACAATTTTATCGTTTTCAGCAGGCAAAAGCTCGGGACTTACGGGAGTGTCTATAATATCTTTAACAATNTTTTTCANCTTTTCATNATTTTGTATTTTTGCATAATAAATAAGAATATGACTTATAAGTGTTTTTGGCACTGATGAATTTACAGAATACATTGACATATGATCGCCATTATACGTACACCAGCCTAATGCAAGCTCGGATAAATCTCCGGTGCCAACTACAAGTGCATTTTGACTATTGGAATAGTCCATTAAAACCTGAGTGCGTTCACGTGCCTGAGCATTTTCATAAGCGGCAGAACGATCGCTGTTATCAAGCTCGATATCCTTCATATGCTGCTTTACAGCTTTAGAAATATCAATTTCTTTAAAGGTGACTTTTGTTATTGATGCAAGCTCGCTTGCATTACTCTTTGTACGTGTGGAAGTGCCAAAGCACGGCATTGAAATTGCTAAAATATTTGTTAAGGGTAAGTCCATTAATTGCATTGTCTTTATACAAACAATTAAAGCAAGTGTGCTGTCAAGTCCTCCGGAAAGCCCAAGCACCAGCCTTTTCACCCCAGTATGAATGAGTCGCTTTTTTAATGCATAAGCTTGCATATTTAGAATAAATTCACATCTTTTTTCTAATTCAGCTTTATCAATTGGGATAAAAGGAGTAGGAGAAATAAATCTTGTTAGTAAAGTTCTTTCTATATTAAGTGAAAAAGTATTATTATAATTTGTATTTTTTATTATAAAACCTGTATTCTTGCTTCTTTCAAAATTAATTTTTTGATAATCGATTTCTGTAATTAGCATTTTATTATCAAAAGGGGGCTTTTCAGCTATAATAGAGCCGTTTTCAGCAATTATTGAATGACCGCTGAATATCAAGTCCTGCGTACTTTCATATTGACCTGCATTTGCGTAAATATAGGCACAAATAAGTCTGGAAGATTGATTTTTAACATATTCGCTGCGTTTTGTCGGCTTGCTTATAAATTCGTTGCTTGCTGATATATTTACTATCACATTTGCTCCGTTGAGTGCAAATGTGTTTGAAGGGGGATTTACAGCCCATAAATCCTCGCAAATTTCAATTCCTATTATTAATTGTGGAAGCGTGGAGCATTGAAGTACAGCATTATTTGTTAGTGTTGTACCCCATTCCTTTAAAAAGGAATCTTCACTAAGTGTAGAAAAATAACGTTTTTCATAATATTCATTATAGTTTGGAAGATTTTGCTTTGAGTAAATGCAAATAATCCTGCCCTTATTTATAGCAATAGCACAATTATATAGTTTGCCCTTGTCTTTTACGGGGCAGCCTAAGATAATTAGCATATCTAAGGCTTTTGTGCGTTCAGCAATGTCAAAAACAGCTTTCCTCGCATTTTCAATCAAAATATCTTGAAAAAATAAATCACCACATGAATATCCTGTGATGCATAGCTCAGGAAAGGCAAGAATTTTCACATTGTTATTATCAGCTTCAATAATTGCATTAATTATTTCATTTTTGTTGTAATCGGTATCTGCTATTTTTAGTTTTGGTGAAAAAACAGCAGCTTTTATAAATCCATCTTTCATTTCAAACCTCATTTTGATTGATTTACAATTTGTTTTATCTATTTTATACTAAAATTTATAAAATGTCAATCTGATTTTATTGATTATAGTAATAGCTTTAGTCATTTTNCACAAAAACAAGGTTAATAATTTGTAAAAACGCTAATTGACTATGGCTTAATTTTATATTATTATTATACTATAAAGTATAGATTATAATTTATTTAAACAAGTTGTAATCGTATACAATTTTTTAAGGAGGTTAGAATGAAACTTAAAACTAGAATAATGTCCGGCATTATGGCGGCATTAATGTTGTTGACTGTGGCATGTGAAGAAGATGATGATGTTGTTTCTGGCGCAGATGCCGGTGAAGGGTTTGATTATGATTCACAAACCGATGTTGGAAACGTT
>JGI24710J26742_10002911_pt1 | contig 14852 bp, 15 predicted proteins | sample BioPla2DNA2_FD_26742 | JGI IMG/M metagenome (IMG submission 26742) | reverse complement strand
TGATAATGATACTTCAATAGTTTAAGCCGGCTCGTCTGGAAGAAGAGGCGGAGGTGAGATTCCTATGTTGCTGCCAAGCACCTACCAATGTCATAAAACTTAAAATGAAACGAAAAATACGGCAATACGCCATAAATATATAGATATGAAGGGAGGAGGGATGGTTAATGAAAAACAAGGTTAATGCTAAAAGATTTGTTAGATATAAAGAAGGTGCAGAGCTATATTCAATGTGTCAGACGAAATTTGAGGAAATAGCGAAGGAAGCAGGTGCGGTTTATAAGCTAAACAAATTAGTTTTAGTAAATTGTGATATTTTAGATGATTACTTAGAGACCTTTCGTATGATACCGTACCAAACATAGATGTGTTGTAATTGTAAAACGCATTGACAAAATGTCGGACAAAAAGTATAATTAAGTCAAGTTGTGAGAAAGGAGCATGGCATGAGGAAAATGGGACGCCCTTTAGTTGAAGACCCTATGCTTCATAGAGTTACGGTTAGATTGACTGAAGGCGAATATCAGGAACTCAAGAAATATGCTAAATCTCATAATTTGACCATGTCGCAGGCGGTTAAATCAGGGTTAGAGAAGCTATATGCTGACTCCTTGAAAAAATGACGAAAGTTCTCTCTTCTATATTTTTGTATAGAAAGGAGAATGGAAGATGTCCGCAAGAAAAGACCCTAAAGGTAGAGCTTTAAGGAAAGGAGAAATCTATAGAGAAAGTGATGGAAGATACGCTTATGGCTATGTAGATCCTTATGGGAAAAGGAAGTTTATTTACTCAAAAGACCTTAAAAAACTAAGGGAAAGAGAAGAAAAACTCATCAAGGATCAGTTAGACGGATTAGATGTATATGTGGCAGGAAATGCTTCTCTGAATTTCGTTTTTAATAGGTATATCTCAACAAAATCCGAGTTGAGGGAAACAACGTATACGAATTACACATATATGTATGACCGTTTTGTAAGAGAAGGATTTGGAAAGAGGAAAATTGGAGAAATCAAATATTCTGACGTACTTTATTTTTATTATGACTTGTTGAACGATAGAGGACTTCAGATAAACACATTAGAAACTATCCATACAGTTCTTCATCCAACCTTTCAATTAGCGGTAAGAGATGATATTATCCGAAATAATCCAAGCGATGGAGTAATGGCTGAGATTAAAAAGAAGAACACCAAGAAGAAGAACATGAGGCATGCGTTGACTATTGAACAACAGAGAGCTTTCATGAATTATATAGCTTCGAGTCCGGTGTTTGTCCATTGGAATCCGATATTTACGGTGCTGCTTGGCACAGGCTGTAGAATTGGAGAAGTGGTAGGACTTAGGTGGTCTGATATAGACATGGAGAAAAGAACCATAGATGTAAATCACAGCATGACATACTATCCAAGGAGAACGGATACCTATAAGTGTGAGTTCAAAGTTTCTTTACCCAAAACTGAAGCAGGTATCAGGATAATACCTATGATGCAGCCGGTTTATGAGGCTTTGCAATCAGAGTATGAAAGACAAAAAGAATATGGCTTTTGTACAGCAGTTGTTGATGGCATGAGCGGATTTATTTTTTCAAACCGTTTTGGTATGATACATAATCCCGCAGCAATCAATAGAGCAATTAGAAGAATTCTGGAGGCTCATAATGCTGAAGAAATTGTCAAAGCCAAAAAGGAAAAAAGAGAACCTATAATAATTCCTCATTTCTCTTGCCATCATTTACGCCACACTTTTTGTTCAAGATTTTGTGAAAATGAAACCAACATAAAGGTAATTCAAGAAATCATGGGACATGCAAGTATAGAAACTACGATGGATATTTACGCCGAAGTAAACAGCGACAAGAAAAAAGAATCAATCGAAAATTTAGCAAAAAATTTGGATGTTTTTTAAGCGAAAAATAGAAGTTGAATTTGTGGTTTAAAAAGACAACATATAAGTCTGAGGACAACAAAAAAGACAACAAATTTCCAATTTATACTGCTGAATAGTACTTGATAATACTTTTATCAAAACGCCGAAAATGCGTGTATTACAAGATAATGGGTGATAATATGTTAAACGAGAAACAATTCCCGACGATGAAGCCTTTGGGCGGACAAACGCTTGAAAACCAAACTTCCGACGAATTGACCGATAATAATTGTGACACTGTAACGACCGTTTTTAATAAATTGGACCTTTCCAAGGTGAAGATAGAACCTCTATTTGAGGATACGGTCGACTTTGAAACTTTTTCGAAGTCTGATTTTAGGGTCGTAAAAGTTTTGAATTGTGAAGAAGTCCCGAAATCAAAAAAGCTTTTGAAATTTACCCTGGATGACGGTTCGGAAGAGGAAAGAACCATCCTTTCAGGAATCAAGGAATATTATGACGCAGAAGACTTAATCGGTAAAACCTTGGTAGCAATAACAAATTTACCGGAAAGAAAGATGATGGGATTGCCGTCACAGGGTATGGTAATATCTGCGGTGTGTGAATACGATGGAGAAGAAAAACTGGACCTTCTAATCTTGGATGACAACATACCCGCGGGAGCAAAGTTGTTTTAAGTTAAAAAAGAAGATAATAATATAAAACCTGGTCGAGCAGCTTTTCTCGACCCGGTTTTTAATATTGCGCTTTATTTCAAGTCATCGATTTGAAAAAGAGAACCGCCGAAAAGCGATTTAAAGGAATTTTTGTTTAAAATATTTAAAACTCTTCGTCCAAAAAAGAATGTGTAAGGGTGAATTTTCTGTTTTAATAAAGTTATGCGAAAAACTGCAAATACTTTTGTTACCTTATGTATCCGTTCATTCCGTAAAAAGGCGGCGCAATTAACTAAAATCTAAGTGCCTTTGCAATATCGCCTGCCGTCATGGAGATGTTTCCATATTTTTCGGAAGCTCTTTTTCCTGCTTTAGCGTGTTCATAAACCCCAAGCAGTGCTGCTTTCTCCATACTGATTCGCGGGTTTGCGGCCAGAGCACAGATAGTTCCCGCCAAAACATCTCCGCTTCCCGCCGTTGCCATGCCGTTGCATCCTCCAATCGAAATATACGCCTCGCCGTTTGGAAGAGCTATTACGGTTCTTGCGCTTTTGAGAACGATAATAATATTGTATCGCTTGGATAATCCCTGGGCTGTTCCGATAAGATCATCCAATATAACTGAATTGTCGCAACCCATAAGTCTTGCCATCTCCCCCACATGAGGTGTAAGGACGGTCTCAGCCTTTCTATCCTTTAGCATGTTCATAAGTTCGAGGTCTTCTGCCAGAATATTTAGCCCGTCTGCATCTATAATAAGGCGTTTTTCGCTCTTAACAGCAGCCTCTGTTAGGATATATGTATTTGTCTGTCGTCCAAGCCCCGGACCGACAAGTATGGATTTTGCCTGCTTTTTCTCTTTTTCAAACAAAGAAATAAGTTCCGTTTCCGCACAGTCTTCCGAATATCCGATAAAGATAGCCTCTGGTACATTAGTTAACAGGGCAGTCCTGTTTTTTTCGGAACTGAGAACACGGACAACGCCTGCACCACTCCTGTATGAGGCTTTGCTTGCCAGGATTGCGGCACCGCCCATATTCCCGCTTCCGGCGACTATAAGGGCAGTGCCGAAAATTCCTTTATGTGAATCGTCCGGCCTATGTTTTTCTTCGGAAAAGTCTTCGGCTTCCAGAAGCTTTAGATTTGTAGGCATTTCCTCTATCGCACAAGACGGAAATCCGATGTCTTTAACAACTACCTCGCCCGCCATCTCCGCTCCGGGAAACAATAGAAGACCTCTTTTTAACCCGCCGAAACTTATTGTTTTATGAGCTCTTACGGCAACCCCGCATATCTTTCCTGTCTTCGAGTTTATACCTGACGGTACATCTAAAGCGTATATGGTAGCGGGCAGGGAATTAATGAGGTTTATTGCAGCTTTTTGTATTCCCTCGATAGACCCTTTGCATGCGGTGCCGATTATGGCATCGCATATTAAATCTGCCGAGGACAATCTTTCTTCGGTTTTTTTAAAATCGCTTTCTTCATTTAAGAAATAAATGGGAATTTTGAGAGCTCTAAGCGAAGAAAGATGAGTTTTTCCGACTGACTTTATCTTGTCTTCCTCGCCTACTATAAAAACTTCAGGTCTATAACCTTTGCAGAAAAGTTGTCTCGCAAGCGCAAGTCCGTCTCCTCCGTTATTTCCGGTACCGCAAAAGATAGCTATCGAGGAATCGGGAGTGAACTCATCAATTATTTCTTCGAAAACGCCCCTCGCCGCATTTTCCATAAGAATAAAAGAAGGAATATCATATACTTCTATAACTCTTTTATCCAGCGCCGACATTTCTTCCCCTGTATATATGTACATGATTACTCCATAATTTAGAATATGTTACGTATCAATACTGCTGTTGAACGGTTATAAGATTGGGATTTCCAGAAATTTTTGTCTAAACAAGAACTAATTGATCTGCAAACAATTTTTATCTAAGATTATTCGTCTCAAATAGAACCGTTTATCTGGATGTGATGCAAATAAAAATCAATTAAATTTTAACATATCAGAAAATCTACATATAGTAAAATCTGAAAAAGGCAAAAACAAAAAAATAATGTTAAAGGATGATATAAAAAAGATAATGCAATGAAATCCTTTTTAGCAAATACTGATATTAAAACTAATTTGAGTTATACATAGACGAAACGGACATTTTCTTAGTTGCCCAAGAGAAATGTTTGAGAGCAAAACAGGGTGAATCATAAAAGCATACGGCCGATTTGTGATTCTTTCATCGAAACTAAACGGGGATTTTTAACATTTTAAATTTAATCTAAACCTCTGTTCTACATGCATATTTTGCGAATATATAATGGGCACGAAACTCTGAAAGCCCGTTGATTTTTCAGCGGGCTTTCCTTACTTGAGGAATATATGAAATTGTCACTACTTTATAGCCGCCTGAAAAAGACAACTACACTTTTGTTCTACCTAAAGATTTTTAAAAAGCTACACCGGAAATCAGAATTACATTTGCAAAAGAAGTGCATTCCCCTGTACGTATGATACCGCGAGAACTTTGGGTTAATTTTTTAAAATCCTCGTGAGAAACATATTCTATTTTTACGTCTCCAAGTAACTCCAGTATACTTTTATACATTTCTGGCGAAACATCAATTATCTCAGATGCCAGGATGGCACCCTCAATTTTGAGTTCACTTAAAACGGTTTCGAGTGTCTGTGGAAGAGTCGGAGTCCCGAATGTAAGGGCAAGATCAATCCGCTTAGGGCCATCGGATATAGGTAAGCCGCAGTCGCAGATAGTAAGCATATCGGTATGTCCCATCTCGGCGACAAGGGCTGAAGCAGGGGCGTTGAGCAGAGTTGATTTTTTCATGTTAAATTCTCCCGATGAATATTAGGTGTTTGCCTTGAAAAACCCACACATGCGATCAAGGGCAGCGAAAGTCTCCTCGTAGGTGCGAAGTATAAAAGCGTGTGGCATACCTTTATAGATTTCGCATTCGACCATTACACCGGCATCGGCCAATTTTTGGGCGTAGATTAGACCGTCATCAAGTAATGCATCGCATTCAGCCTGAATGAACAGGGCGCTTGGAAAACCGGTAACGTCTTCAGTCCAGAAAGGAGAGACAAGCGGGTTTTTAAGGTCGACATCCAAGGTGAGATATCTTTTTATTGTGGTCGACATCATCTCTTTTTGATTCTCCTGTGAATTGCCGCTACCGGAGCTATAAACCTCATACGATTTTTTATAGATATCACCTGACATGTCGGTTGCAGGATAAATAAGTATTTGGCTCTTAAAGAGGTCTTCTCCGGAGCTTCGCGCCATCACGCATAGAGCTGCGGTAAAATTACCTCCGCCGCTGTCGCCTGATAAACAAAGTCGCCCAGCATCGATTCCAAATCTGCCGGCATTATCTATAATCCACAGAATCGCATCATAGCAGTCCTCAAGACCTTTGGGAAATTTGTATTCAGGAGCGAGCCGGTACTCAATTGAAAAAGCGGCGAAACCTGTATTGGCGGCGATATAGGAAGGGACGAAGTCGTGGGTTTCGACGCTACAAGTGACGAAGCCTCCACCGTGAATGAATATATAGGCCGGAGAATTATCATTCATGTTTTTTGGAATGTATGATTTTACCTTCAGCTCTGCACCGTCCCGAGCATGAAATGTGTGATAAAGCTTATCAAGTTTATCGTCCACCGAATAGGGTGCCGTGATACTATGATAAAACTTTTCCTCCTCACATACGATTTCGGTTCTAAGCGAAGGCTCGAAGCCTGTATAGAAATCGGGCTCAAGGTTGACTTTGGGGTTAAGCGGGCCGTAGTCACAATCGGTAAATTTTTTATATTCTAACATTTTATTCTCACCAGTTTATTATTATTCTGAAATTATAAGCTCTTTAGTAACAGGGTCGCGTCTGAACCTCTTCATAAAATCCCACACGAGTTCCGGCATAGTTGCTATTGGCCAGTGGGGTTGCCCCTCAACGCTTATGAAACGAAGTGTGTTTTCTCCCTCGTCGTTGAAAAAGTCTCCCACAAAATGTCGTACACCGAGAACCGTTTTTATCTCTGTTTCATCGCAAGGGAAACCGAGGTTGCGTTCAACCTCATTATCGCTTCCGCGGCAAGCAATACATTCCTGCAGACTGACATCTCTACAGCGCATTGAATAAAGACGTTTTTGCAGGAGATCAACCTTGTCCTCCACTTTACGATGACGAATCCTCGGTCGTTGTTCGTCTCTGGTAGGATCTTTTCCGTAAGACATACTGTGACGATCAGGACCGAAACTTTCATCTCCCAATATGGAGTTCTCGTTAACGGGAAACATTTCAAGCGATTCCTCCTGTCCGCAGATTATGATGACGGGAAGATCGTAACTCCTTACATTTTCAGTGTCGGAAGGACTGATATAGTAATCTTCAGGATAGAGATACATACCGCAAGGTCCGACGGCAGCGAAGATTTCAGGATGACGAAGCGAAACCTCATTGGTCTTGCGACCGCCTTGGGAGTAACCGCTGCTGTATATTCTGCTCTCGTCAACAGGATATTTTGATTTGACGATGTCAAGAATACGCATAATATTCGATTCATTGTGGTTCTGCGGCGATACAACAATCATCTCTTCGCGTCCTGCAATAGGCAGAAAACCTGTTGACTCCTCCCAGTGTATGGGCATGCTACCGCCATGAAGCACAAACAGAAGGGGATAGAGGCGATCTTTGTTCTGAAGCTCATACATTGAAAGCGGAGTATAGCAGGACCACTTTGTGTAGATGTCACCGGACTCATAAAGTTCCTTTTTTAATCCTATGCTTTCATAGTATTTGAGTAGTTCAGAGTCCATCTCGTCTTCATAAAGGATATATGGCTTCATGGTCGAGACCATCTGCTCGCCGTAAGGGCTGTCGATGATGGCGTCAAAATCAACTTTGCCGGGGCGAGCCATATCCTGTATGCGCAACCTCATGGGGACAAGTTGGGAATCTATATTCCAGACTCTCGGGATATCCCAAAGATATTTATTCGGATAATCGTATGCCATTACATCAACTCCTTTTGATGATCGATATGAGACTGCTTAACGCGCACCCCCGGCGAGAAGTTTTCTAGTCCTGATATCATCAAGGTAAACGGCAAGCAGAATGATGATTCCTTTGGCTATGTACTGATAGAAGGAGTCAAGACCAAGCAGATTGAGCCCGTTATTTATAAAACCGATAATAAAAGCTCCTATAACGGTACCGAGAACACCGCCACGCCCGCCGCCCATTGAGGTTCCTCCGAGAACAACGGCTGCGATGGCGTCCAACTCCATTGCCTCTCCCAAAGCCGGCTGCATTGAGCAGTTGCGACTCGTATAAACAAGTCCGGCAAGACCCGAACAGAAACCCGAAACTATATAGACAAATACGCGAACTCTTTTAACGTTGATTCCTGCGAAGAGTGCCGCCTTCATATTGCCCCCCATCGCATACATATGACGGCCGAGTTTAGTGCGAGCCATGACGATATATGTCAAGATGATGATGACCGTCATATAAATTACGGGATAAGGCAAAAAACCTAGCGAACCGCCTCCGAAAGCAAGGAAGCTTTTATTGGTAAGTCTTATTGAGGCAGCCGAAGTTATGACATAGACCATGCCACGCAATATACTCCTCATGGAAGAAGTGACAATAAATGGTGGAAGACCTGTATTGGAGAGGATGGTGCCGGTAATGGAACCGACAAACATACAGGCTGTAAGCGCTGTTATTGCACAAAGCCAAAAAGGCAAGCCTGCTAAAGACATAAGCGAGGCAATCATGCCCGACAACGCCATGATGGAACTTGTAGAAAGGTCAATGCCCCCCTGCGTGAATACCATGGTCAGAGCACAACCTATGTATAGGTTACAGGAGATTTGACGCGAAACGTTAATCAGATTATTTGCTTTGAGGAATACAGGTGACATTAGAGACAGCGCCGTGAAAATGAATACAAGGAAAATAAGCTGTGCGGCGTACTGCTTGAGCGTCGTTTTTATAACGTTCCAACTATCCGAAAAAAATGACGATGATTTAGTTGCCATATGATAACCCTCTCTAAAACATATTTAAATGTGTACAGCGTGTTTCATAATTTCTTCCTGAGATATCTCATCATGCTCGAGTATCCTGGAAACAGATCCCTCACGCATGACGACGACACGGTCACTCATATTGATTATCTCGGGAAGTTCCGAGGAGATCATGATTATCGCCATACCTTGTTTGGCAAGGTCGTTCATCAGGGCGTATATTTCAGACTTTGACCCAACGTCAATGCCTCTGGTCGGCTCGTCTAGAATAAGAACCTTTGGCTTGGTAGCCAACCAGCTTGCCAAAACGCACTTTTGTTGATTCCCGCCCGATAGATTCTGCATTGCCGTCAGTTGCGACGTTGTTACAATTTTCAGCTGTTTAATAAAGGATTCGGTTATTTCCTCTTCCTTTTTAAAATTGACGTATATACCGCGTATAAAATCTTTCAATACCTTTATAGTAGTATTAAAGCGCATTGTATGTAGAGGATATATACCTTCCTCACGTCGGTTTTCGGGGACGTATCCGATTTTATTGTTATATGCTTCGATTGGCCTTTTAAATATGACCTTTTCTCCGTTGAGGAATATTTCGCCTGATAAAAGATGATCGAATCCGAGAATACCCCTGACCGTCTCAGTGCGCCCTGCGCCGACAAGACCTGAAAGACCGAGTATCTCGCCTTCACGCACATCAAAGCTGACGTTGCTGACTTTTGTCGTGGTTATATTTTTTATACTCAACACAATCTTTTTGGATTTGTTATAGGTACGGGTATAGTAACTTGTTATCTCGCGACCAACCATATGACGAACTATCTCGTCATTGTTGGTTTCATTGATTTTCATAGTAGTTACCGTTTCGCCGTCACGCAGTATCGTGACTCTGTCTGCAATTAGGGAAAGCTCCGACAATTTGTGAGAAATATAAATTATTCCGATTCCCTGAGCTTTCAATCTGTGTATACACTCAAACAAAGCGTCGATTTCTTTGTCTGAAAGTGCCGAGGTCGGCTCGTCCATAACGATTATTTTTGCTTTAAAAGAAACCGCTTTCACGATTTCTAACATCTGTTGTTCGGCGATAGAAAGTTCAATCGGCTTCTTGTAGACGTCAAGTTCAATCCCAAGATCGTCTACAAATTGCTGAGCTTTTGAATACATGGTTTTATAATCAATGAAACCGTTTTTTAAAGGTTCGCGGTGTACAAATATATTTTCTGCGACCGACAGATAGGGTATAAGAACCAGCTCCTGATGGATAATGCTGATACCGGCATCACGAGCTGCCAGGACGCTGTCTATATGAGAATCCTGGCCTTCAATAAAAATTTCGCCCTCGTCCCTTTGATAAATACCCCCAAGGACATTTATCAAGGTGGATTTTCCGGCACCGTTTTCGCCCACCAACGCAAGGACTTCACCCTTCTCAAGTGTCAGGTTGACGGACTTAAGAGCGTAAACGCCGGGGAATTTTTTGTGGATATTTGTCATTTCCAGCAAATGCGTGCTCAATAATTGACCTCCCTTCTTCACAAATCATGGATTATGCAGTTAGAAAAACCATTTTTCGGCAAGGTTGCCCGGCTAAATATCGAACAACCTTGCCTGCCACGTGTGAAAGGATGTGATTACTATTTAGTATTACTCCCAAACCGCGGTATCATATTCTCCGATATTGTCTCTGTCTATAAGCCACATATCAACAATGGAGAATTCTTCGTAAGGTTTATTGTTGAGTATGGCGTCGGCGACAACAACGGCCTGTTTGGCAAGGCCGACGGGAGAATAGACCATAGTACCATACATTTCTCCGGCGGCTATCGACTGCTTAGCGGCGGGATCTCCGTCAAAACCGAATACTCTGATGTCTGTGCGGTTGAGCTGCTCGCAGATACCCTGACAGGTCATTCCTGAGTTGTCATTGTAGCAAACGAAGGCGGCAATTTCAGAGTTGGCTATTATGAGGTCCTCGCAGTCTGAGCCGACAGCGTCGCGAGAGGTACGGTCTTTGTTGACAATCTTTATGTCATCGCGCTTGAGGTCCTTTACTGCATCATTGATCCCCTCAAATCTTGCAGCGATGGAGGCGTTGGTGGGAACGTTTAGTGTCGCAATCGTGGCTCCGTCGGGGAACATATCGCAAAGATACTCGCCCAACGAATATCCGGCGGCATATGTGTCGGACTTAATAAATGCGGTGACATACTGCTGGTCCTCTTCGCCAACCATTGAATCGGCATTGATAACAGGGATTTTTGAATCAAAAGCTTCCTGAAGGCCGGTGCCTATGGCGGTGTAGTCAACGGGAAGAACAACAAGCAAATCGATATCCTGGATAAGAAGGTCCTCCATATTAGCTACCTGAGTATCGGCTTTGCTGGCGGAATCATTCCACACTACTTCAAAGCCAACTTTTTCTGCTTCGGCAAGGAAGGTGTCCTTGAACGTAACTGCCCACTCTGCGGTGGTATTGTGCATCGAAAGACCAACTTTGAACGTTTCCTTTTCTTCGGTTGTGGAAACAGGATCGGACGCTTCGGGAGTATCTTCGGCTGGAGCCGGAGGAGTCTCTTCCTTCTTACATGCGGAGAAGGCGAAGATGAGGACAAGAACTAATAGAATCGCAATTAACTTTTTCATTTTTTTCTCCTCTCAATATGATTTTATTTACAAAAACGCGCTAATGAACAGTATGTTTGCTTTTTCAAACTGTCATCATTTAAACTGCGCGCAAATGCCGGTATGCAGGTAAGCTTATCTTAAAACTCGCACAGGACAGCAGGGCGGCGTGTATGGTGTTTTTTAACATAAAGTATTCCGGTGAGACCGCATGCGTTTGCGGAAAGACAATAATACATCACTGTAAACAAGGATTTGTTATAAGTAAACGTTTACCCATTAGATAAAATGGCTATAAGACAATTTGTAAAAAATGCTTGAAAGTTTTGACGACTTAGTTTCTGCCTTTATTTGAATTTAAACAGAGTCTCTTATAATGAGAGTGTAATCCAATATCTTTGTTGAAAGGGGAACATCATAAAGTATATTGTCAATGAGCATTTTTGCCGCCTCGCTCCCGATTTCATAGGCCGGCTGTTTTATAGTTGTAAGTGCCGGATTTATATAACTGCCGAAATATACATCATCAAATCCGATGACTTTCACGTCGAGAGGAACACTCAGATTCGCCTCGTTCAACGCATTTATAACCCCTACTGCGATAAGGTCATTGCCACAGACGACACCATCTATTAATTCTGAAGACAATATTTTTCTTATACCCTCGTATCCTGTTGCAACATCATAATCACGGCGATAAACAAGCCTATTATCAATACTGGCGCCTGCCTCGGTTATGGCTTTTTTGTAGCCAGTATAACGGTCAAACTCGGAGTCATAATCTGCTGATATATAGGCTATTCTTTTGCAACCCTTATCCAAAAGCAGCTTAGTGGCATCGTATATCCCGCGCTGGGTATCTACGGCAATCATACCGAATCCAAAACCGGAGATGTTGATTTCGCGATCGACGACAACAACGGGTATATTTGCATTGGCATATTCCTCGATGTTGTTCGGCCGCAATGCACGTGTGAAAATTATGCCATCAACCATTCTTGAAGCCAACCCTCGAAAACTTGCAAGCTCACGTTGAGCGTTATTGTCCGTGTTGCTTATTATTACGCTAAAACCTTTCGAATTTGCAACGTCTTCAATCCCTCTGACGATTTCGGGGAAAAATGGATTACAGATATCGGGCAGGATAAACCCAAGAGTATTAGTACGCTGGGTCCTGAGACCTTTCGCCACGGCATTAGGTACGTATCCGTATTTTTTGACATTTTCAAGTATTCTGTTTCGCGTAACGGCACTTATATTATTATCGCGCCCGTTAAGAACTTTTGATACTGTCGTTGTCGAAACCCCCGAAGCCACGGCTATATCCTTCATCGTAACATTCATTAAATTCTCCGCTTGAAGACATAATAAAAAAATCAAGGGTAACGTTTACCTATGATAATAACAGCCGCTCAAAAGAAAGAGAGCGATTTAGGTTAACGTTTACCTAATTTTATAACCATTAACTATAATTTACAATCAATAAAATTCACAAACATATTTTAAAAAAACTGTAAAAACCGACAATTTGATGTTATGTGAAAAAATATTGACATGAAATAAGGTTAAGTGATAATACTTACCTCATATTCATGTCAGTAAGAAAATTTTCAGGTACGAAAATCCGATTAGTATGTGCTAAAGAAACCAGTTATTATTGACAAAAAGTTAGAGTTCGCCGGCTAAGACCTTTACATAAAAGCTCCGGCTTCTTGGCGGATCAAATTCACAAAAATAAATTCCCTGCCAAATTCCAAGTACCGGCTTGCCCTCTTCAATGAGAATCGTCACACTGGAACCTACGGATGACGCTTTAAGATGAGCCGACGAGTTTCCTTCACAATGAAGAAATTCCGCTCTGTCCGGAAAGGCCTTTTCTAATCCTAACAACATATCCGTCACGACATCGGGGTCTGCATTTTCATTGATGGTAATACCTGCAGTCGTGTGGGGACAGTATACTACCGCGATTCCGGATTGAATACCGCTTTTTTGTATAGCCTCTCTGACCTGAGAAGTAATGGGATAAAGGTTTTCTGTAGGTGTTTTTAGTTGATACTTGTACAACATGTTGACTGTCCTTTCCGTTTTCTTAAAAAATATATTCCTCAACTAACATCTAATATGGGTTATTAGTTTACTAGGAGAAATTATATCATAATTGATTAAACGGTTATTATCTGCCCCAAAATTCACTTTAAAAACAATAAGACTTCACATTTATCCCGGTTAAACTTCCAAAATATTGAATTAGGGATATTCTGATGAGCTCTCAAAGTTGCCTTTAAGATGCAATATGTTTAATTTAATAAACTTAAATGGTATGATGACTCAGGAAATAATAGAGCTTATGAATATAATTGAGATAAAAGACAGAAAAATATGAGCAGTTTGGAGATGCTGTATGAGAATAATGAGTGTGGATTACGGGGAAGCGCGCACCGGGATTGCCGTGAGTGACAGAATGGAGATGCTGGCAAATCCGGTAAAGGTAATATTTGAAAAAAACACCGAAAGGACGGTTGACAGCATTATCCTCACCGCTGAGGAGTTGGGGGCGGAACTGATTATAGTGGGTTTGCCCATAAACATGGACGGCAGTGAGGGGGAGCGTGCAAAAAGAAGTAGAGAAATATCCGATATGATAGCCGAAAAAACTAAAATTCCCGTAGAGCTTTGGGATGAAAGAGGGACTACGAAAACGGCGTCCGTATATATGAATATTCTGGACCGAAAAGGGGCAAAAAGAAAAAAGAATATAGATGCCGCCGCTGCCGCAATAATCCTGGAAAGCTATCTGCAATACAGAAAAAATTTAAACCTTACCGATTAATTAAATGTCAATTATTGAAACATAATACTGTATAAAATGCCTCTTTTATATTTTTGTGGTGTAGCAAACAAACCTTGAGAGAAGATTTCTCAAAATGATTTTACTGCAGGTGGGTGCCCAAATTGTTTGTTGATAAAATCCGCACTTTTGATTACAATCAATTTATTGTGACAATTATCAGAAGTTTGCAGGTGCTTAAGAGAAATCTGTTGAATTTACTGAGGTTTCTGAATTGGATGCGCTTGAAGCTACGCTGTATGATGGTATTGAAGTAGAAGTATTTACCGACTGCAGAGATGCCGTTGAAAAATGTGTGAGGATTTTCAAATTATACTAACCAGGCAAGAGAAAGAGTTCCAAATATAATAAGTTATTTAAGTTTTGGGAACATTGCAATAATACAAGCAATGAGAAAATCTACATCTAAACCGGAAGCCCGGGTTTGATATTGCCGGATAGGAGAAAACAAAACCATTACACAGAACGACGCAAATTGAAAATGATTAAAGGATAATAACACTAATGAGAAAGTTACTAATTAGACTTTTTAATTGGATTACCATGGGGCGAGTTTCTAACGCTTTGAATGCTTTACAAAACGTTCAACAACGTCTCTCCGGTCTGGAAAATCGATTAAATGCCATAGAAGGTAATGTGCAAAACATTGAACAAGGCTTAAATGATGTGGAAAGAAAATCCGGGTTGGCGTTAGAAGAATTAAGCTCGCAGATAGAAAGCCATGCTTTAGGTTCAATACGGCGTCACCGTGCAATTAAGCAAAATTTTAAAATGCCTTTCACCGTG
>JGI24710J26742_10002910_pt1 | contig 14853 bp, 16 predicted proteins | sample BioPla2DNA2_FD_26742 | JGI IMG/M metagenome (IMG submission 26742) | reverse complement strand
CCCAATGTGTCTTTTTCTTGGCGAAATGCCATAATCCACCACCCCTTCCTATCTTCAAATTCTACACCATTTCCACAGCATTATTCAATATGGCAGCTAGGTGGTTTTCGTGGCAGGGGNACGTTATGGCAAGGGGATGTGGCAAGGGGACGTTTCATCTGCCACATAACAAGAACACACCGCTATAGACTAACTTGCCATCTAACGGTGTGTCCCTCTCTCCTTCTTGCAAAGTGGCAGATGAAACGTCCCCTTGCCACATCCCCTTGCCACATACTTTTGCTTATTTACTTATATTCCAAAGACATGATTACCTATGCGGTTAATAATNGTTCTGGTCCAAATCCATTTACTGGTGGATTTAGCCGGATTCCAATAATACAATGCTCCCCCCGAAGGNTCCGCTCCGGCTAAAGCCTCTCTTGCTGCCTTGATTGCCGTAGTGTCGGGAGTTAAATATATTTGTCCGTCAGAAACCGCAGTAAAAGCGGACTTTTGAAAAATTACCCCTTTAATCGTGTTAGGGAACTGGCTGTTTTCCACTCGGTTAAGCACCACAGCCGCTACAGCTACCTGCCCTAAATAAGGCTCACCCCTGGCTTCACTATAAACTGCCCGCGAGAGCCAGTACAAATCATCCTGGCTATAATTCCTCCCGCTCCGGGAAACATTCTTTGCCGTGGTTGGTATGCGTAGAGTTTGTCCAATATAAATAGTGTCTGACTTTAAGCCATTAGCACTCTTGATACCTGCAATCGCCACTCCATAATGTCTGCTTAACTTGTACAAAGTGTCCCCTTTTTTCACTTTATGCGAAACATCCGCTAACAAGGGGGCCGATGTCAAAACCAGCAAAACAAAGGTAAAAATCATGAGAATCCAAAAACGCTTTTTATTCATACTTTCCTCCTTTAACAAATAACAACTTGATATCTTTCTATTCGTAGTAGGTTGTCTGCAAGATATGGCTTATTATAATCAGCTTTGTTCCCGTTTTCCAGTGTAAGATATAACCAAAAAAGGTAACAGCTAAATTATGCCCTGTTACCTTTCTTCTTAAACCTGTATAAAAATTCCCCCTTACGACTCTAAGGCTTCAACCCATAAGTCTGCTAAACGGGCGAACTGTTCTAAACTTAATACCTCTCCTCTTACTTGGCAATCAATACCTGCTTTTCCTAAAATTAATCGGATCTTTTCTTTCTCAAAACCCGGCTGTACCGTAAACAAAGAATTGATTAAGGTCTTACGCCTTTGTCCAAAAGCAGCTTTAATGATCTTAAACAACAGCTCCTGATCACGCACCTCTACAGCTGGCTTTTGACGCGGTTTTAATCTGAGGACAAGAGAATCTACTTCGGGAACAGGCCGAAACATCTGTCGCGAGACCGGGAAAAGAATTTGGGTCTCAGTATAATACTGCACAGCCAGTGTTATCGCCCCATATTCTTTAGTTCCCGGTGCAGCCGTAAACCTTTCTCCTACCTCTTTAGGCATCATTACTACAATATCCTCAACCTGCTTTTCTTCTTCCAGTAGTTTCATGACCAAAGGCGTAATAATATAATAAGGCAAATTGGCCACAACCTTGTATGGCCAAGATAAACCATGTGCCTGAGTTAATTCGTCCAGCTTTACTTTTAATGCATCTCCCTGCACCAATACAAAGTTCTGATCCGGCAATAACTGCTCTAAAATAGGGAACAAATCCGCATCAATTTCTATCGCCAAAACACGAGCACCTTGGCTTAATAACTGGCGCGTCAACGTTCCTGCCCCGGGTCCGATTTCCACTACCCGGTCACCCGGTTTGATTCCCGCTTCTCTCACGATACGTTGTAATAAATTAGAGTCAAAGATAAAGTTTTGTCCCCATTTTTTCTTAAAACGAAAGTTCTGCTCCCTTAAAAGCTCACTGGTTTTCCTCTCCGACTGCTCAGACAAATACTCCCCCTGCCCTTCTTTAACCCTTAGTATTCTCCTAAGATTAACCTACCCTATTCCGATATTCCGAATAATTTTTTCCCGTTATTCGTTGTGGTCTGTGCCACTTCTTCCACAGATAGTCCCTTAATCTCGGCAATGGCTTCGGCAACTTTCACAACATAAGCCGGCTCATTTCTTTTTCCGCGATAAGGAACGGGAGTTAAATAAGGACAATCCGTTTCTATTAACAGATATTCCAAAGGGATTGCACGTGCTACCTCCACAGTTTTTCGCGCATTTTGGAAAGTTAAAGCTCCTCCCAATGCCAGATAAAACCCCATTTTGATAATTTCCCTAGCTAAAGGCACACTGCCGGAATAACAATGAAAAACACCGCCTACCTCATCGGCTTTTTCCTCTTTAATAATACGCAAAGTGTTTTCATGTGCATCCCGGTCATGAATAATTATAGGCAACCGTACTTCCTTCGCCAGCCTAATCAGTTGCCGAAAGGCCTGCTGCTGTATGTTGCGCGGTGAATGATCATAATAATAATCCAGCCCTATTTCCCCCACCGCAACAATCTTCGGTTCCCTGGTCAAATCCCGTAGTTGCTCTAAAACATCTACAGAAAAGTCTTTCGCTTCATGGGGATGCAAGCCCACCGCACCATAAATAAAATCATATTTTTGTGTTAACTCTACCGTGCGCCGAGCCGACTTAACATTTTCGCCTACATTAACTATTAACTCTACGCCGGCCTCTTGGGCCCGCTTAATTACCTCCTCTTGATCCGAGAGAAATCGTCTATCATCTAAATGGGTATGTGTATCAAAATACATGCCAAAGCCTCCCTGTTGTGCCACGATACAATCTTGCTTTCACTATCGCCTTACTTTTTATTTTACCTTGCTTCCGGTCGGCAAATCCTTTTCCAGGGTTACTACCTCTAAGGTATCTCCGTTGGAAGCCGCCAAAAGCATGCCTTCCGAGACAATCCCTCTCAATTTAGCCGGCTGTAAATTAGCTACGACAATGATCTTTTTCCCTACCAGCTCTTCCGGTGTATAATGCTGCGCAATCCCGGAAACAATAGTACGCTTCTCTTCACCAATTTTAATTTCCAGTTTTAATAATTTATCCGCTTTCTCCACCTTTTCACAAGCGATAACCTCAGCTACGCGTAAATCAATTTTCGCAAAGTCTTCGATAGATATCTGTGTACTCTCCATCGGTTTCTCTCCAGACTGCTTAATCGTACCCGTCTGTTCTTGGGTATTCTGTTCTTTAGCCTTCTGCACCGCTGTTTGAGTTTTAGACATTCCTTCACCGGCGGTGACTGCCTCATTTTCTTTAACCTCAATTCTCGGGAATAAAGACTTGCCTTTACACACAACCTGCCCGGGTCTCGTCTTACCCCACTCTGTTTCGGTCCACGATAATGCCGAGACATCCTTAAGCCCAATTTGTGCCCAAACTTTTTCCGGCAAAGAAGGCATAGCAGGGGCAATCATCACCGTAACAATACGAATAACTTCCAATAAATTATATAAAACGGTATTTAACCGTCCTTTTTGCTTTTCATCCTTGGTCAAAATCCACGGCATAGTTTCATCAATATATTTATTGGCTCTGTTCACTAATTCCCAAATGCTGGTTAAGGCATTAGCGAAATCCATTTGATCATAATAACCGGCGGCTTCCTGAGGAATCTTCGCCGCTAAAGATAAGAGTTCCTGATCAAATTGCCCTTGGGTCTCTTCCGGTGCCGGGACTTTACCGGCACAGTACTTTTCAATCATGGCTACCGTCCGAGAAACAAGATTGCCAAAATCATTAGCTAAATCCGTATTAATCCGCTGTATTAAATTATCCTCAGAATAGTAACCATCCATCCCCAAAGGAATCTCTCTTAAGAGAAAATATCGGATCGCATCAACCCCATATTTATCAATCAAGAGGATCGGATCAACAACATTCCCTTTTGATTTGGACATTTTCCCCGAATCCAAAAGAAGCCAGCCATGCCCAAAAACCTGTTTCGGCAAAGGCAGCCCAGCAGCCATCAGAATAGTCGGCCAGATTACCGTATGGAAACGCACAATATCCTTACCTACCAAGTGTATATCGGCGGGCCAAAACTTCTGATACAATTCATCATGCTCTGTCCCATAACCTAAAGCACTGATATAATTAGTCAAAGCATCAAACCACACATAAATGACATGCTTGGGATTAAGAGGTACAGGAATACCCCAGGAAAAGGTAGTCCTGGAGACACAAAGATCTTCCAGACCGCTTTTAATAAAATTAATCATTTCGTTCCGGCGCGACACCGGCTGAATAAAATCAGGATGTTCCTCAATATGCCGGAGAAGACGGTCTGCATATTTAGACATCTTAAAAAAGTAGCTTTCTTCCTTGACTAATTCCACCGGTCTTCCACAATCAGGGCAAATCTTCTCTGCGCCGACCTGCCTTTCCGTAAAAAAGGTTTCACAAGGTGTACAATACCACCCTTCATAAGTAGAGAGATAGATATCCCCTTGGTCATATATTTTCCGGAAAATATTCTGGACAACCTGCTGATGTCGTGGATCCGTCGTCCTAATAAAATCATCATTAGAAATAAGCAGCTTTTCCCACAGCTGCTTAAACCCAGCAACAATCTGGTCTACATATTCCTTCGGCTCTTTCCCTTCCGCCTTAGCAGTCCGTTCAATCTTTAAACCATGTTCGTCCGAGCCGGTTAAAAAGTAAGTTTCATAACCTTGCATTTTTTTATAACGAGACATTGTATCGGCCATTACCGTCGTTAACGCATGACCGATATGTAATTTGGCACTGGGATAATAAATAGGTGTGGTAATGTAAAAAGTCTTCTTCATTGCTACTATGCCTCCTTCAAAATAAATAGACCCACGATAAATAAACCCATCATCCGAATCAGAACCGAATTTATGAAAAGTATAAATAGCAGCCGGATTTTTGTCAAGTTCTCCCTTTTAAGAAAGTAGCTTTAAAATGGTTTTAAAATTAGCAATAAATTGCAGATTGTGTATTGACTTTAATTGGTATAATTGTTATGATTTACTTGTGGGTAGTTTGTCGAATTTTGACGAAGAAAGGAGTTGTTTAGATGAGATCAACCGGTATTGTAAGAAAAGTGGATGAACTAGGCCGTGTAGTTATTCCTATTGAACTCAGAAGAACTCTCGGCATTGAAGAGAAAGACGCCTTAGAAATCTACGTTGATCAAGAGAAAATCATCCTTAAAAAGTACGAGCCGGCTTGCGTATTCTGTGGCAGTGCAGACAATGTCCAATATTTCCGTGGGAAACTTGTTTGCAAAGAATGTGCCCAGGCAATGGCTGCTAACGCTTAATAATTGGCTCCTTACATAAAACATTACCAATCTCTAATCCTTTAAGTCAAAAGATAGAGGTACAAAAGATAGCGGTAAATGTTTGTAAAAAGCTTTAATACTTTTAAAACGGGATTCATTAGCTCATGAAATCCCGTTTTGTTTTTATTTAATCATCACTAACCGATAGACCTCTCGCTTAGAGATGCCCAACAAATCTGCGGTCTCTTGCAACGCTTCCTTCTTGGTTAACCCCTTACTTAAGAACTCATGATAACGTTGAACTATTTGTTCAGCCGTAACAGCAGTAACAGCAGCGTCTTTTTCGTTCCTGGCACCTTCAATCAAAAGGGTCATTTCCCCTTTCGGTGTATGTTGCTCCCAATAGGCAATTACCTCACTTAAAGTACCTCTGATATACTCCTCATAAACTTTGGTTAATTCCCTGGCAACACAACAATTCCGTTCCCCCCACGCCTCCTTGATTTGGACTAAGGTTTTTTGCAAACGATAAGGACTTTCATAAAAAATAATCGTTCTTTTTTCCTCCTTTAATTGAGAAAAAATAATCTTCTGCTCTTTTTTCTGCCGAGGAAAAAACCCGGCAAAAACAAATCCTTTACAATCCAAACCCGAGGCCACCAAAGCCGTTAAAATAGCTGACGGTCCCGGAATCACTGTCACAGGTATTTTTTTTTGCAAACAAGCTTTAACCAAATCTTCTCCCGGGTCTGAAATGCCAGGCATACCCGCATCGGAAACCAAGGCAATATTTACTCCGTCACTTAATTTTTCCAATAACCAAGGTCCTTTAGAATTTTTATTATGTTCATAATAGCTAGTGACCGGTTTTTGAATGGCATAATGATTTAATAGTTTTTGGGTATGGCGGGTATCCTCAGCAGCAATCAAGTCTACACTCTGCAAAGTTTCCAAAGCTCGTATGGTAAGATCCTTTAAATTACCAATGGGAGTGCCTACCAAATATAAAGTACCTGTCTGCTTACTTTCCCCCAAGATTAACAACCTCTTTCCCATACCAAGATAGAATTTCCGCGCTGTATTGTCCGGGCTTTTCATAAATGATTAACGGTGGCAGCACCTTAAGTTCTGCCGGAGCATTTTTTCTGGCTTCCAACAAAAACAAACGAGCGGGTCGCTCACGAAAAGAATGAATAAAACGAATTTTACGCGGTTCTAAATGAGCCTGGCGTAAAAGTTCAAACAAAGTCAATAGCTTATCAACCGGATAAATCAGAGCAAAACGTCCTTGATAATTTAAAAGCTTGCCGGCACATTCCACCACATCTTGGAGCGAACCGGTTATTTCATGACGAGAAACAGCTCGGCTTTTCGCCGGACTGACCTCACCTTCCTGTGGTGACCAATAAGGCGGGTTAGCGGTAACTAAATTGAATATTCCACCACCGAGTTCTAGATGAACCCCACGAAAATCACCCTGGATGATTTGAATTACTTCCGCTAAATTATTTAATTGCACCGAGCGTACAGCCATTTCCGCAAGGTCTTCTTGTAACTCAATCCCCGTAATCTTAACCTTTGACGCTCGTGTGCTTAAAATCAAAGGAATAACCCCTGTCCCTGTACCCAAATCTACAATGCGATCTCCTGTTTTGACCGTGGCAAAATGGGCTACCAGGACAGAATCCAAAGTAAAACGGAAGCCTTTTTGCTTCTGGATGAGCCGCAAATTATTAATCAGCAAATCATCTACAGTTTCATCAGCTTTGATCACAATCTTCTCTCTCAATTTCGTTGTCTCCATCCTACCGGCTTAATTTTCTTGCTCCTGCCTCTCAGGTGAATCCTATCGTATCAACCCTTCTAGCTGAATCCTGTTGTGCCTATTCCTCCGTTGTGCACCCCTTCTAGCTGAAGCTGTTGTGCCTGAGAGTTTATTGCGTGTAAAGCTAAACAGACTTCACGAAGACGCAGTGAAGAAAGCAGAAGGGCGAAAAGGATGTGAGCCCCAGCCCTCGCACATACAGGAGGTATAATCGAAGGCGGTCTGCTTTCTTCTGCACCGAGTGTTAGTCTGTTCTCTTCGCAGCCCAAAACTCTTGGGCACTACAGCTTCAACGCCCTTATAGTTTGCGCAAGAAGCCTACACAGAAGAGGCAATCCCCTTCTTGACGCGTCTGCCCAAAATGCAGATGACAAATATGAAATCCTTCTTGATATAGTTTTACTAAATTATCATAGCCTTGCCCCTGAATCTTCTTCACATTGCTTTCTACTTGGGCCTTATCCTCATCTGTATAGCTGCACAGCTGACGTCTAAGCCTTTCATTCTCCTCTTCCAAAGCAAAAGCCAACATTTTTAAAGATGTAATCTCCTCTAGCAAGGCTTGATATTGTTCTTCCAGTTTTATCAAACTTTCTGTCAGCTTCATCTTATAACTACCTCTTTTTCCTAATTTTCATCTTCTAAATTAACGAGAAGATCATCCTCGTCATAATTAAGGTCTTCCGGATTGTAAGGCAGCGGCTCCTCCTGTCCCTTTTTCTTGCATTGGTAACAAACGCTTTCATAATTTAAACAACACATCAAGCGTCCGCAAATACCCGATATTTTTGTGGGATTAAGGGATAAATTCTGTTCCTTCGCCATTTTAATGGACACCGGTTCAAAATCCCCTAAAAAGGTGGTACAACATAATTCCCGTCCGCAGGAACCGAGACCGCCTAGCATTTTAGCTTCATCACGTACCCCTATCTGCCTTAATTCAATCCTCGTTCTAAAGATTGCCGCTAAATCTTTAACTAATTCTCTAAAATCAACTCGCCCTTCTGCCGTAAAATAAAAGATAATTTTACTGGCATCAAAAGTGTACTCCACATTAACCAATTTCATAGGGAGTTGATGTTCCAGAATTTTCTCCTGGCAAATCTCTTTGGCTTTTTCTTCTTTTGCCCAATTGGACTCTGCCTTTTCCAAATCCTCGGGTGTAGCTTTACGTAAAACCTTTTTTAAAGGAAGGACAACCTCTTCATCCGAGACCTTCCTCAAACCTAAAACTACCTCTCCCAAATCCAATCCGCGTGCTGTTTCCACAATCACCTTAGTATGCACTGGTAACTCTAGCTCTCCGGGATCAAAATAATATATCTTACCAGCAGATTTAAATCTTATGCCAACAACTTCAACCATTGGGGATAACCCCCCTTTCTCTTTGCTCTATATTTCTCAACTTGATCAATAATACCTCCATTGTCAAACGATAATTTCCATTGTTTTTTATAGCATAAACTGCTTTGTTTATTTCTTCTAAAGCGGTAAAACATCCTGCTAAGTCAGCACCGGAAAAATCTTGCTCCACTATTTTGTTCCGATACATAACCAACAGCCATTCCAAAGTAAGCTCGCATAATTTTCTGTTCTTAGCCTTATCTAATTTTTCAGCCCAGGAAAAAATTTCGTGATAGCCTCCCTGCTTTATTGCTTTAAATTTTTCCTTGGCCTGCTCCCAAAATTGCTGATAGACCGGATTATCTACCATTTCCAAAGCCTTACTGGCAGACCCTTGAGCTAAATCAAGAGTAGGAGGCGTCTCTTTGCCTTGCTGCTGCAAGATTTTTCGCAAAACCATCTCATCCAGATAAGAAAAAGGAAGCGGTTGACAGCGCGAATGAATGGTGATCGGCAATTTATTCAGATCATTGGCCAAGAGAATAAACACAGTCTCTGCTGGTGGTTCTTCCAAAACCTTTAATAAACTATTAGCGGCTTCAATAGTCAAAAGATGTGCATCATCAATAATTATAACCTTAAATTTGCCCTCATAACATTTATAATACACCTTTTCCTGTAAAATCCGCATCTGCTCTATTTTCAAAGAATTACCATCAGGCCTGACTACAATAAGATCCGGATGACTACCCGAAATTATTTTTCTACAAGCAATACAAGTGCCACAAGGCTCTGCCTCCTCTGTAGGAGAACTACAATTTAATAATTGGGCAAAAGCTACCGCTGTCTTAAACTTGCCTACACCTTCCGGCCCATAAAACAAATAAGCATGGCTGTTTCTTCCGGCTTTAAATCCTGCTTTAAGAAGAGCAATTGCCCTGTTTTGACCATATATATCTTTAAACCCCATCTCTGTACCACCCTTGCGAAGATAAATCCCTAAAAAATAAATATAAATCCCTTATGAGTATAAATCAATCAGTAACCCTCGTATACTATCCAATTTTTTCAACAGCTTAACCGCATCCTTTTGCTTATCCAAAACAATCTCCGTTAATTCTTCCAACTCCTGATTTAATAATTCAATGCGTTGAAAAAGCTTCGGGCGTCCGCTTCTTGACCAACTTGTCTCTTCCTTTAAACCATAGACCTGACGTTCAACTTCCCCCAAAAAACCCTGCAACAACCGTTTATAAGCTAATAAATCATAAACGGAAAAGGTTTTAACCAACTGTTTACCCTTTTCCTCTAAATTTTGCAACAACTGCTCGAGCTTTTCCCGTAAAAAAGCCGAACTCTGCTCTTGCAGCACATCCTGAAAATTTTGTTGCTGCTGGGATGCAGGCCTGACTTTGCCTACATGGTCAAACCTATCTACTTTTGACCGTATGTTTTTACTGGTTTTTTCATTTTCTATTCTCATTGTTTTTACACCTTAAGAACAGTAATTTTTTCCTCAGCGCTGACTCCTTGCACCCTTAACTTTTCACGTAGTGCCCAGCGGACATATTCGAGATGCTCCGGCTCAATGACCTGACCCGGCCATAAACAAGGAATCCCCGGCGGATAGATCGTTAAAGCTCTCCCACAAATACGTCCTACCGCCTCATCAATTTTCACTACTTCCTTCTTATTATAATATACCTCTCTTGGTGTCAAGAGTAAACGAACAGACTCCTCATAAAAAGAAACCGGAAGGGGCAAAGAATCCAGGGCTTTTTTCCTGTTCTCTCGCCCAATTTGCCGTAAAGCTATCCCTACTCTGCTTACATCTGCAGAAGAATGTCCCCAAGTAACCAAAAACAACACCGCATAATAATCGAACATTTCCACAACAATACCATACTTTTCCCTTAACAGCTCGGCTAATTCCCAGCCTGTTAAACCAAGTTCTGCCGCGGAAACCAGCACTTTTGTGGGATCATGATACCAACCCACAGGCAACGGCTCGTCCGGAAACACTCGGAAACCCGGTATTTCTTCGATTGTTTTCCTTAATAAAAAAGCTGTTTCCAAAGATTTGCCCACCAGAGCAGCTCCCTCTGTCCTCAATTGCGCCTGAACACTATCCAAAGAAGCCATTAATAAATAAGAAGGACTTGTGGTCTGGAGAATATTTAAAGCCTCCCTTACCGGTGCCCTGAATTTTTCCGTATTTACATGCAACATACTGGCTTGGGTTAAAGCAGACAAAGTTTTATGTGTACTTTGGATAACTATATCCGCTCCTTCTTTTTGCAAAGATAGGGGCAATTCACTCTGAAAAAACAAATGCCCACCGTGTGCCTCATCGACAAGATGACAAAGCCCTTTTTCCTTTATCAGCTTATTAATTACTCCGGCTGAATACCCTACTCCTTGATATGTAGGGTTCACAGTAAACACTAAATCTATATCTGTCTTTCCGGCAACCTGTGCCACCCTTTCTTGCTTCCCTGGTATCTTGGCTATCTCTGGCATCTTGGCTACCGGTGCCTTTTCTGCAGAAACAACTTTCTCTGATGTTTCCCCCTCAGACACTTCATCAGGTGCCTCTTCTTCAAGCAAAGAGGAAAGTTTTTCCGCAGAGAGTCCCAAAGGGATTCCCCACTTCTTCTCCATTTGTACAGGAGAAATTAACGGTACGCCTCCGCTTAAGATTAAACCATTCAATACAGAAATATGCGCATGCCGCGGGATGATTACCTTCCCTTGTGGTCGATTTATTGCTAAAAGAGCCGCCTGAAGACCTACCGTAGACCCATTAACCAAATAAAAAGTTTCCCTGGCTCCGAACAAATCTGCTGCTAATCTTTGCGATTCATACAAACAACCACAAGGATGATGCAGATTATCAAGCCCCGGTACTTCTGTAAGGTCCAGTTGCAAAAGCCCTTGTTGCAGTAATTGTTGAAAACAGCTTTCACTCCCTTGGCCCTGTTGATGACCAGGAGTATGAAACCCTAAAAAACTATGTTTTAAGTATTCTGAAATCTCCTCTATTAACGGCATTTTCAGCAATTTTCTTCATCCTTGCTCTAAAAAATTTTAAGCTGTACAACATCTTCTTCCTCTTTAATTTTATCACATCTTTAGCGACTTCAACCAGTTAACCAAAAAAACATAATTTATGAGTAATAATATTTTATTTTTAATTTACTTTCAAAACATAATATGCTATCATACTTTATAACGTATACAAATAATGTTACCCTATTTCGGGACATTTTTGTATTAATGACATCATTATTAACAAATTCTGGTTATTTTTTAAGGAGGGTATCAAATGGTAACCAAATTAGGAATTAATGGGTTTGGTCGAATTGGCCGTATGTGCATGAGGGCAGCTTTAGAAACCCCCGAAGTAGAAGTTGTCGCCATTAACGGCACCTCAAGTCCTCAAGCATTAGCTCATCTCCTAAAATACGATTCTATTCATGGCAAATTAAACAACCAAATCGAAACAACTAACGATAAAATTATCATAGACGGACATCCAATTCACATCTTATCTGACCGCAACCCGGCTAACCTGCCTTGGGGAGATTATGGAGTAGACATTGTCATTGAGTCTACCGGGAAGTTTAAGACAGGTAGTGCTTGTCAAGTACATTTAGACAATGGAGCCAAAAAGGTAATCATCTCTGCTCCGGCAAAAGAAGAAGACATTACTATTGTTATGGGCGTAAACGAAAATAAATACAATCCGGAAAAGCACCACATTATCTCTAATGCTTCCTGTACAACCAACTGTATTGCCCCAATTCTTAAAGTTATAAATGATACCTTTAATATTCAATCCGGTTTTATGACTACAGTTCATGCCTTCACAACCGACCAACGCAGTCTTGATAATAGTCATAAAGATTTACGTAGAGCCAGAAGCTGTGTCCAATCTATTATTCCTACCACCACAGGTGCAGCTAAATCAATCGGTATTGTTATACCGGAACTGGCCGGTAAGCTTAACGGGGTTTCCGTTCGTATCCCGGTTCCCAACGTATCTTTAGTAGATCTGGTCTTAGAACTACAAAACGAAACAACCGTAGAAGAAGTTAACCGGATTTTAGAAAATGCCGCCAGAGGACAATTAAAAGGAATCTTAGATTATTCCAGAGAACCACTGGTTTCTATCGACTTTTTAGGCGATCGTCATTCTGCAATTGTTGACGCACTTTCTACTATGGTTGTAGCTGATCGTATGATTAAAATAATGGCTTGGTATGATAATGAACGAGGCTATGCCTGCAGAGTCATTGATCTTGCCGCTTATGTAGGAGAAAAACTTTATCAAGAAAATTACCCCAATACATCACAAGTAATAGCTGGTTAGTAGAAAGGGGGAGATTGCTTTGACAGATACATGTCAGGGGTGTCACGGAACCGGTAAAATTATTGTAGACTGTCCTTACTGCCGTAGTACGGAATCCTTTGAACATGAAGAATTAGCTTCTGATGTTTGTCTTTGTTGCAATAACGAAGGCCATGTCGAAGACGTTTGTCCTATCTGTGAAGGAGCCGGTAAAATCTTAGAAAAAACTTACATTTGATTATTGCAAAAAAAATCACTTCTCGGGAAAAATAAGAACATAAATTACATACGCATACAGGAGTGAAAAAATTGCAGCGAAAGAAAAAAGGCCCCATAGATACTGTTGCTTTAAGTAAAAAATATAAATGTGACATCAACAGAATCATCAGAGCTTGGAAAAACGGGAAAAACGACTATGAATTGTCTCAAGCCTTAGGGATTAACACAATAAAATTAATGCAAATCCGACAAGAAATCGCTGTTGCCCACGAAAAAGAACGTCAACAAAACCGCAAAAGAAGCTATTCTGCTAAAACAACTCCTTTAATAAAACTCGATTAAAACTTCATTGTTTTATTTATTGATTAGGTTCTGGCAATAACTTGCCAGGACCTTTTTTAAAGAGAATTTCTCGCAATTTAGCAATGGCAATATTATATTTTTCCGGTTCTTCCACATTGCTACTAATTATTTCTTGTTCACATTGGGTACAAATAAAAACCCCTTTAAGAAAAAAACCACTGCGCATTCCCTCTTGAGGAACAAGATTACACAAAAAACAGATAGGTAAAACCTTCCGGTCATCATCTATGACCCCGATTTTTGTTGTGTCTGAGATTAATCCAAGCTTAAACTTTTTATCAACCTTTTCTTGCATTAAAGCTACTCCCTAAAACATTTCTTTCTCTATACATATTCTGGTCTACTTGTCAGGGTTCTAAACTTCCTTTGCTATTATTTCTCAACTGATGGGCGTGTGGCACGGGGACGTTTCTTCTGCCACGTTTTCACTATAAAAATTAACTTCGCTTTAAAAATGTGGCAGAAGAAACGTCCCCGTGCCACACCAGAAACGTCCCTGTGCCACACAAAAAACAGCTTCATCCTAAAACGAAGCTGCTTATTAAAAAAATAATTACTGGCAACGACATACTCTCCCGGGCCTTAAGACCAAGTACCATCTGCGCTGAAGGGCTTAACTGCCGTGTTCGGGATGGGAACGGGTGTGACCCCTTCGCTATTGTCACCAGTAANTTTANTGTTCTACTTGACCTAACGTTTTACCTAGCAATTTTGTTACATATAGTATCCACTAGATAAAACATAATCAACTTTATCTTCTTTAGTTACAAAGAATATTTTACATCATCTTGATTATGATGTCAATTATCTTAATTTGGTATTCCTTGTAGCATGGAGATTGTGGCATAGGGACGTTTCTTCTGCCACGTTTTCGCTGTAAAACCAACTTCGCTTTGAAAATGTGGCAGAAGAAACGTCCCCATGCCACAACGTCCCTGTGCCACATATTCTTTCAAAAGTACACAGATTAAAGAATTGTTTTGAGGAAGATTTAAGGTCAAGTCCTCGGCCTATTAGTACCGGTCAGCTCAATACATTACTGCACTTACACCTCCGGCCTATCTACCTGATGTTCTTTCAGGGGCCTTACTTCCCTTGCGGGAATGGGAAATCTCATCTTGGGGGGGGCTTCGCGCTTAGATGCTTTCAGCGCTTATCCCTGCCAGACATAGCTACCCAGCACTGCCCCTGGCGGGACAACTGGTACACCAGCGGTCTGTCCAACCCGGTCCTCTCGTACTAAGGTCAGATCCCCGCAAATTTCCTACGCCTGCGATGGATAGGGACCGAACTGTCTCACGACGTTCTGAACCCAGCTCACGTACCGCTTTAATGGGCGAACAGCCCAACCCTTGGAACCTACTACAGCTCCAGGATGCGATGAGCCGACATCGAGGTGCCAAACCTCCCCGTCGATGTGAACTCTTGGGGGAGATAAGCCTGTTATCCCCAGGGTAACTTTTATCCGTTGAGCGATGG
>JGI24710J26742_10002904_pt1 | contig 14872 bp, 11 predicted proteins | sample BioPla2DNA2_FD_26742 | JGI IMG/M metagenome (IMG submission 26742) | reverse complement strand
GCTTCCTTATATGGAAAATGGTCTTGAGAACCGTATGAAGGACGCTGCTTTTGAATCGGCTACTGTTGAAGAGTTTGTTAACAAGGTTGTAACCAAAAGATATCCCGCCTCCCGGGTGAAAAGAATAATTATTTGTGCACTAACAGGCTTAACCAATGATTTTTTAGAGTCACTAAAGTCAAACGGCTATGCCCAATATATCCGTATTCTTGGCTTTAACGAAACAGGCCGCCGGATTTTATCAGATAATAAAAAGAAGGTTTCCCTTCCCATTATCACAAAACCGGCAAGCTTTTCTAAAATGGAAAGTAATTTNGCAAGCCAATTATTTCAACATGAAATACGCTCAACAGCTGCTTATGTTTTGGGCTATCCGGACAAAAATTTGAGATACGGTAATGTCGAATTAACCACATCACCCATACGCGTCATATAAGACGAGACAGGGGACGGTTCCCCGTCCTGCTGTCCTGCCATTATCCTTCTTTTGCTCTTTCAAGCATCAGCTTTATTCTGTTTATTTGATTCACTTCACTTGCTCCGGGGTCATAATCTATGGTTACAATATTGGACTCTGGATACAAATCCTTAATAAGCTTTATCATTCCCTTTCCTGTAATATGATTAGGCAGACAGGCAAAGGGCTGCATGCAGATAATATTTTTTGCCCCTTCCCGGACCAGCTCCAGCATTTCGGCCGTCAAGAGCCACCCCTCACCTGACTGATTGCAAAGTGAAATATATGGCTCTACACTCTTTGCCATATCATATATTGTNGGAGGAGCTTTAAATCGTTGACTGTCTTTTAGGGCTATACGCATGTCATTTCTATAACCTTCTATAAATTTTGCTGCAATATTTCCGAGTAATCTTGTTCTTTGATTACCGGAAAGATACCTATACTTATATTCATGATTAACTGCACAATAAAGGAAAAACTCAATAAAGCCGGGCACCACCATTTCTGCACCTGAATCCTCCAGAAATGAAACCATATCGTTATTAGCATAGGGGTGATATTTTACAAGAATTTCACCTACCAGACCTACCCGAGGCTTTTTCTGTTCCTTTACAGGAATACTTTCAAAGTCCGCAACTATTTTTTTTAAATTACCGCGATACTCCTTTTTGTTAATTAATCTGACACTTTCCTTGCAGATATTAATCCACTTATTGAAAATTATATTAGTGGAGCCCGGTATCTTCTCATAGGGCCGAACCTGTAATAGAAGCTTCATCAGAAGATCACCATAAACAGCAGCCATCATCACCTTGACAATAATAGGCAAAGACAGCTTAAATCCCGGATTCTTATGAAGCCCTGATAGATTCAATGAAATAACAGGCACCCTCTCAAATCCGGCCAGTTTCATAGCTCTTTTTAGAAGGGCAAGGTAATTACTGGCTCTGCAGGGCCCTCCTGTTTGAGTAATGATTACAGAGGTATTATTAGTATCATATTTTTCTGACTGCAAGGCCCTTAACAGCTGTCCTATCACGATAATTGACGGATAACAGGAATCATTGTTCACATACTTTAAGCCAACCTCTACATCCTCTTTTTCCACAGTGGGCAGGATCTCTAAATTGTATCCTTCGCTCCTTACAGCATTCTGAATAAGTTCAAAATGTATTGGTACCATCTGAGGCGCAAGGATGGTATGCTTATGTCTCATTTCTTTTGTGAATAAGGGCCAGTCCTTACCTGGTTTAATGACTGTGATATCGNTTTTTTGCCCTTTTGCCTCCATTGCTGCTTTCAAGGAGCGCAGTCGGATCCTCACTGCTCCAAGATTATTTACCTCGTCNATTTTTATCATTGTATAAAGCTTACCGGTTCTGNCCAGTATTTCCTGAGCCTGTTCAGCGGCAACAGAATCAGGCCCGCATCCGAAGGAATTAAGCTGCACCAGCTCCAGATTATCTTGTTTCGAAACGAAATCTGCCGCCTCATATAACCTGGAATGATAGAGCCATTGATCCAGAACCCTTAGCGGCCTCTCCACCTTTCCAAGATGGGCAACCGAGTCCTCTGTAAAAACGGCTAACCCCAGCGATGTCAGAACATTTGGTATGCCATGATTTACTTCTGGATCCAAATGGTAAGGTCTTCCTGATAAAACAATACCCCTTGACCCGGTTTCCTTCAGCCATTTAAACACATCATAGCCTTTATTGCGTAGGTCCTCCTTAAATCTTAAGTCCTCATTCCAGGCCACGGATACTGCATTTTCCACTTCTTTATANGTTACATTGAATTCCCTCAACTCTTCATGAAGTCTTGATATAAGCCTCTTTCTATTGTCATAGGGAATATAAGGGGTGTGTATTACAACACCATTTTCATTCAAGGCATCTATGTTATTTCTGATGACTTCGGCATAACCTGCAACAATAGGGCAGTTAAAGCAATTATCGGCTTGTGCTATTTCTTCCCTTTCCTTTTGAATGCATGGATAAAATATATGCTTTATATTTTGATTAATAAGAGAAACAATATGTCCATGAACAAGCTTTGCAGGGTAACAGGCTGTGTCGGAGGAAATGGTGTCCATACCTAGCTCATAAATCTTACGACTTGATGGCGGCGAAAGAATAACTTTAAACCCCAGTTCAGTAAAAAAGGTAAACCAGAAGGGGTAATTTTCGTACATGTTTAATACCCTGGGTATTTGCTAATATGTGATAAAGAAGCAATAGAAATGTAAAAAATTTTGCCGTTCCTATCCGGCACTTAGCTCTTGTGTCGGATAGGTCGGGCGGTCATTCGGGCAAGTCCACCTTGCCAACGAAAGAATAGTAAATCTCAATGTCCTGTCTGCGTGTGCCGTTTTCATCGTAGCTGCACTCATGCACAACGATTTTCTCTACAAACTCCCGCAGCAGAGTAGGGGTAAGTTCTTCAAAGCTGGTATGCCGCCGGACAACATTCATAAACTTTTCTGCGTTCACGGTGGCTTCCTGTGCTTTGGAAAGCTCCGCTTGGATAGCGGCGGCTCTTTCTTTCAGTTCCCGTTGCTCTGCTTCATAGTCTGCCGACAGCTCTGTGAAACGCTCGTCTGATATGCGCCCGGTCACGCTGTCCTCATACAGCCGCTTGAAGATAGCGGATAACTCGGCTATGCGTTTCTCGGCGGCTTCCAGTTCCTTTTTCTTGGCGGCGTTCCTGCGCTTGCCCCCGTCCTCGTTCTGCTCAATCAAGAGCTTCATAAACCGGGCTTCATGCTTTGCCGCATAGCTTGTCACTTTCCGCAGATTGGAGAGTACACCAGCGGTCAAGAGGTCGGTGCGGATAAAGTGCGCCGTACAGTCATGGGTGCGTTTCTTGTAGTTGCCGCAGATATAACAGTCCTGCTTGCGCTTGTCTGTCTGGTATCGCTGCTGATACATGACGCTGCCGCAGTCCGCACAGAACAGTATGCCGGAGAACAAGCCCACTTCATCATAGCGGTTGGGGCGTTTGCGCTGCTTGCGAAGCTCCTGCACCCGTTCCCATGTTTGCGTGTCTATGATAGGCTCGTGGTGGTTCTCGAAAATCACTTGCTTTTCCGGGGAATTTTCTACACTGTGCTTGACTTTGTAAGAAAGTTTTTCTGTCTTGAAGTTTACCAGACAGCCCGTGTATTCCCGGTTTTCAAGGATATGCACAACGGTATTGGTCGCCCACTTGCACTCATAGCCGGGGTGGTAGCGGCGGGTGCTGCCCGTCCTGCGGTATTCCAGCGTTCCCGGCGTGGGGATTTGCTGCTCTGTGAGCATACGGGCTATCTTGGTCGGACCATTCCCGGCAAGGCAGAAATTGTATATCTGCTTGACTACGGGTGCAGCTTCCTCGTCAATGATGAAATTTTCGTCCTCGTCCATGAGGTAGCCATACACAGGCTTGCTTGTGATAGGCTTGCCACTCATGCCTTTTGAGCGTTTCACTGCTTTGATTTTCTTGCTCGTATCTCTCACCAGCCATTCGTTAAAGATATTCCGCAGCGGGGCAAAATCATTGTCGCCCTGTGCGCTGTCCACTCCGTCATTGATAGCGATGAAGCGGACACCTTTCTGTGGGAAAATCATTTCCGTGTACATTCCCACTTGCAGGTAGTTTCGCCCTAACCTCGACATATCCTTTACGATAACTGTCCCGACTTTTCCGGCTTCAATGTCCGCAAGCATGGCTTGAAAACCCGGTCTTTGAAAGTTCGCACCAGAATAACCGTCGTCCGTGTACCAGCGCAGATTGGAAAAGCCGTTCTGCTTTGCATAGGTTTCAAGGATACGCTTCTGATTGGAAATGGAATTGCTCTCGCCTTGCAGCTCGTCCTCATGGGAAAGTCTTGGGTAAAGGGCGGTAATTGGTTGTTGGTTGGTCTGTCTTAACATAAAATCCTCCGTTTCCGACAGCCAGCCCCACTATTCCGTACCTTGATTGTACCACATGGGGCGGCTGTCTGTATAGCGGCAAAAGCGTCAAATCTGCTTCTTTATGGTCGGTCAAATCGCCGTTTTTTGTGTAGCAGCTTCCGCTTCCAGCACTTTCATCATCTTGTCGGCTGCGGTGTCGGTTGCGCCCTGCTTGAAGAAGCCGGAAACGGTAAGGACGGAGTTGCCCATGCGGATTTCCGTTACACAGTCCGGGCGGCGGTCTGTTTTGGTGGTGCTTGTCTGTTTGGTTTCTGTCATAGGCTCTCCTTTCGCTGCTTCATCAGTTGCTTTAATCGTTCCAGCTTTTCCTGTGCGGTTTCCTTTCGGAAGTTGCTACCCGTGAAGCGGACGGGGGCGCACATGGAAGTCAGCCTGTCATAGATACGGGCGTGGGGCGTGTCCTGCGGGTGCTGCAATTCCTCCAGCGTGAGGTTGGTCGTGGCGATCAGCGGCTTGCCGCTTCGGTAACGGCTGTCAATCACGCTATAAACCTGTTCCAGCCCGTATTCTGTCCCTCGCTCCATACCGAAATCATCAAGTATCAGCAGGGGGTAGCTGCAAAGGCGGGAAATATACTCATTCCTGCCCTCAAAGCTGGCGGCAAGGTCATTGAGTATTGTTGCAAAGTTTGTCATGCAGACGGCAACCTCTTTTTCCATAAGGGCGTTGGCGATACAGGCGGCAAGGTAGCTTTTTCCTGTCCCCACGCCGCCCCAGAACAGGTAGCCGATATTTTCAGCCTGCATGGTTTCCCAGCTCTCCACATAAAAACGGGCGGTTGCGGTCTGCGGGTTTCTGCCGTTGTCATGCTCAAATGTCCAGTTCCGCATAGCAGGGTCGGTAAAGCCCCGGCGTTTCAAGTCCTCCACTGTTTCAAGGTGCTTCTGTCGGCTTTCAGCGGCTTCCCGTTTTTCACGGGCTGCCCGCTGGCAGTCGCACTCTGTCGGGTGTCGGTCATGCCCTAACCATTGGGCGGTTTCTTTTGAAAAATAGGCTTCTTTGGGCGTATGGCACTTGCCGCAGTATAAAAGCCCGTCCTCGCCTGTGTAGTCCTCCGCTTCGGCGGTAGTGGCTGTAATGTCCGTAATCATAGCTTCAATCCCGTTTCTCATAAGCTCTCGCCCTCCTTGCATGAATAATCGGGTATGCCCTGTTTCGGGGCAGCCTTGCCTTTGGCAGCGTCCTCCTGCGCCCACTTGTAAATGGTGGCTGCATGGCTGTGGTACTGCTTCCCGGTGGAAGCGATATGGCAGGAAAGCCGGTCAATATAATACTCCCACTTGTCGGGCAGCTCTGTTTTCAACCCGGAAAGCTCTGTATCGGTCAGTATCACATTGTTGTATCTGCCATAAGCGGCGGGGGCGGGGTGTCCCGTTTCTCCCTCTCTCTCTTTTTCTATCTTTATCTCTTTCTCTAACTCTATCTCTATCTCTGGTGGACGAATGTCAGACAAATGTCCGCCTTTTGTCCGGGACGGTAAAAGTGCCTTGTTTTCCAGCCTTGCAGCCCGTTTCCTTTCGGCTTCGGTAGAGGACTGTCCTATCATCAGTTCAATGTCGGTCATATAGAAAGCCCCGCTGTCAAGCTGCTCCACAAGCCCCAACTGCCGGAAAATCTCTAAAGCCCTCTCAACCGTCCCTATCTGGTGGCGGGTCAGTGTCGCTATCATCTGTGCTGTGTAGGGGATATGCTCGTCAAGCTGCAACTTCCCGCCGTTTTTCAGCGATTTTAAGTACAGCTTCAAGAGGATATTGGAATATAAAATTCCGTCTTTCATATCTTCCAGCAGCACAATGGAGTCGCTGTCAAAAAAGTTCTCTTTCAGCTTGAGGTAGTAATACTTGCGGTTATCTGCCATTGTCCCTGTCCTCCTTTTTCCGGCGTTTGGAGTAGTAGCGGGGGCAGAGTATGATAACCGCCCGGAAGCTCTGCTTGCAGCTATGGGTACAGCCCCGGCAGAGGTCGTTGTATGTGATACGGTCGCAGGTGGTATTTCCGACTTTTACTTGCCGCAGGAAAAAAGACCATTCCAGCCGCCGTTTCTTGCTCATTCTTGGCATGGGTGCGCTCCTTTCTGCCGTTTCCGCTGGTGTGACGGTATCGGCGGTAATTCTGTATCATCTCGGTATCATTTTCGGGGTTTTTCTGCCCTGTAAGCCCGTTAAAAAATCCTTTGGTATTGCGGATAGGGTACGGGGCAGCCCCCTTGTTCTGTATGAGTTCGGGTACATTTTGGGGTGGTTTTTATCGCTCCTGTTCCTGCCTTTTCACAGGCTTGCGCTCCCGGCGTAAAATCTGGTCGATATTGCTCTTGACAGTCTGTAAGCGGCGGTATTCCTCCCGTTTTGCCCGGTAATCGTTGTAGCCGCTGTTTTTCTCTTTGATAAGGACTTCAATCTCTGCTTGCAGGGCTTTATAGCTCGGCAGCTTGGAAATGCCGTTCTCCCTGAAATAGCGGGCGGCTGCGTCTGCTATGATAAAGTCGCTTTCGTGCTTCTGTCGGTAGGCTGCTTTTGCTTTGGCGTTTTTCTGCTGTTTCAGCCCGTCCCGGACAGGGCGGGTCTTGGAATAGGCAAGCACCTGCCGTTGCAGCTCCTTTTTCCCGTCCAGCGTCTTTTCCACCTGCTTCAGCTCCGTAAGGCTTTCCCGCATGGCGGCATAGGCGGCAGAACAGGCTTCGTCCAGTTCCTCCGGGGAAGAAAAGCCGTACTGCTGATAGGCGGTAACGGTAGCTGCCATTTGCTTTAGATTGTGTTTTGCCGCCCAACGGTCATAGCCCACGCCCTTGCCCTCGGCTCGCTTGGCTTCCCGGTCAACCATGCGCTGCAAAGTGTTGTCTGCCGGGATGGTTTTTGCGGCTTTTTCCTCCCGCAAGCGTTCCTTTTGGGTGTGGGGGTATTCGGGCATGGCTGTGGTCTGTTCGGCAGCTCTGCGGGCGTTCTGCGTGAGCAGGGCAAGGACAGCAGCCTTGTCAAAATCGTCCCCCAGCTTCCGGGCGGTGATAGGCTTCGTCCTGTCCGGCGTGAGGTAGGAAAGTCGCCCCCGGCTCTCCTTGACGGTCACGCCCTCCCGCAGCAAAAGGGAAGAAAACTCGTCAAAGCTGGTAGCTTGGGAAAGTGCCTGCCGTATCGTCCGGCGCAGCTTCGCCTTGTCCGTTTCAAACTTGGTGGACTTGGTCGGCTGTCCTGCGGCTTCTCTGGCGGCGTTCTCTTTATCAAGGGCAAGTTGCCCTTTCTTTGCCGCCCAGTATTCCCGTTCCGTTATCCGTTCCTTGCTGCCGTTCAAGAGGTCGATTTGGTAAAGCCCCTCCCGGTGGCACATCTCCATGACTTCACTCTTGAAATATTCCATAGCGGCGTTGGTGCAGCGGTGCTTGCAGCCCTCCCGTGTATCGGCGGGTCTGTCCATGTAGGGCAGAAGCGGGACTTCATAAATCCGCAGGGAGTTGAGGACGATATGCACATGGATATTGCCGCTGTGGTTATGCCCATCCGGGTGGGTGCATACAAGGGCTTGGTGTCCGGGGAAATGCTCTTTACAGAACTGCTCGCCCAGCTCCTGCGCCCGGTCTACGGTCAAGCCGTTGTCTGTCCCGTCCCGTGGGTCAAAGCTGATGATATAGTGGTGGCTTTTCACATCTTCCCGTTTTTGGTTTTTCTCATAGCGGAGATTGGCTCGCATACAGGCAACAGCGAAATCCTCGTCCCCGCAGTTAAGGGAAGAAATGCGGTAATCCTCCCTCGGTATCAGCCGCCCGTTTTCATCAAGGGTGGGCTTCATGGTAAACTCGTCATGCTCAAATGTGAGGTAGGCTTCCGCTGCGCCATAGTCGGCATTTTTAGAGCTGATATGTTTGAATGTTGCCAACAGCGTCACCCACTTTCTGCAAGACTTCAAACTTTAGGGCAGCAAGGTCGGAAACCGCCGCCCGTACCTCCCCGGCAAGCTGCGGGTAGGGACTGTGCCACTCGTTCAGCGTCCGGGCTATCTGGTTTAAGTTGCCGCCGATCCTGCCGTATTCGGCAGTCAACTTCCCGACAGCGGCAAGCAGCTCATCGTTGACGGGGGAAACGGTTATGATGGGGCGTATGGCTGCCCCGGTTATGGCTTGCCGGATAAACTCGGCTTGGCTCATGTTGCAGGCAGAGAGCCTTTCCGCAAACTCGGCGTATTCTTCCTCGGTCATGCGTGTCTTGACTATCCGGCTGCGGTGCGGCGTGTTGTATCGTTTTCGCATGATAAAAACCTCCTTTCGACTGCCGCATGGCTGCGGCGGGATAAGCGGCGTAAGCCGCATAAGCAGGGTTTGGGGAAGGCACTCCCCAACAAGATTCCCGCAGGGGCAAAATGAGCGATAAGCGAATTTTGGTACTGCGGTAGAATCTTGCTCTTAAAAAGTGACGGTTTCCGGGCTGTCCGCTCACTATCCGCCATGCGGGGCTTGCTTTATTGCGTTCCGGCGAAAAATTCCCTCGACACCTTTAGTGCCGCAAAGAAGAACTTTGCCAAAGCTGCGGAAATATTTCTCCCTCTAATACCTACAAAACTGAAAAAAGCAAAATGGACGTTGATTTGCAAAAATATCTCCCTATTCCTTACAACACCACACAAGCCGGAATAGGCGGAGATTTTTGGAAATTTCTTTCTATCCCCTTTGCACAGCATAGTACCGGCAGTTTTCAAAAATGCAAAAAATAAGCGCAAAAAAACAGGAAACCTTTTTGTGATTCCCTGTTTTCGCATTTTTCCATTTGTGTATGACGATTATTAAGTTTTCAGATGCTTATCATAATTCTTGAATCGGTATGCCCATTACCTGTCCGGGCAATTCTTTTTATCCATTTGATGTTCCATGCTTTTCCTTCTTTCTATCAAGACTACAGCCTCCAAAACAAATAGCAACACCAAAGATACACTTGTTTTGAATTTACTGACTGTTTTCAATTTCGTTTTCTATAAAATAATTTGCTATTTCAAAAGCCCTTATCCGCCTTTTCGCCAAAGTAATTTGTGACTTATATCTCTCTGGATTTTCTTTTGCTTCAAAGGTTATAATGGTTTCTCGTAATTTATGCAATGTTGAATCAATTTGCCTTTTTGCTTCAATTAAATCTTCCTTAGTATATTCCATTATTACCCTCCATAACTTCTGATTGTTGTCGTCTTGGCTATTATATGTCTTTTCTTCCCAAAATGCTATAGACTTTTATACTTCTTGTTCATCAAAGCGAAACTTGAATAGAGCGGCGACAAGCCGGGATTCTATACTGTCCTCGGTATCTTTGTTGACATGTCCGTTTTCAAGGGTGGCGCACCGAATCCTTTTTTTGTAATGCTGTAAAACTTTTTCCACGGCTTCCGGTTCTCCATTCAAAATAGATTCTCCTTTTACGATAAAATTTCTTACTGGGGTAACACGCAAAAGGTCATGTTTCCTTTTGAAACATATGCCGAACCTTGTCTAAACGGCTGTTCGGGCGGCGTGGCTGAAATACAGGCTCGCCGGAAGTTTCCTGATACCCTTTTAATTCTGTAATGCAAACACTTCTTCCATTGGTATAAAAATTCAAATCATTCCTATATTCACCGATACAACGGGCAGGGATTTCCCCCTTAAAAATAACTTCATCTTTTTCAAGTCTGGTTGATTCAATGATTGCGCAATACTTTGGTGCGTCATTATAAGCCCGTGAAAGATATTCCTGCGGTGCAAAAAGGGTAAAAGAAAGGTATGGTTCCAACAGCTGTGTCCCTGCTTTTTTCAATGCCTGCTCCAACACGACAGGCGCAAGAAAACGAAAATCAGCGGGGGTGCTGACCGGGCTGTAATAAACTCCATAATCAAAACAAATTTGGCAGTCTGTCACTCCCCAGCCATATAAGCCCTGCTCCATTCCATAACGCACACCCTCCATGACGGCATTTTGAAAACTTTGGTTTAAATAGCCGAGAGATACCTCGCTTTTATATTGTGTTCCGCTTCCAACAGGAAGCGGTGTTACAGTCAGACCAATAGATGCCCAAAACGGATTCGGCGGCACTTCAATATGAATCGTGCAGCTCGCTTTTTTTTGCGGTCTTTCCAGATAAATAACCGAAGGCTCTTTCATAGCCACGCCCACATGATATTTTTCTTCTAATAGCGAACAAATAACTTCTAACTGTACTTTTCCCAAAAAAGATAACATAATCTCATGGGTAACAGTATCAATGTCAAAATGCAAAAGAGGGTCTGTATCAGCAATCTCTGCGAGGGCATTTAACAGGGCTTCCCTTTGCTCCGGCTTTTGAGGCTCTATCGTTGTCCGAAGTAATGGCATGGGATTATCAATCCGTGTTTTGTTAGGCAGGAGTTTTTCATTTCCCAGAATGTCGTTCAGTTTCAAAGTATCATCAGCTAAAATAACAATTTCTCCCGGACAGGCATGGTCAGCCGGGACGATTTCACCATTTGACGGAATACACATTTCTGTAATCTTTATTTTTTTCTTTTTTGACAGCAGCAGGGTATCCCGTAAATGGAGCGTCCCATGATACAGGCGTAAATAAGAAAGCCGTTTTTTCCGCTCTGTATACTCAACCTTAAAAACATATCCACATAATTCAGACTGAATATCGTCTGTTTCTGTAATGAAAGTTTCTGTAATCGCTTCAATCAGTTTTTCTGTTCCTAAATTGTCTTTTGCACTCCCATGATAAACAGGAAACAAAGAGCAGCATCTGGTTCTTTTGCACTTTTCATATTGTAATTCCTGTATATCCAAAGAATCCTCTGCAACATATCGTTCTAATAGTTCATCGCTTCCGGAAATAATCATATCCCATTTGTCCAAATCAGAAATATCGGTCATGGATATTTTGGGCGACAGGGAAACCTCCTGCATGACAATCATATCACTGGTAAGTTTGTCTTTAATGCTTTGGTAAACACGCTGTAGGTCGATTCCATTTTGGTCTATCTTATTTATAAAGATAATTGTCGGAATGTTCATTTTCTGAAGCGCATGGAATAATATACGCGTCTGTGCCTGTACGCCGTCTTTTGCCGAAATGACTAAAACAGCTCCGTCAAGGACAGATAAAGCACGGTATGCTTCGGTTAAAAAATCCATATGACCGGGAGTGTCCACAATATTGATTTTATAATCATTCCAGCAAAAAGAAGTAACTGCTGTCTGAATGGTAATTCCCCGCTGCTGTTCCAAAATCATAGTGTCTGTTCTTGTAGTCCCTTTATCCACGTTTCCCTGTTCCGCAATCGCTCCACTGGTGTATAGCAGACTTTCCGTCAATGTTGTTTTTCCTGCGTCTACGTGGGCAAGAATGCCAATATTGATTATTTTCATGTGATTGTCCTCCTTTTACAGCCCGAAAGGGCACAAAAATCCCCAGCAGTAAAATACTTTTACCACTGGGGATTATAATTTGCGGACATACACATATACAGCATACACCTATTTGTGATTGCTGTTTTTTTGATATGTCAAAATTGATAAGGCAAAAGTATTCTTAAATTGGGTACAAAAACTAAGCTCCCACGAAAGGAACTATCACAATTCTTTGTTCCCACTATTTGATTATAGTTTTATTTAAGAATACCTTGCCGCATATTTTTTACTCCTTTTCTGGAATGAAGCTATTATACCACATCAGCTTTAGGAAAGAAAGTACCGGAAAGAATTTTTTCTTCCTCTTATATATAACAGTCTATGCACATTTCAATACTGCTTATCTTTGGGTCTTTGGCTCCTTTGATTCGGAATAGTGTGGTTCTGGCGATCTATCTCTTGTTTTCGGTTGCTTGCTTCTTTACCGTACATGAGCATTCCAATGGTGCCTCTAGGGGCATTTATAAGGGGTTTATAATCAAAAATCCTTTTTAGCTTATACTCAAATAAATTGGGAATCTCCTTGCCTTTTTTATTATCACCCTTTCCCGAGCCTCTTTCACACCGGTTTCCGGTGATATACCCATGACCATCTGAAAACTTTGTAATTGTAAGCACACAATTATTTGNACAACTTCCACATCGTGTGATTCTTGTTTTATACGAAAAATCTGAAAGCCTATCTCTCCCTATCAGTGAGGATCGCTCAGGCAAAGCGGATTTCCAGGAGTTCCTGGCTATTAGAGCAGCACCAAAGGCCCCCATCACTCCTGCCATGTCAGGTCTTACCACTTCTTTTTGTGTTATCAGCTCAAAGCATCTTAAAATAGCATCGTTTAAAAATGTTCCCCCTTGAACTATTATTTTGTCACCTAGCTCCTTTGCATCTCTCATTTTTATAACCTTAAACAGTGCATTTTTTACTACTGNGTAACAAAGTCCGGCTGCGATATCTTCAACTGATGCTCCTTCCTTTTGAACCTGCTTGACCTTTGAGTTCATAAACACTGTACATCTTGAACCTAACTCTGCAGGACTTTTTGCCTTCAGGGCCAATCTGGAAAACTCATGTACAGACAGATTCATTGATTTNGAAAATGTCTCAACAAAAGAGCCACAGCCTGACGAGCAGGCCTCATTCAACATAATGCTCTCTATAACACCATTTTTTATCTTCAGGCATTTCATATCCTGGCCACCGATATCCAGAATGGTCTCCACGCCAGGCAGGAAGTGCTCAGCCGCGGTATAGTGGGCTATAGTTTCTACCTCTCCTTTATCGAAGGATAATGCCGCCTTTATTAAATGCTCTCCATAGCCGGTAACAGCACTATAGGCAATAGTAGCATTGGAGGGAAGGTTCTCATAGATAGTCTTTAACATGGCTACTGCAGAATCTAAGGGACTTCCGTTATTATTTGTATATAGTGAGAACAGNAGATTTCCCTCTTCGTCTATCAGGGCAGCTTTACTGGTGGTGGAACCTATATCAAAACCAAGAAAACATCTTCCTTGATGCTTTGATACATCCTTTCTATTGATTTGATGCATTTGATGCCTCTTTATAAATCTGTTATAATCCTGTTCATTATCAAATAGGGGCTCTATATGCTCTGCTGCAGATAGATAATGGTTTTCGGTCTGTCTGGCCTTTTGTTTCAGCTCTTCTAAGGTAATCTCTATCTCATTNTTTNGGGATAATAGGGCAGCTCCTATAGCGACAAATAATTCTGAGTTCTCTGGTACTATCATCTGGTCCTGGCTTAATCCCAAGGTTTCCTGGAATCTTTGTCGTAATTGAGGTAAGAAGTGTAAGGGGCCACCTAAAAAAGCAACCTTCCTCTTGATCCTTCTACCACAAGCAAGTCCCCCTATAGTTTGATTAACAACAGCCTGAAAAATCGAAGCAGCAATGTCCTCTTTTTTTGCACCATCATTTAATAAGGGCTGAATATCGCTTTTGGCGAACACGCCGCACCTAGCAGCTATAGGATATATGACNTTATAATTCTCGGCTAATTTATTCAAGCCTGATGCATCTGTTTTTAACAAGGATGCCATTTGATCTATGAAGGCACCAGTTCCGCCGGCACAAATGCCATTCATTCTTTGGTCAACCCCATGGTCGTAAAATGTTATTTTAGCATCCTCTCCACCCAGCTCTATAATTACATTTACATCAGGAATAAGCTGTTTCATAGCCTGACTTCCTGCCACCACCTCCTGAACAAATGGAAGGTCTAGGGCCTTACATATAGATAACCCTCCAGAGCCGGTGATAGCAGCTGTAATCTTAATATTTCCAAGGACACTGTATAACTTTTCTAAAAATTCATTCAGATTTCTTCTTAAATCCGAATAATGCCTACCATACATGCTGTACACCAATTGGTTGTCCTTATCCAAAACCGCAACCTTCATGGTCGTAGAACCAATATCTATGCCCATGTGATAAGTTGTAATTACAGCTTTCTTATCAGCAGCTGCTGCTGCAGATTTTTTTATCAAAGCACCAACAGATTGATGACTTTTTTCCCGGGAATACGTTTTTGTGGACAGTTTTCTTTCCTCCTTCAGCCAAACAGGTACTTTCTATTAAGCTTGAAAAGCCCAAAAGCTATTATGACCAGAAAATGAAAAAGAAAACCTTATGGTATTTTAATAAAACAGGGTGGACAACCTGCCCACCCTATACGGTAATCAATCTGAAATTAATAATTCAGCTAAGCTGCTGTGTTTTCTTCACTTTGTCTGACAATTTCAGCCTGAATCAATGTTAAAATAATAGTCAACTGTAAAATCAGCTGCTTAATAATAAAAGAAGCCTGGATTAACTGATCTATTTCCTCCTGATTGTTATTCTCAGCGCTCAGCCTGACTATATCAGCCTGAATCTGTAACAGCAAAAAGTTTAGCTGTAGTATTGCCTGCAGTACTTCAAAATAATCCTCCAGCAAAGCCTCAATGTCTTGGTTATTCATATTTTCACCCCCAGCTTGTCTATCTTTATACATATTATGCTGTACAAGCTATGGCAGTTCATCTCAGAACATACTAACCTTTGGGGG
>JGI24710J26742_10002902_pt1 | contig 14874 bp, 10 predicted proteins | sample BioPla2DNA2_FD_26742 | JGI IMG/M metagenome (IMG submission 26742) | reverse complement strand
TTTGATTCTGGGTCTTTCGGTATCTCCATTTATTCTGCTGTTTCCTGCATACAAGATCAATGTGTTTTTTGGACTGCGGGGAAAGTGGGCGCTGATTCTTCCCTATGTGGCTACATCCATTTCTTTNAACACACTTCTTCTGGTGGGATATTTAAAAGCTCTTCCCAAAGAAATTGATGAAGCGGCAATCATTGACGGCTGCAGTGTCTGGGATCTTATGATTCGAGTCACTCTGCCCATGGCAAAGCCTGTTATTGCGACCATTGTTATCTTCAATGTGTTGTATATCTGGAATGAGTTTCCCTTTGCATCCGTAATGCTTAGAGATGCAGCGGATTACACGTTATCCATGGGCACATCGTTCTTTAAGGGAACTTATACAGTAGATTATGGCGGCATTGTTGCCACCAGCGTTATGATTATCATTCCGGAGCTGATTTTTTACGGCCTGTTCCAGAAAAACATTATTGAAGGCATAACTGCCGGCGCAGTCAAAGGATAATTTTATTTTCACTACTATCAATAAAAGGAGCAAATTATGAAGAAAAAAATTTCCGGTATTTTCAGTGGTTTAACCACGATTTCCAACGCCAGAAATGGACGTCTGTCTAGCTGGGACCAGCGTGGTATGAACCAGGACTATTGGGAAATTCCCGCTGGTGAAAGTGTCTGTTTGGGCGAAGTGGAAGGTCCCGGCTGTATTAAGCACATTTGGATGACCTCCTCCTGCCGCCGTGTAAAATCTCCAAGTATTCTGGACGCAGAGCAGAGTGCCAATGCTGCTCCTGTTATGGAGATCCATCCGGCACTAGGCGTTATCTGGGATGATTACGATCCTTTCTACTACAGAAAAGCACTTATCAAAATCACTTGGGATGATCAGGATACCCCCAGTGTTCTGGTGCCTTTTGGTGATTTCTTCTGCATAGGCAACTGCTATCCCGGCAATTTCTCATCTCTTCCTTTTAATGTGTCTCTGAAGCCCGAAGAAGCAGGCCGCTACGGCGCTCCCTGTTCTGTATCCTGCTATTTCCCCATGCCCTTCAACAAGAAGGCAAAAATCGAAATCATTAACGAGAATGAGCTGCCATTCATTCTGTATTTCTATATAGACTACGAAATGTATAGAGAGCCAATGAGCGATGATACTGCCTATTTCCACGCCAGTTGGAACAGAGAGAATCCCTGCAATGGCTGGGGTAATGAGCTTCAGGTCAATTCTCCTGAGGTCAATAGTGTCTCTAACTTAAAAGGTGAGAACAACTACACCGTTCTGGATGTGGAGGGCTGTGGTCATTATGTCGGCTGCAACCTGACCGTTAAGCACTACCAGGGTAGTTGGTGGGGTGAAGGTGACGACATGTTTTTTATCGACGGAGAGGAGTATCCCAGTCTGAAAGGCACTGGCACCGAGGACTACTTCAACCATGCCTGGGGCATGCAGAGAAATGCCTACCCTTTCTTCGGCACTATCGTTCATGAAGGTGATAGTGGCGACTTCCATGTGGCGTACCGCTTCCATATCACAGATCCGGTGCACTTTGAGAAGCATCTGCGGGTCAGTATCGAGCACGGCCATGCCAACCAACTGTCCGACGACTGGAGTTCCACTGCCTACTGGTATCAGCTTCTGCCCACTCGGACACCTCTGACGATTCTGCCAGTTGAAGAGCGTTTGCCCAATGTCCCTCAGCTAAATACGCCCGCTGCCCAGCTTCCGGAACTGACAGAGGAGATGAAGGCTGCAAGAGTCTATTGGGAAGACAGAAGGAATGCATACTTTCCCGAGCGCCAGAAGCAGTTCCGGATCAAGGAAGAGAAGGCCCGCAGAGAATCCCAAGCGAATACCGAATATGCAAAGCAACTTCGGGATGCGTACAACAAAAAGTAATCTGTAAAGAACGGAGATCATCATGTCTGAACAACTGATGCGTGACAGAATTCAGCAAGCGCACAAGTATATCAATGCCAATAAAGATCGTGTATTCCAGAGTAAATGGCGTCAAAGATACCATTTCATGTCCGAGTGTGGCTGGATAAATGATCCCAACGGTTTGATTTGGTATAAAGGCAAATATCACTTTTTCTATCAGTATAACCCTTACTCCGGTTTCTGGGGCTTTATGCACTGGGGACATGCTGTCAGTGAAGATATGCTACACTGGGAATACCACCCCATTGCATTGGCTCCCAGTGAGGAATATGATGACCACCTGAAGGGCGGCTGTTTCTCTGGAAGCGCCATTGAGCATGAGGGTCGCCTCTGGATCATGTATACAGGGACTTGCAACAATGGAAATGGTTTTGATCAGACCCAGTGTGTTGCGTGGAGCGATGACGGCGTTCATTTTCATAAGTACGAAGGAAACCCGGTTCTTACCGCCCCGGAGGGCGTGGCATCGGATATGTTCCGGGATCCCAAAGTCTGGAAGCAAGGGGAGTATTTCTACATGGTCTGCGGTGCCAGCCGCAATGGCATGGCCCAGGCTCTGCTCTATCGGTCCAAAGATTTCCTTCATTGGGAATATTTTAACGTTCTAGCAGAAAGTCGGGGCGAATGGGGCTATATGTGGGAGTGTCCTGACTTTTTCCAGTTGGAAGATAAATTTGTGCTGATGTTCTCCCCTATGGGAGGAGGAGAACGTACTAGCGTATATTTGGTGGGTGATTTTGACTATGATACCGGTAAATTCCACTGGACCCATGCAGGAGAAAATGATTGGGGCTTTGATTTTTATGCTCCCCAGTCTTTCGTTGCGGCAGATGGTCGACGGGTCATGGTTGCCTGGGCCAACTGCTGGGATTGGATGTCTCACTGGAAGGACTGGGGCCCCACCTACCGAGATGGATGGAACGGTTCGTTCAATATTCCTAGGGAAGTACGGCTACTTCCGGACAATACTCTGCAGTTTTTGCCGATTCGTGAGCTACAAAATATCCGAAACAGCGAAACCCATGCGGAAGACATTCTGCTGATGGATGAAGAGAAGTATTCTGTCGCCGCAGGCGATGGCGTAGCTTACGAACTAAAAGTCCAAATCGACCTAGAGAAAACAGATGCAGAAGCTCTGGAAATTTGCCTTCGCTGTGATGATAGTCACAAAACCGTGTGTAGGCTGGATTTTGCCAAAGCACAGATGACAGTAGATAGAACCAATGCTGATAACTGGAGCCGCGGCACCACAAGGAGTGTGCTATTCCTACGTGACAGCAAAACACTGGATGTCCATATTTTCTCGGATCAGAGTTCTGTAGAAATCTTTGCGCAGAACTATTGTAACAACCACGCGCTGAATGTTTTTGCCGGAAATGATCAGAACGGTATTTATTTTAAGTCATACGGTGGCAAGGTGGTAATTTCTAGTATGGAAAGCTATGGACTGAACCGAACCATCAGATAAAAGAACAGATCAGTAGCTTATTGCTAATGGTCTTATAATAGGGGGAATGGCAATGAAATGGCTGGATGTTGTCGCATTGGGAGAATTGTTGATTGATTTTACGGAAAGTGGGTTAAGTTCCCAGGGAAATCCCCTTATGGAGGCAAACCCTGGTGGCGCTCCTTGCAATGTATTGGCAATGCTGACAAAGCTGGGGAAAAAGACTGCTTTTATCGGAAAAGTGGGCAGAGACATGTTTGGCACCCAACTCCGCACAACACTGACAGAGATAGGCATCAATACCCAAGGATTGGTAACAGATGATACCATACATACAACACTTGCCTTTGTTCATACAGCAACTGATGGAGACCGAGATTTTTCATTTTATCGAAATCCCGGCGCGGATATGATGCTGACAGCGGAGGAAGTACCGGAGCAGCTGATTCGGCAGGCCAAAATTTTTCACTTTGGCACTCTTTCCATGACTCACGAATCTGTTCGTGGTGCCACCCTGAAAGCACTGCGCTGTGCAAGGGAAAACGGTCTACTAATTTCCTTTGACCCTAATTTGCGACCTCCTCTGTGGGATTCTTTGAAAGAAGCAAAAACGCAGATCAAGTTGGGTCTGTCCTGGTGCGATATTCTGAAAATATCAGACAATGAGGTCCAGTTTCTGACAGGTTTGGAGGATTATGACCAAGCAGCAAAGAAAATATTGCAGGGCCACTCCAATATCCGTATTCTCTTTCTGACTTTGGGAAAGGATGGCAGCCGTGCATATTACCAAGGTATGCGTGTTCATAAAGATGGATACCGTGTCAACACTGTGGATACTTGCGGAGCAGGAGACACCTTCTGCGGTTGCGCTCTGTGGTACCTGTTGGAGCATGACTGGACAACATTGGACGAAAACCGTTTAAGAGAACTTCTTAGCTTTGCCAACGCAGCCGCGGCGCTGGTTACCACTAGAAAGGGAGCTATACGCTCTATGCCGGATTTACAGGAAATTCAAGAACTAACTTCAGTTCGCTAACTTTGGAAAATACATAATGACGGCATAGAACTGTGCATCCACTTGCGCTAGCTTTGTTATAAAAAAGGGGCTATAGCAAAACGGCTCTTTAGAAAACAAAACAAGAAATCTCGGACTATAAGCAGAAAACTGCGAGAAAACAGTCACCGAGGTTTCTTGTTTGTGGTAAAATATTTGTGTGAAAATAAAATTTGCCAAAACAAATTATGTTACAAATAAAAGAAATGTGCAAGTAAAAGTTGACGAGATTTTTGCAGAAAAGGTAATTTTGGCAAACGGCAGTGTGCCGTTCTTGGATGAAATAATGTAGGGGGATAAATTACAGCCCGCTAATGAGAACATACAAACGCAACGGTCGTCGCCCTGCAACAAATCCCGTCACAATGATGAAGATGCTTGTATATGTCGCTATGCAAGGAATATTTTCAAGTAGAGCTATTGCTTTGGGCTGCACAAGAGATATCAATTTCATCTGGCTGTTAAATAGAGAGAAAGCTCCTAATCATAGTGAGATAGTAAGGTTTAGAAGCAAACGACTGACTGAGTGCAGAGAGGAGCTTTTCTATCAGTTGGTATAGAAGTTGGCATTTATGGGTGAAATCAAATATGAATATCTCTTTGTGGATGGGACAAAAATAGAAGCCAATGCAAGTAGGTACGGTTTTGTGTGGAAGAAGAGCACTACGAAGTATGAATTGCGGCTACATGAGAAACTATTCTAGCTCCGAGCCCAAAAGGTAAATGTAACGCCAAGCGAGTTAATCTGGAGATTGTCCGGAGAAAGAACGGTATCTTACCCTAAGAGGCCCGGATAACGTGCCTAGCATGTGCGACAAAAAGCTCATATCCGGATCTGGGTATCAGCTGAGACCGTAGTATTCGGGTGCACCGTCTAAAGAAGGGTCGAATGTCAATTTATTGCAAATCACTTAGGGCAAGGACGGAACAGTCTGAAATCGAAGATATGTCCATCAAGCAGAAACGTATGTCTGTGGAGGTAGAAGATAAAGAGAATGTTTTCCGACAACTTTACGAACAGACGGAGGAGCAACAAGTAGAATACTTGATTCTACATTGATGTAACACCGTATATGAGACCCGTACGTACGATGTAATGGGGGTGAGGGGAGTCCCTCACTCTACACTATTTAAAAACTTAGGACAGTGAGAATGGTACTGGCAATCCATCTGAGAGAGTATACATACGTAGTCTTATGATTCAAAAGTATAATCTGATTTGTTCGATTTTTTCTATTAATTAATAATAATTGATTAGAGTAAAAAAAATGATATAATAATCGAAAATATATATAGAGTGACAGTATTAGATGAAGTATGAAGTTTGGAAGATAAACAAAAAAAAGACCGAGATACCCGAGGGCCTGCTAAAAGCGGGCTATACAAAACTGTCGGCCGCAGTACTGGCGGCTAAGGGGATAAGAACGCCGGAAAAGGCCGGAACTTTTCTGTGCAGCGGCGCTGAAATGCTTACCGACCCCATGCAAATGCCCGGGATGGCGGCGGCAGTAGGACGAATAAAAAAGGCAATTGAGGAGGGCGAGAAGATAGCCGTCTATGGAGATTACGATGTAGACGGAATAAGCTCGACAGCTCTTTTGCTTCGCTATTTTCGCTCTGCAGGAGCAGACTGCATTGCTCATATACCCGACAGATTGGAGGAGGGCTACGGGCTCAACAGCTCTGCGCTTTTAGACCTCTACAACAGCGGGGTCTCTCTTGTAATAACCGTAGACTGCGGCATAACCGCCATTGAAGAGGTGGACTACGCAAACAGCCTGGGGCTGGATATTATAATAACGGATCATCACGAGTGTGTCGAAACAGCGCTCCCTTCAGCAGTAGCGATTGTTAATCCCAAACTGCCGGGGAATCCTGAGGAGCTGGATATTCTTGCCGGGGTAGGCGTAGCTTTTAAGCTCGTATCTGCGCTTTCGGGAGATGCCGAAGAGATGCTTAAGTCTTATGCAGATCTGATTGCTTTAGGCACAATAGCGGATGTAATGCCGCTGGTAGGCGAGAACAAGTATATATCGAAACGCGGGCTTAAAATGCTTGAAAAATCCCCGAATCTCGGNATAAACAGACTCATAGCAAAGACTGCGCCAAATAAGGCGATAAGTTCAATGCTTGTGGGCTACAGTATAGGGCCGAGGATAAATGCTGCGGGCAGGCTTGGCAGAGCCGATTTGGCCCTCGAACTTTTTGTAAGTGAAAATCCGAAAAGAGCGGAAGAACTTGTGGATTTGCTTGAGGAGATGAACCTTGAAAGACAGGAGATAGAGAAAGATATTTTAGATGATATAGATTCAAGTCTGGATCTAAAGAAAATCAAGCTGCCACTTGTTCTTCACAGTGAAGACTGGCATCAGGGCATAGTCGGCATAACCGCCGCCAAACTTGCGGATAGGCACGCATTGCCATGTATCATTATCTGCTTTGAAGGAGACTTGGGAAAGGGTTCCTGCCGCAGTTTCGGCGGCTACAATATTTACGAGGGTCTGAGCTATGCAAAGGAATATCTTGAGGGATTCGGAGGCCATGCCTTTGCGGCAGGTATCAGCATAAAGAGAGAGAATATTGAGCCTTTCAAGAAAAAACTGAGTGAGCACTACCTGAGCGCNCCTAAGACAGCTAAGGCAACAATAAGCGCNGACCTGATAGTCGACGATCCGGAGCTCTTAAGCTATNAGTCGGTTGCCTCTCTCGAAGACTTCGAACCGTGGGGCAGCGGAAACGAAAAACCTATCCTATATCTCCCAAGGGCAAAGCTGAGAAAGCTGAGCAGCATAGGCGGCGGAAGACACTGCAAGCTGATTTTGGAAAAAGGCAACAAAAAGTTCTCATGCGTTATGTTTTCGGCCAAGGCCGCAGAACTGGGTGTTAGAGAGGGTGAGCTTTGTGACACGGTAATGAGCCCGCAGATAAATGAGTATCTGGGACGAAAACAGGTTCAGCTCAATATAGCCGATATCAGAAGATCATGTGAGAGAGAGTTTTTCCGCGATGTTTTATCAGGTGATTTTATTTCCGATTGGGATGCAAGCGAAGTTTGTCCCGAGAGGCAGGATTTTGTCAGTATGTGGCGCTACATAACAAGAGCTGGGGGAAGTGTTAAGGCAAAGCTTAATGAGCTGGACAAGGAGAGCTTTGGTGTTAAAAAAATGGGAACGGCCGCCTTTTGCCTCAAGGTGCTTAAGGATTCCGAGCTTCTCGAGATGAAGCACGATGAAGAGAAGATAGAAATCAACTTGAAAGACTTCGAAGAAAAGGTTGATTTAATGAGCCATCCCATGCTCTCAAGGTCCATCGGCCTCAGAGCCAGGCTCTTGTAATAGAGGGTGAGTGTATGGAAAACGAGATAATAAATGATTCAAGTATTTTAGATCCGGAAAAAATGTACGAAGAACTCGTGCAGGCCGTCTTGGAGGGCAGCATCAAGATGGATCTCGGACGGGTACGCTCTGCCTATGAATTTTCTGTCGAAAAGCATAAAAACCAAAAGAGGCGTGACGGGTCACCCTATGTCACACACAGCATAGCGACAGCTAAAATCATAGTCGGACTCGGCTTGGATGAAGACTCGGTAGTTGCGGCATTGCTGCACGATGTTCTCGAAGATACCAGTACAAGCTATGATGAAGTAAAAAAGCTCTTCGGCGTTTTAGTTGCCGACATAGTGGATGGGGTAACAAAACTCACCAGGGTTCAATATACCAGCCAGGAGGATGAGCAGTCGGAAAACCTCCGCAAGATGCTCATAGCTATGGCCAAGGACATAAGAGTAATACTCATCAAAATGTCCGACAGGCTCCACAATATGCGCACAATGGACTATCAAAGTCCTGAAAAACAGCTGAAAAAGAGCGCGGAGACCATGGAGATCTATGCACCCATAGCGCACCGCCTGGGAATGCAGAGGATAAAATGGGAGCTTGAAGACAGAGCCCTCTACTATCTCGACAGGACAGGCTACAATGAAATAATGCAAAGTCTCTCCGACAAGATGGATATATTAAAAGAGTTCATGAGCAGGATAGAGTCGCAGATAGAAGGCCGTATACGCAAAGAAGAAATAAACGCCAATGTCTATGGCAGAATAAAGCATATATACAGTATCTACAGAAAGATGTACTCTCAAAGGCTCGATCTAAACAACATCTATGATCTCTGCGCTTTTAGGGTTGTGGTTAACGACATATCCGACTGTTACAACTCTTTGGGTCTTATCCATGATATGTTTAAGCCGATGCCGAGAAGATTCAAGGATTATATTTCCACCCCGAAACCCAACGGCTACCAAAGTCTGCACACCACGGTTATAGGCACAGAAGGCATACCATTTGAGGTTCAGATAAGGACTTGGGATATGCACCGCACAGCCGAGTATGGAGTTGCGGCACACTGGAAATACAAGACCGGAGCGGAAGAGGCGAAGCCCGGAGACGAGGAAAAGTTTGCTTGGATAAGAAGGCTTCTTGAGGCCCAGCAGGAGTCCGACGCGCAGGAATTTGTGCACGAGCTCAAAATAGACCTTTTTTCCGATGAAGTTTTCGTATTCACGCCCAAAGGCGATGTTATAAACTTGCCGGCAGGCTCAACGCCGATTGATTTTGCATACGCAATACACTCAGATATAGGCAATTCCATGGTGGGGGCCAAAGTAAACCGCAGAATAGTCAACTTCGACCATATACTCGAAAACGGAGATATAGTCGAGATAAGAACTCCAAGTCTTCCTCCGGACCCAGCCGCGACTGGCTCAAAATAGCCAGGAGCTCGGGAGCCAGAACTAAAATAAAGCAGTGGTTCAAGCGCGAAAAGCGCGATGAAAATATAGCCAGAGGCAAGGCAATGCTCGAGGCCGAGCTTGCCGTCAAAAACATAGCGCCTGCCGATTGGATGAATGAGGAAATGCTGCCCAACATCCTAAAGCGGCTCTCAATCTCCGATTTAAACGATATATATGCTGCAATAGGATATGGGGGGCAGACTGCGCTCAGAACGGCTAACAGAATCAAAGATGAAGTGGCGCGCTTTGAAAAGCACGAAAAGAAAACCGTGCTCGATAAGATAAGCGAGCAGGCGGAAAGACGATCCAAGAGAGAAACAAAGCCTCAGCAAGAGGTTTTAATCGAAGGGCTCGACAATTGCCTCATCAAATTTTCAAAATGCTGCACACCCGTGCCGGGAGACGAGATAGTCGGCTTCATAACCAGAGGCCAAGGCGTATCCCTGCATAGAACAGATTGTCGAAACTACTTAAAGCAGCGCATTTCATCTCTCGACGGCGGCAGATGGATAGAGGCGGAGTGGGCGGAAAACAACAAAGACTACTATCACAACACTTCGCATTCTTGCGAAAGAGCGCTCCGGACTTGTTATGGACATAGCCACGGTCCTAAATTCTCTTAATGCCAAGGTGAGAAGTCTCAACGCAAGGGATGTGGGCAATGGAAATTCTACCGCCAATATAATTTTAGAGGTAAAAGATGTAAAGGAGCTAAGAAAGATTATGGACAAACTTTCGGCAATAAAAGACATAGTGGAAGTTCAGAGGGCAGGAGCATGAGGGCTGTACTTACAAGGGTAAAAGAGGCCTCGGTAAGGGTAGAAGGGGAGCTTGTATCCGAAATAGGGCAAGGCTTTTTGGTGCTTTTGGGTGTGTCTAAAGACGACGGCGAGGCGGAGCTCCATTATATTGCAGACAGAATCAGCGGCATCAGAATTTTTTCCGACTCGGAGGGCAAGATGAACCTTGCGCCCAAGGCGGTAAATGCCGAGATACTTCTTGTCAGCCAGTTCACGCTCTATGCCGATATCAGCAAGCGCAGGCCGGGCTTCACGGCTGCCGCCGGAGGCGAAATGGCCGAGAGGCTCTACGAGGAGCTTGCCTCGGCTCTGAGAGCCGAGGGCTTTACAGTTAAAACAGGAGTTTTCGGGGCTATGATGGAGGTATGCTCCATAAACGACGGTCCCGTCACAATAATAATAGACAGTGAAAATAGATAGGAGCAAGAGAATATGAAATTTAAAACATTTGTTTTAGGACAATTTCAGACAAACTGCTACATGATTTGGGATGAGAACAAAAACTGCGTGCTCATAGATCCTGCGGCAGAAGCCAACAATCTCATAAATTACATCAATAAAAATGAGCTCAAGCTTGCNGCAATACTGCTTACACACTCTCACTTCGACCATACCGGCGCAGTGAAGAAGCTGAGAGCGTCATTCGGCGTTCCGGTTTATATCCATCGCGAGGAGATAGAAAACAAAGATATGGCAGGGTTTGCAAGCCTTACGAAGGAAGATGGACTCANATATCTGGAAGGTGATGAAGAGCTCAGATTTGGAGATATTGTCATAAAGGTCATGTGGACACCGGGACACACTCCGGGCGGAGTCTGTTTTATAGCCGAGGACTGCATTTTTGCGGGCGACACGCTTTTTATGGGTTCCTGCGGCAGAGTGGATTTTCCGGGAGGCAGCTTTACTAAAATATTGGAATCCCTAAAGAACCTTGCCGAGATGGAAGGCAATTACAGGGTGTATCCGGGACACGGACCCGAAACTACATTGNCGGAGGAGCGCCGCAGCAACCCCTATATGAGACGAGCCATGATGATGTGAGCATATAGCTGATATCTTAGAAAGCGAGAGAAGCATGGGTAATATACACGACTACCTGCTTTGGCGGGGAGATTTAAAGTTTTCGCAGTCTGAGTTCAACGAGGTAGACAATTTAATATTATGTAAACTAGCCCTGCTTGACCTTCAAGATATACCGATACCTGAGAAAGGCATATGTCTTTCTGATCTTAAGGATATATATCTGGAAAAACATGGAGATGGCGAGAATCTCGGCCTTATTTTAAATATTGGAGTAATAAATCTTTTTAAGGAAGCGGCAGAGTCCGAACGTTTTTCGAAAGTCAAAGTGTTGAATTATGTAAACAAAATTGACAAGGTCGCAGAGGTTCAGTTTTCTGTTACGGACTTTGANCTTGGCGATGGAACCCGTTTCATAGCCTATAAGGGCACGGACGATACAATCATCGGCTTTAAAGAAGATTTCAATATGGGGGTGCTCGAAAGTGTTCCGGCACAGGAAGATGCAAAACTCTTTCTTCAAAGCGTATGCGAGAACTATAAAGGAAAGCTCCGCATAGGCGGGCACTCCAAAGGCGGAAATTTATCGATTTATGCAGCCAAATCCGTTTCACCGGAAATACAGGACAGAATCATAAAAGTATATAATAACGACGGGCCGGGTTTTCGATCTTCAATCAGCATGGAAGAGGGATATAAAAGGATAAAAGATAAAATCATAAATATAGTCCCCGAATATTCAATAGTCGGAGTTCTCTTAAATCAGCCTGAGGATTTGGATGTGGTTAAGTGCAGTGCAAGGGGATTTTACGCCCATAACGGATTCAGGTGGGAAGTAATGGGAGCGGAATTTGTCAGAGCAGAGGGGCTCGCCGTAAGTTCTCAGATTTTTGACAAGGCGCTTCAGGGACTCGAGGAAAACCTGAGCTTTGAAGAGAGAAAAGAATTTACAGACACCCTCTTTGACATGTTTTTTTCAACGGGGGCAGACACCTTCACCGAGCTTGCCCAAAAGGGAATTTGGGAAAATCTCAAGTCTCTAAAGTTTTTTGACAACAGCGAGAAGAGAAAAAAGGTTTTAGATCCCACCATGCTGCTGATTAGAGAATATTTCAAAACGGCGGGCGAAGTAATTCCCGATAAAGTAAAAGAAAGCTTGCCTGATACCGCGGTAGAGGCAGTGAAACACCCGCTGAAAGTGATTGAAAAGGCTTTTCGCCGCGACGATGAAAAGAGCGATAACAAAGAAAATACAGAGATTTAAGGAAGAGAAATGTCTTTTTGTCACCTACACCTGCATACCGAATACAGTTTGCTCGACGGCGCTTGCCGTATAGATGCTCTCCCAAAAAGAGTAAGGGAACTGGGGATGGACTCCGTGGCGATAACAGATCACGGGGTCATGTTCGGCTGTGTGGATTTTTACAAGGCCTGTATGAAAGAGGGAGTAAAGCCCATCATCGGCTGCGAAGTCTATGTGGCGTCCAGAGCCATGGAACAAAAGGAGATGGGCTTGGATTCCGAATATTCCCATCTTATTCTCCTCTGTATGAATGAAGAGGGCTANAAAAACCTGAGCTATCTTTTGTCTATGAGTTATATTGAAGGNTTTTATAAAAAGCCGCGAATAGACTGGAAGCTTTTGGAAAAATACAACAAAGGCCTCATCTGCCTCTCGGGTTGCCTTGCGGGCTTTATCCCACAAATGATAATCAGAGGAGACTATCATGATGCAAAGGAAAAGGCAGTCTGGTTGAATTCAGTATTTGATGAGGGCAGGTTCTATCTCGAAATCCAGCGCCACGGTCTCGCCGAGGAAGAGATGGTTTTGAGGGGTATAAGCCGAATAAGCAATGATACCGGCATACCCATGGTGGCCACAAACGACTGCCACTACATAGAAAAAGAGGATGCCTACTATCAGGATGTCCTCATGTGCATACAAACAGCCAAAACCATAAACGAAAACGACAGGATGAAGCTCGGCCCCGACGAGTTTTATCTTAAGTCCGAGGCGGAAATGAGGGAACTTTTTCCGAATTTAGAAGATGCCTTGGAGAACAGTCAAAAAATAGCCGAGCGNTGCAGCTTCAACTTTGCTTTCGGTGAATATCACCTTCCAAAGTTCAAGCTGCCCGANGGTGTGANTGACAGTTTCACTTATTTGAGCGAGCTCTGCGAGCAGGGACTTTCAGAGAGATATAAAAATCCCGATGAAAGCGTCAGAGAACAGCTGGAGTATGANCTCAAGATGATAGCTCAAATGGGCTTTTGTGATTACTTCCTCATTGTTTGGGACTTTGTGGANTTCGCCAAACGCAACGGCATAGCCGTAGGGCCGGGAAGGGGNAGCGCNGCGGGCAGCCTTGTGAGCTATTGTTTAAAGATAACCGANGTCGATCCCGTGAAATACAGCCTCTATTTTGAGCGCTTTTTAAATCCCGAAAGAGTTTCGATGCCTGATATAGACATGGATTTCTGTGTCAGGAGACGCGGGGAAGTTATAGATTATGTAAACCGTAAATACGGAGCGGAGCATGTGGCTCAAATAGTCACCTTCGGCACAATGGCGGCCAGGGCGGCGATACGCGATACTGGTCGTGCCTTGGATATGAGCTATGCCGACTGCGATGTGGCGGCAAAGCTTGTACCGAGGACGTTGAACATCACCTTGGAAGAGGCTCTCAAGGCCTCGAATCAACTAAAAGAACTCTATGTCAAAGAGCCCAAGTATAAAAAACTTCTGGATACGGCTATGAAGCTCGAAGGCTCGCCCCGTCACGCTTCAACTCACGCAGCCGGCGTGGTTATCACTGAAAAGCCGGTGTATAATTACGTCCCGCTTGCCCGAAACGACGAATCGATTATAACTCAGTTCCCAATGACAACTCTCGAGGAGCTTGGCCTGCTCAAAATGGACTTTTTAGGTCTTAGGAACCTGACGGTCCTGGAGGACGCCGTTAATTTGGTGAGGGCTAAAAAGTNCGATTTTGATATAAAAAAGATACCCGAAAACGATGAGGCAACAATGCAGATGCTCTCACAAGGCAAAACCAAGGGAGTATTTCAGCTGGAGTCTGCGGGAATGACCTCGGTGTGTACACGGCTAAAACCCAAGAGCATAGAAGACATCACGGCNNTNATAGCGCTATATAGACCCGGGCCGATGGACAGCATACCCAGATTTTTAGAAGCCTCCGAGGATGTAAGTAAAATACGCTATAAGCATCCGATGCTGAAGCCCATACTTGAGGTGACATATGGTTGCATAGTTTATCAGGAGCAGGTCATCGAGATTTTCCGAAAGCTTGCCGGGTATTCTCTGGGGCAGGCAGACAATATACGCCGCGCAATATCAAAGAAAAAGCACGAGCTTATCGATGAGGAACGCCGTGCCTTTGTCAGCGGAGATAAGGGTCGCGGAATAAGGGGAGCGGTNANAAACGGCGTACCGGAGGATACGGCGAATTCAATCTACGACGAGATTTTAGCTTTNGCAAGCTATGCATTCAACAAGGCGCATGCGGTTTCCTATGCAATAATAAGCTACGAAACCGCCTATATGAAGTGCCACTATCCCAAGGAATTTATGGCGGCGCTCCTAAGCTCGGTACAGGACAACACAAAGAAGATGGCAGAGTATATAGGAGATTGCAGCGAAAGCTGCATAGAGCTTCTGCCCCCGAATATAAACAGATCCTTCGAGAGCTTTGTTGTTGAAGATGAAGGGATACGTTTCGGGCTCTTGGGAATAAAAGCCTTAGGAATGAAGCCAATAGCAAACTTGATTGACGAGAGGGCGCGCGGGGGAGATTTTAGGGATATAGA
>JGI24710J26742_10002900_pt1 | contig 14876 bp, 14 predicted proteins | sample BioPla2DNA2_FD_26742 | JGI IMG/M metagenome (IMG submission 26742) | reverse complement strand
ACAATATCATATTTCATTAAATGAGGAAGTACTAATATTACGATAAAGAACTTAAAGAACTGTTCTAGGACATTTGACATAGTATGAGGCATCATTTGTTGCTTACCAAAGAAATAACCTCTTAAAATGCTTGCGATTGATATAAATGGAAGGACAAAAGAAAGACAAATTAAAGGAATAAATGCTCTTGGCTCATGAAGCAGGTTAGTTGTTAAATATCTTGCGGTAAATACAACAAATAGTATTAAAATAAGATTTAAGATAAGTGATACTGGTACTATTGAAAAGATAACATTTTTACCAGATTTTTGTCCTTTTGCAACAATATTAGAAATTGCTATCGGAAAACCAAGTTGAGTTATTGTAATCAAAAGACTATAGGTAGGCATTATTATTGAATAAATACTTATTCCATCAGGTCCAATTACTCTAGTAAAATATATCTTTATAATAAAACTAAATAACTTAGTTAATATTCCCCCAACAATAAGTATAAAAGTACTTTTTATGAATTTATTTTTCATGCATCTCCTTTTAAATATTTAAAAATTGTTATATAATAAATATATGAGAATTAGTATATATTTATTTTAGGAGTGATTTTTATGAATGAATTTAAATTTAANACTATTGAAGAGTTATATAATAAATTACTACCTGCCTTAAAGACTAAAGTAAATGATTTAAAAAGAAAACATATAATCTATATAAAAGAAGAAGATATTTGGGAATATTTAACCAAAAATTACTGGAAAAACTCTAAAGAACTTACCCTTGCTGATATGGTAAATGATATTTTATCTACCCCTGATTCAGATCTTGAAAATTATTTATTAAATAAAAAGAATACCTCTGATGGAGGAATTTTGTGAGGAGACTAAAGAATGTGCACATTTAAACAACTAAGTACTAAAATAAAAGAACTCAATTTTACTGAAGAAGAAATACATTTAGTAAATGAAGCTTATAAATTTGCTGAAAGAGCCCACAAGGGTCAAAAAAGATTAAATGGAGATGATCAAATTCTCCATAGTTTAACTGTGGCAAATATAGTGTGCGATTTAAAAGTAGATGCTACTACTATAGCAGCCGCACTTCTTCATGAAACAGTATCTAAATCTAATATTTCATTTGATTTAATTGAAAAAAAATTTGGCTTAGATATTAAAATAATAATCGAAAATTTATATAAATTAAGAAAAGTAAAACTAACTGATTATACTGAATCATCAAGTATATATTTAAGAAAAATATTAGTTGGTTTAAGTGAAGACTTTAGAGTTTTAATAATAAAACTAGCAGATAGACTACATAATATGAGAACAGCAGATGCTTTAACAGAAGAACAAAGAAAACAAAAAGCTACTGAAACAATTGAAGTATTAATACCGATTGCTCATAGACTTGGTATTAATTCAATTAAAAGTGAACTTGAAGATCTATGTTTAAAATATTTAAAACCCGATGTATATAATGATATATTAGATAAACTAAATGTATCAAGAGAAGAGTTAATAACCGCACTTGAAGATATGAAAAGTAATATATGTGAAATACTTCTTGATCATAATATTGAATTTGAAATAAAATCAAGAGTTAAAAGTGTACATAGTATATATAAAAAACTAAGTACTGGAAGAAAATGGTCTGATATTTATGATATTCTAGCAATGAGATTAATTCTACCAACTGAAAATGATTGCTACCAAGCAGTAGGTTTAATCCATTCTAAATACAGACCAATTCCAAAAAGATTTAAAGACTTTATTGCTATGCCTAAAAATAATATGTATCAGTCAATTCATACATCAGTCTTTGGAACCGATGGTCATATTTTTGAAATCCAACTTAGAACACCTGAGATGGATGCTATTGCTGAAAATGGTGTAGCATCTCACTGGTCTTATAAAGAAAATGCTAAATCAATTCAAAGTATTATGGAACAAAAACTTGAACTTTTTAGGACAATTATTGAAAACAACCTAGAAGAGAAAAGTGATGAAATTTTCGTTAAAAATATAGAAGAAGAATTTTTAAGCCAGCAAATATATGTCTTTACTCCAAAAGGAGATGTAATGGAGCTTCCTTCTGGAAGTACACCAATAGACTTTGCTTATAGAATTCATTCAAATGTAGGAGATCAAACAGTTGGTGCGATTGTTAATGAATCTATTGTTCCTCTTAACTATGAACTTAATGATGGAGACATAGTTAAAATAAACACTAGTAATAGTGCTAAACCTAATAAAGATTGGCTTGGTTTTGTTAAAACAACCCAAGCTAAAAATAAGATTAAATCTTATTTTAGTAAAATAGATCGAGAAAAGAATATTACTAGAGGAAGAGAATTACTTGAAAAAGAAATAAGAAAACAAAAATTAAATTCAAGTGAAGTTTTAACNGANGAAAANATTGAAAAGTTAATTAAAGATTTAAAAGTAAATAACTTTGATGAAATATTACTAAGTATCGGATCACTTAGATATACTGGAAAATATATAATTAATTTAATCTATGGAGATCACTTAGAAGTTCATGATATCTTACTAGGTAGAATTGAAAATAAAAAAATCACTAAACATAACTATAAAAACAATATTATAGTAGCAGGGATAGATAACGTAAGAGTATCTCTAGGAGCTTGCTGTAACCCTGTTTTAGGTGATGAGATAGTTGGTTATGTAACTAAAGGATCAGGCGTAACAGTTCACTTAAGCACATGTAAAAATATAATTAATATAAAAGAAAGACTAATTAATGTAGAATGGAATGAAGAAGCTGATGAAGGTCGTAACTTTAATACTAAATTAATTATAAAAACTAATTCAAATCAAAATAATATTTTAGAAATAGTAACAACCGCAAGTTTAAAAAATGTATCAATAAATAGTATCAAAGAATTTGAAAATGAATATTCAATGGACTATGAAGTAAATGTAAGAGTAACAAATAAAAAAGAATTAAATGAATATATTGAAGAATTAAAAAAATTAAAATATGTTCTAGAGGTAATCAGATGAAAGCAATTATTCAAAGATGTACTAAAGGATCAGTTAGTGTTAATGATAAAATAATAAACAAGATAAATAAAGGATATGTTATCCTAGTCGGAATCGCAAAAGATGACACTCTAGAAGATGCTGAATATCTAGCAAATAAAATCTTAAAACTAAGAATCTTTGATGATGAAAAAGGAATCATGAATAAAAGCATAATAGATATAAATGGAGAAATCCTATCAATAAGTCAGTTTACTCTTCAAGCAAACACTAAAGATGGTAACAGACCAAGCTATATAAATGCAGCATCATCAAATGATGCNAAACCTTTATANGAAGAATTTAATAAAATCCTAAACAGAGAAATTAAAACCTATGAAGGAATATTTGGAGCTGATATGAAAATTGATATAACCAATGATGGACCAGTAACTATAATAATAGATAGTAAAAACAAATAAAATAACTATAATAATAAACAAAGGAGAACCAATGAAAACAAAGCAAAAGATAACTATGTTATTAAGTTTAATTTTAACAATACTTTTAATCTCTACTGGTTTATCTTTTGCTTACTTTTCAGCAAATATAACTGGAACTGAAACCTCAACGACTATACAAGCAAGTGGTGGAGTAATGAATATCGATTATGATGGCGGAGAAAACATAAACACACCAAATATATTTCCATCAAACGAACCATTTGCCACCAAAAATTTTACTCTAACTGGAAAAAGCACTACCAGTGATAATATGAACTACCATATTATTTTAGTAATCGAAGAAAATACATTTACTAATAATGCTCTTCAGTATAAATTAACATCAACAAATGCCGATGGTAATGGAACTATAGCACCATCAATTATTCAATCAGGAATTGCTAATGGAACTTAAGAAATATATCTAGGTGATGGAACATTTGAATCTCCAGTAAATAACAAAGAGCATTCATATAAATTAGAATTATATTTTCCGGATACAGAAGAAGACCAAAACGATGATATGGATAAAATCTTTAATGCTTATGTAAATATAAGAGAAGGACAATACAATTTCCCTGGTTTTAACCCTGAAAAATGCGTAAATCATCCTGTACTATTTACTGGAATGACTCCAGTAATATGGGATGGAGAAGAATTTACTGAAACAACTGAAGATGACCCCGCTTGGTATGATTATGATAACAAAATATGGGCAAATGCAAAATCACAAGATGGTTCATACTGGGTATGGATACCAAGGTATGCTTATAAGATAGAGAGTTGCTATCATACATCAGGAGAAGATTGTGAAGCTTTAACAGGAAAACAAGCCGGAGATATAGATGTTAAATTTTTAAAAGGAACAACTAATATAACAGAAGATAACACTACAATAGAAAGTGCTGGATATGTAGCTCATGAAAAAGACACCTCAATGCATCATTTTTTGCATCCGGCTTTTCAATTTGATGGAGAAGAATTTGGTTTTTGGGTAGCTAAATTTGAACCAACAGCAGCAGAGGGAGTCGTTTCAGGAATAAGTTCTTGCGATGAAAGAGATAATACAACACTAAAATCAGTGAAAATTATACCAAATGCAACATCATGGAGATGCATAAACACCTCCAATGCTTTTAAAACATCTCTCGCATTGAAAGATAAAACTGAAATATATAGTTGGCACTCTTCTGAACTTAATTCCCATATGATGACAAATTACGAGTGGGGAGCAGTTACATATTTATCTAAGTCACAATATGGAGCATCGTCTGAAGTATGGAATAATGCTTACACCGGTTTTAAAACAGGTTGTTCTGGTTCAAGTGTAAGTGCTTCTGGTGAAGACACTTGCGTTACTTATGAAAGTGAAAATGGACAAAAAGCAAGTACCACTCATAATATTTATGGGGTTTATGACATGAGTGGTGGGGCAGGTGAAAAAGTTATGGCCAACTATAATAATCTTGCTACATTCAGCGGTTTTTCTGATGTTGACATATTAAATACTCAAGCGATATATATAAATAGATATAAAACAACTCAAAATGATCTTTTTAACGGTGAGGGCATGAACTATGATAATCGTATATATGGAGATGCAGTTTATGAAATAAGTAGTGACGCAGATCGTTTCGATGGAAGTTCTTCAATTGGTTCATCAAATGGATCTTGGTTTTCTGATTATTCATTTTTTGCCGCGAGTTTCTAATCCCTGGTATGTACGAGGTGGGGACAATACTTCAAAATCATATGCTGGATTATTTGCTTTTGGACGTGAGTCTGGCATCGGATATTGGACAGGAACCTTCCGCCCAGTTTTAATGCCTTTAAAATAAAAAGGAAGATTTATGTTTCTTCCTTTTTTTGTATTCCGATCATTGATCCAAAAGTTGTAAATACAATTATAATTAAGTAATAAAGTAGGGTATCTATTTTATAACTATTTTTAAATAGTAAGCTAAAGATAAAGAAGAATATAGAAAGTGATAAACCTAAGATAAGACCATTTATATAACCTTTTTTATCAGTTTTCTTTCCAATTATAAATCCGCTTAGTAGTGATATTATTCCCATAAATATAAGTATCATTATTTTATAAGATTCAACTCCTAGTAAATTAAGTATTCCTAGTACTAATGGAAATAAGAAAACAAAACCTATCGGGATAACACTTACCTTTAAAAATTTAATTAAATTATTCATTAAAAATCACCTAGTAAATACTATGTAATTCTTTTTACTTTATACATAAATTAGCTGCTTTAGAATAACTCCTTAGTAGTAGGGGAGCTCCTAGTTTCTTTCCACCAAAATATCTAACTACTACTAGTAAATGATTATTTAAATTATTTCTTTCAAGTACATTTAATATTTGAATACCTGCAGTATTACTTGGTTCTTTATCATCAGTTTTACCTGCGGTGTTTTTAAATTTATATGCATAGGGAGCATGTCTTAGTTTTTTATGTTCTTTTTTTAAATCTTCTAAAATAATTTTTATTTCATCTTGTGTTTCAAGTTCATATAAATAACCATAAAACTTACTTTTCTTCTCTTCGTGCAGTGAAGTATTTATTAATTTCAAAGTATCACCTAATCTAATTGTACTACAAATATTAGAAATTTGCTGTATAATAATAGATATCGGTGATTTAAATGTTTAAAGAAGAATTAAAGTTAGTTCCAAATAAACCAGGATCATACCAAATGTATAATGAAGAGAATGTTATTATATATGTTGGTAAGGCTAAAGACTTAAAGAAAAGATTGAGTTCTTATTTTCGTGGCAAAAATACTGGTAAAACAGCTAAAATGGTAAGTGAAATAGCTTACTTTAAATATATAATTACCTTTACTGAACTTGAATCTTTTATTCTTGAACTTAATTTAATTAAAAAATATAATCCTAAATATAATGTTCTTCTTAAAGATGATAAAACCTATCCCTATCTTGAATATACTAAAAAACCTTTTCCTAAACTTAAAGTAGTTAGATATGTTAAAGTAAAAAAACATAAAGATAAATTATTATTTGGTCCCTATGTAAATGCTTATGCTGCTAGAAGAATTGCTAATTTAATTAATAGATTATATCCACTTAAGAAATGCAAAGGACTTCCTAAAGANGTTTGTCTTTATTATCATATAAATGAATGNCACGGTTANTGTGTTAAAGATATCGATAAAGATGTTATTTTAAAGATGGAAAAAGAAATACTTTCTTTTTTAAGAGGAAATGATAAAATTATTACTGATAAATTAAAAGAAAAGTTAAAGTTTTATTCAGATAATATGAATTATGAAATGGCTCTTGAATTAAAAGAAGAACTTGAATATATAGAAGTTATTTTAGAAAAACAAAAAGTACAAATTAGTAGTAATATTAATGCTGACTTTATTAATTATTATTATAAAGATGGTTATATAGGTATTGAAATATTATTTATTCGAAATGGTAAATTAAATGGATCTTTTGATGATATATTATTTGTGCCTGATGATTATAAAGATGAACTTGAATCATTTATTGCGCTTTTTTATAGTAAAAATGAAATACCTAAAGAAGTATATTTACCTGATGTTTTAAATAATGAAATCTTAAAAGAAGTAATTAATACTAAATTCTTTACTCCAGAGAGAGGTCAGAAGAAAAGACTACTTGAAATGGCAAAAGAAAACGCTAGAGATAATGTAGAGAGCAATTATGAAAAAAATAAAAACATTTTAAAAAGAACAGAAGGTGCTAATGAAGAATTATCTGCCTTACTAGGAATCAATATAACTAGAATAGATGCCTTTGATAATTCAAACCTTTTTGGATCATTTTCTGTATCTGGCATGGTTGTTTATAAAAATGGAAAACCTGCTAGAAAGGAATATCGCAAGTATAAAATTAAAATAGATAAAAATGATGATTATAATACGATGAAAGAAGTAATTTATAGAAGGTATTACCGGGCTTTAATGGAAAAACTTGAAATGCCTCAGTTAATCCTTGTTGATGGAGGAAAAGGTCAANTTAGTGCNGCGATGGAAGTACTANAGNCTCTTAACTTAAACATTAAAGTATGTGGTCTTGCTAAAGATGATAAACATAGTACAAGCCAGTTAATTGATGGAGATACCTTAGATGCATATAATATCGATAAGACTAGTACTTTATTTTTATATATAACTAACATTCAAAATGAAGTTCACCGTTTTACTATTAATTATCATAAACAAATAAGAAGTAAAGGTTTAATATCAAGTATACTTGATGATATTAAAGGATTAGGTCCTAAAAGAAAAAATGAATTAATTAAAGCCTTTGGAAGCATAAATAATATTAAAAATGCTGATTTAGTCGAGCTTGAAAAGTATCTTCCATCTGAATCTGCTTTAGAATTAAAGCGAAAACTTGAAAAAAACGACTATTAATGCTATTATATCCCACAAAGAAAGGGGAACCACCATGGAAAGTAGTAACAGATTAGTATCACTAGATAATGTTTATTTAGCTACTATAACTGAAACAAAGGAAAGAAATATAAAAGAGGAGAATATTGTCTTATTTGAAAAGACTGATTATACCCTAGGAATTAATAATAAAAAAACCTATACTCAGTATAAAGACTTAGGTACTGGAGTTTATTATTATGTAAGTGAAAGTGGCACAACTTTAATAGCTGATAAAAATTATAATGAATTTAAATCAAATGTTAAATTTACAACTAGTAATTTAAGAACATTAAAAGAAACTTTAGAAGAAGGATCTAAACTTAAAGTAACTAAAAAATCTTCAACTGATTTTGAGTCCGCAATCCTTTTTTGCAAAACATTTCAAAAACATCTATATTTACTTGAAAAAGAAACAAGTAATATTGAAGTTGATGAAATGACTATGTCTGCTTGCTATGAACTTTTAATGAATATTTATTCATATGTCTATTTAGGTAAAGAACCTAAAGAAAAAGAATTAACTGAACTTGAAAAATATATTACCAGTTTAGATGACCAAAAAATGAAAAAACAAAAAGAACAAAAAAGACCCAAGTTAAAACTACTAAGTGGAAATAAGTTAAAGTAAAGGTGAGAATATGAAAGATAATAATAGTAATGTTTATCTAGGAACCTTATTTGATTCTATTTTGCTTAATAATGGTGATTATAGTGAACAAGGAGCATTTAAAATACTATTTAAAAAACCAAATGAACTAAAAGTAGTTGATGGTAAAACCTACTCTATATATCAACATGCCCTTGGAAATGATTTATTTTATATAAATGAAGATGGTAAAGTAATTAAACATAATATAAATGTACCATTAAGTGTTAAAAGATTAAATCTATCTCTTGAAGATATTATAACAGTAGAAGATATGAGAATAAAACTTCTAAAATTAATGGAAAATATAAAAACTTTAAATTTAGAAGGAAGAGAACTTTATACTGATATAAGCATTGATACATTTAGAATCTTAAGATCAATATTAATGTGCGATGATGAAAAAACCTTAAAAAAATTACTACTTGAAGAATATGAAAATTTAAGACAATATTATATACTTGCTATTGAAGGTAATAAAGATAATTTAATCGAACTTATAGAAAATGAATATAAAGAAGCAAATGAAGAAATAAGTGCAACTAATGAACATGTTAGAGTACTAAGATTAGTTCCAAAAGATTAATGATTTTGGAACTTTTTTAATAATAAGTTTTCTTGACATTCTATTTCACTTAGAGTAATATAATATTATAGTTTTACATAAAAGAAAAGAACTTATATTTATTTATAAAAGAGAAGGCTAGTGGTGAAAATGCCTATAAATAAAATAAGTTTATGACACTCTTTTGTAAATGTAAACGAAATAATCGCGTTAAGATTAAAAATGAGCGTACACTAGTAAAGTAAGGTGGCACCGCGGAAAGAAATTTTCGTCCTTACATATTATTGGTGTTTTTTTATTTAAAGGAGAGAATAAAAATGATAACAAAACCAAAAGGAACAAGTGATATTTACGGACTAGAAGCTAAAAAAAGAGCTTATGTTGATGAAATACTAAAAAATGTCTGTGAAAGTTATAATTATAATTATGTAGAAACCCCTGTCTTTGAAGCATCAGAGCTTTTTCACCGTGGTGTTGGTGAAACAACTGATATTGTCAGTAAAGAAACCTATACATTTTTAGATAGAGGAAACAGAAGTATTACTCTAAGACCAGAGGGAACTGCAGGTATTGTCAGATGGTTTATCGAAAACAAACTATATGGAAATATGACTGAACCAGTAAAGGTATATTATAATTCTAAAATGTACCGCTATGAAAGACCTCAAGCAGGAAGATATCGCGAATTTACTCAGTTTGGAATTGAGCTACTTGGATCAGATGATATCTTTGCTGATATTGATGTAATAAGTTTAGTTTATAATACCTATTTACTTTTAGGACTTAAAGGAGTAAAACTTTCGATTAATACTTTAGGTGATAAAGAATCAAGAGAAAATTATAAAAAAGCATTAGTAGATTATTTAAAACCTAATATTAAATTATTATGTAGTGACTGTCAAAAAAGATTTAATAATAATCCCCTAAGAATTTTAGATTGTAAAGTAGATATAGATTCAGATATATTAAAAAATGCTCCTAGTACCTATGATTATTTAAATGAAGAAAGTAAAAAAAGATATGAAAAAATCAAAGATTATTTAGATCTTTTAGATATTAATTATGAAGAAGATTTTTCATTAGTAAGAGGACTTGACTACTATGATCACTTAATATTTGAAGTATATGCTGATGTAGAAGGACTTGGGGGAATTGCCCTAGGTGGTGGAGGAAGATATAATAATTTAGTCGAAACCCTAGGCGGGCCAAGTGTTCCAGCAGTTGGCTTTGCAATGGGATATGACCGAACTATCCTTGCGATGGATAATTCAAATGTTAATTTTGATATAAAAGATGAAATAGATGTATTTATTATGTATGTATCTGATACTGAAAAAGAAACAGCTTCATACTTAACTCAAGATTTAAGATTAAATGGATTTATTACTGAAACAGATATGTTTGGTAAAAGCTTAAAAGCACAATTTAAAACAGTAAATAGAATAAATCCTAAATATTTAGTTATTCTAAATGATAAAGATTTAAAAGAAAATATAGTAACAGTTAAAGATAATTTAACTAAAGAAGAAGAAAAGATAAAAATAACTGAACTAACAAGTTATTTATTTGAAAGGATTTAAAATGGATATTAAAAAATTATTTGAAGAAAATTATATTGGAAAAGAAATAGAAATAAAAGGATGGATTAGAAACCATAGAAGACAAGCAACCTTTGGCTTTATTGACCTAACTGATGGAACAGGTTTTAAAACAGTTCAGGTTGTTTATACAAATGAATTAAACTCATTTGATAAAATAGCTAAAGTATTAGTTGGATCATCTATAAAAGTAAAAGGAATAGTGACCGAGTCAGAAGGTAAACAAGACTTTGAAATAAAAGCAAGTGAAATAACCGTAATCGGCCTTGCTGATGAAACCTATCCGATTCAGCCTAAAAGACACACAAGAGAGTTCTTAAGAAAAAAAGCCTACCTAAGACCTCGAACTAATCTTTTTAACGCTGTATTTAGAGTAAGAAGTGCTGCTTCATTTGCAATCCACGCTTACTTTCAAGAAAGAGGATATTTAAATGTTCACTCACCAATCTTAACTACCAATGATGGTGAGGGAGCAGGGGAGATGTTTAATGTAACAACTCTTGACTTTGATAAAATTGCTAAAGAAAGAAAGTATGATTATAAAGATGACTTCTTTGGTAAAAAAGTAGGTTTAACCGTAACTGGTCAGTTAGAAGGTGAAGCATTTGCTCATGCCTTTAAAAAAATCTATACCTTCGGACCTACCTTTAGAGCTGAAAACTCTCATACTAAAACTCACGCAGCTGAGTTTTGGATGATCGAGCCAGAAGTAGCTTTCTGTGACCTTGATGGTATTATGGATGTTATGGAAGATATGCTTAAATATGTTGTTAAATACGTACTTGATAAGTGCAAAGATGAAATGGAGTTTTTAGATAGTTTTGTCGAAAAAGGATTACTTGATAAATTAAACAATGTCTTAGATAATGATTTTCACCGTATTGACTATGAAGACATAATAAAATTACTTCAAGACTCTAAAAAAGACTTTGACTTTAAACCAGTCTTTGGTGGAGATATCTCTAGAGAACATGAAAGATATATTACTGAGTATTATAAAGTTCCAGTTTTTATTAAAAACTGGCCTAAAGACATTAAAGCTTTCTATATGAAATTAAATGAAGATAACAAAACCGTAGCAGCAGTTGACCTTCAAGTTCCTGCAGCAGGTGAATTAATGGGTGGTTCTCAAAGAGAAGAAGACCTTGATAAATTAAGAAATAGAATGAAAGATATGAATGTAAAAGAAGAAGGTATGGAGTGGTATTTAAATTTAAGAAAATACGGAACTGTACCTCACAGTGGCTTTGGACTTGGTTTTGAAAGACTGATAATTTACTTAACCGGAGTAGATAACATAAGAGATGTTATTCCATTTCCAAGAACACCAGGTAATATTTAAGGAGTTAAAAATGAAAAAATATAATAATGGAAATTTTACTTTAAAAGATGAAAACCAAACAGTAACATTATATGGATGGGTTAATAAAATAAGAAACTTTGGTGAAATGGTTTTTATTGATTTAAGAGATAGATCAGGAATTATTCAAGTTGTTTTTAATAAAAAAGACTTAAATGATTCTTTTAATGATGTATTATCTTTAAAAAACGAATACTGCATAGCAGTTACTGGAGTTATCAAAAAAAGAGAGGAAATAAATAAAAACCTAAAAACTGGAGAGATTGAACTTATTGCTTCATCTTTAGAAATATATTCTACATCTTTAGATTTACCTTTTAATGTATATGATGATAAAGAACCTAGTGAAGAAACACTTCTTAAATATCGCTTTTTAGATTTAAGAAGAAAGAAACTTCAAAACACAATGATACTAAGACATAATATAACTAAAGCATTTAGAGATTACTTAAATGAAAATGGTTTTTTAGATTTTGAAACTCCAATTTTATGTAAAAGTACCCCTGAGGGAGCAAGAGACTATTTAGTACCATCAAGAATATATAAAGGATCTTTCTTTGCTCTACCTCAAAGTCCTCAGCTATTTAAACAAATTTTAATGATCTCAGGCTTTGAGAAGTACTATCAAATTGCTAAATGTTTCAGGGATGAAGACTTAAGAAGTGACCGTCAACCTGAATTTACTCAAGTAGACATTGAAATGAGTTTTGTTACTAGAGAAGATGTTTTAGAATTTTCGGAAAAACTAATTAAATATGTAGTTGAAAAAAGTACAGGAGAAATTATCAATTATAAGTTTCCTAGAATTACCCATAAAGAAGCTCTAGATAAATATGGATCGGATAAACCAGATACAAGATTTGAAATGCTTCTAAATAATATCAGTGATATTTTAATTAAAAGTAATTTAAATATCTTTACAAATCCAATTAATGATGGAGGATTAGCTAAATGTTTAGTAGTAAATAATAATACCTACTCAAGAAGTGATTTAGATAAATTAACAGATTTCGTAAAAAAAGAAGGAGCTAAGGGACTTGCCTGGATTAAATACGAAGAAAATGAATTTACCGGTCCAATTGTTAAAAATATAGATGAAGATATATTAAAAGAATTAAAAGATAAATTAAATATTAAAAATAATGATTTAATATTAATAGTAGCTGACACTAAAAAAGTTGTAAACGAAACACTTGGAAGATTAAGATTAAAAATAGCAAAAGATTATAATTTGATAGATGAAAATAAATATAACTTCCTATTTGTTACTGATTTTCCAATGTTTGAATACAGCGTTACTGAAAATAGATATGCAGCAGCTCATCATCCCTTTACTATGCCAGAATCAGCATCAAAATTAAATGATAAAGAAAACTGTTTATCACTTTCATATGATATGGTTTTAAATGGCTATGAAATAGCAGGTGGATCAATAAGAATCCATGATGAAAAAACCCAAAGTGAAGTATTTAAAGCTCTAGGTATAAATAAAGAAGAGGCAGATTTAAAATTTGGATTCTTCCTAGATGCTTTAAAATTTGGAACTCCACCACATGGTGGGATTGCCTTTGGACTAGACCGTGTAGTTATGTTACTTGCTAAAACCAATAACATCAAAGATGTTGTTGCATTTCCAAAAACTCAAACTACATCTGATTTAATGACAAATGCACCATCAACTGTATCTAAATTACAACTTGATGAACTAGGAATCAATATAAAGGAGGACTTAAATGACTAATGAAGAAATTATAGCTTTAGCAGATTCACTTTTGTTTGATGTAAATGATGAAGAAATAGAAGAAACTAAAAACACAATTGAATTTATAAAAAAAGAAGCAGAGGTTTTTTCAAAATTAAACTTAAAAGAATCTATGACTCATCCCTTTGATTTAAATGAAGTAACTTTAAGAAATGATGAAGAATATAACCAAAATGATGATTTTGAAGAGCTTTTTAAAAATACATCTAATATTCAGGGAAGAGAAGTAAAAGTACCTAGGGTGGTGAAAGAGTGATTAAAGAAATAAATGAAAAACTTAAAAAAGGTGAAATAACTAGTAAAGATTTAATCGAAGAATCTTTAAATAAAATAAAAGCAAATAAAGAATTAAATGCATTTGTTACTATAAAAGAAAATCATACTGAACCAAAAATAAAAACCTTACTCTCTGGTATTCCAACTTCAATTAAAGATAATATAAGTACTAAAGACATGCTTACTACTGCATCATCAAAATTATTAAAAGATTATATACCTGCCTTTGATGCTACAGTTATAACTAAACTAAAAGATGCTGGAGCAGTAATAATCGGTAAAAACACAATGGATGAACTCGGAATGGGCGGTACTGGTTTAAATGCTGCAACCGGTATAGTTAAAAATCCTCATAATTTAAATAAAAAAATAGGCGGGTCATCATCAGGCTCTGCAGCAGCAGTAGCAGCTGGAATAGTCCCATATAGCATTGCTAGTGACACAGGTGATTCAATCTGCAAACCTGCATCACTTTCTGGAATAGTTGGTTATAAACCAACCTATGGAATGATTTCAAGATATGGTCTTATTTCATTTGCATCATCACTTGATACAATTGGAGTATTTGCAAATTCAGTTGAAGATGCTTCTATTGTAGTTGATCATATTAAAGGAAAAGATGATTTTGATATGACAACCTTTGAAAGTACTAACATAAATCTACATAAATCACTTAAAGATAATTTAAAAGGAAATAAGTTATTTTATATTAAAGAAATATGTGATATTGAAAACTATGAAAACC
>JGI24710J26742_10002896_pt1 | contig 14894 bp, 11 predicted proteins | sample BioPla2DNA2_FD_26742 | JGI IMG/M metagenome (IMG submission 26742) | reverse complement strand
CAATAAAAGTTTTTGATATTAAATTAGACTCCCTGATTTCCGAGACTAAATTAGACCAAAATTGAAATAGGGGTCTAATTTACTTTAATAATTGAGTAATTAGAACAGATATCGTAGGAAATCACGTCATCGATTGCGATATAAATTATCATATGATATAATTNTAGAGTTGATTGATTTCTGATACTAATAGATATTTTATGTATAGTATGTAAGAGCCATGTCTGATTCTATCTCTTTACTTACATACTCTACATTTTTCAAATAATATTTAATCCGACCGTAATATATTATGAAGAATAGGGAGTGATTTATATAGAAACTTTATTTTTTGTCGTGTTAGCCCGTGGAAAGGCCAATGCGGTCTTGAAAAAAGCACAGGAATGTGGTGCATCAGGTGGTACAATTTTTTTGGGAGAGGGCACTGCTCCATCCAAATTATTAGATGCACTCGGTCTAAATGAAGTACAAAAAGAGATTCTTATGATATCGGCATCGAGAGAACTCAGTGATAATTTGCATGAGGTTGTAAATACAGAATTTTCTTTTTCTAAGAGAAATAAAGGAATCGCTTTCACGATTCCATTTCAGCAGTGTAAACTGAACCCTGACACTCGTAAACAAGAAAACGCTTCTGATAATACCAATACCGCAACTAACTTTCCATATTCTTGTATTTTGACCATAGTTGATAAAGGACGTAGCAAGGCGTGTATTAAAGCCGCAAGAGCTGCTGGTGCTTCTGGTGGAACAGTGGTCCATGGTCGTGGGGCTGGTATCCCAACTGATTTTTATTACCCCCTTGTTATTGAACCTCAAAAAGATATTGTATTGATTGTCACAGCCAAAGAAAAGACTTTGCAAATTCGTGAAAGAATATTTACAGAGCTTGAAATCGACAAAACAGGAAATGGCATCATATTCACTCTTCCTGTATCACGAGCCACAGGACTGCTTGATGATACATCTGAAGAAAGCAAGGAGGTATTAACTTGAGCTCGATTTTTGAAAAAACAAAGGAAGTTACCCGGACTCTATTGCCCGTTTTTATTTTAGTGCTAATACTATGCTTCACTATTGTTGATGTTGAAACCGATGTTATGGTACGTTTTATTGTGGGTAGTGTACTGCTTTTGGCGGGGCTTTCCATATTTTTGTGGGGTGTAGATCTATCTATGAACCCAATTGGCGAGTACATGTCTCAAGAAATAGCAACGTCTAGGTCACCTATAATTATTGCTATACTAAGTTTTCTTATGGGGTTCCTAATTACCGTCGCAGAACCTGATTTACTTGTTCTTGGCTCACAGATTGAGTCTGCATCAGGAGGTACAATGAGTGCACAGCTAATTGTTTATATGGTATCAATTGGCGTGGGAGCACTGATTACTTTCGGAGTTTTCAGACTCCTTAAAGATATACCTCTTAATGTTTTTATGGCTATAACATATGGAATTATCTTTATACTTGCTATTTTTGTTTCCGAGGAATTCCTTGCTATTTCCTTTGACTCATCTGGTGCAACCACCGGAGCTCTTACCACCCCCTTTATTCTCGCTATATCTCTAGGTTTGTCTAAAGTTAAAGGTGGGAAGGATTCAGAAGAAAACTCTTTCGGACTTGTTGGAATCATGAGTGCTGGAGCTATAATCCCTGTTATGCTAATTTCAATAATTTCAGGACAGAAGAACATACATGGAAATGCAGCTGAATTTATACCAACTAAAGGTGTATTTGGTCCTATGTTAAGTATTGTTCCCTCAGTTTTTCTTGAATCACTAATAGCACTTCTACCAATAACAATACTATTCTTTGGTTATAATATCGTAAAGTTTAAAATAAAGAAAGAAGAACTGTCGGTAATAGTTAAGGGGCTTGTTTATACCCTATTGGGGCTTACTCTTTTTCTCACCTCAGTGAATTCTGGATTTATGGATATGGGTAGAATTATTGGAATTCAGCTTGCAACAATGAGTCCCTGGATATTATCGATTTTAGGATTTATTTTAGGGCTTATCATTGTCCTTGTTGAACCTGCTGTACATGTACTTGGAGAGCAAATTGAAGAAGTCACAGCAGGTCATATACCGATACGATTAATTCGAATAACTTTCTCTTTAGGAGTTGGCATAGCAATTGCTCTTTCCATGGTAAGAATTGTTGTTCCATGGGTTAAACTTTGGTACTTTATAATCCCAGGATTTGTCCTTGCAATATTGCTATCCTTCAGAGCCGAACCCATTTTTGTTGGAATTGCATACGATGCAGGTGGAGTTGCATCAGGACCTATGACAGCAACATTTATTCTCGCTTTCGCTCAAGGCGCTGCTTCTGCAACAGAAACTGCTGACGTATTGGTTGATGGCTTTGGTGTAATTGCTATGGTAGCTATGGCGCCTGTTCTTGCCATTATGATCTTAGGAACAGCATTTAAGCACAAACACAAAATGGTTAAGACCCCTGAGATTAAGAAAGAGCCTGTTTTATCCCCTTCTTTATACAGCGAGGATGCTTACGAAACTCAGCACAATTGTATTATTGTAGTTGTCAATAGAGGCTTCGCTGAAGAAGTCGTGAACGTAGCCCGCGATGCGGGTGCTAAAGGTGCTACTATTATGCATGGACGAGGCACCGAGGAAAAAGAAGAAGAAAAAATATTAATACCCGTTGTAAATATTGAAGTACAGCCTGAAAAAGAAATCATATGGATAATTACAGATTCACAAATAAGTGAAGCCGTATCAAATAGTTTATTATCGCAGACAAAACTTACTGAAGAAGGTGAGATATCAGTTTTTGTATCTTTTACAGAAGCTATGGGGCAAGACTAAACTATATAATATTTGAGAGGCAAAAAGTATGCTTCACAAAGCTTGTGTGCTAATCAAGACTGACTACATAATATTTGAAAGACAGTTACATTTTTTGTCTAAATATAAAAGGTGGCTAGTTGAGTATGAGGAATACCTCTAAAAACACAGATAAAATTCCAGCTGATGTTCTACTCAAATGTGCAATTAGTGAGTATCAAAGCAGCACAAACTTACAGATGGCACAAATACTAGAGAAAGTATCCCTAAAGGATAAAATTAAGAATGAAAGTGAATTTAAGAAACTTTATGATAAGTTATTAGTTGATTTAGGAACATATAAAAATTCATTACAGGGCAAGCTTAATTTTAATTTGTTGTTACATCCTGAGGTGAAATGCAAAATTATTGATTTCATACTTGAGATTGATAAAAAAAAGTTAATCTTTAATAAACGTTATTTAAAATTTTTCTTCGATCATGGGTTTCAGCTAGCCGCTGAGGAATTCATTTCTCGTTCGATAGACAAAGAGTCAAAACTAACCCACGCAGAAATATATCAAGCTGTACGAAATGTATTAATTATGAACATCCTTCAATTTTTTTTGGGTGTGCCTCTCAAAATAACTCCCGCGGTTTATGCTTACAGCCTCCTATATCCATACACAGATAATTATTTAGACAATTCTAATGTTAGTATTGAAGCAAAAACTAATTTTAACAAAAGGCTAAGTGCCATCTTGGATGGCCAAGAATTAATCCCAACAAATTCTTTCGAGAAAAAGGTGTTTTCTTTAGTTCATCAAATAGAGACTCAACACAGCCGTGTTGAATATCCCGAGGTTTTTGAGAGTCTTTTACTTATTCAAGATGCACAAATTCAAAGCATGGAGCAAATAAGAAACAAATCAATAACACAAAATGAAATTTTACTCAATAGTTTTTATAAAGGTGGCAGTTCTGTTCTAGCTGACGCTTTTCTCGTTAAGGGTAATTTGACTTTAAGCCAAATGCATTTTTCTTTTAATTTTGGAACCTTCCTTCAACTTCTTGATGATATTAGTGATGCTGAAGTTGATAAAAAAGATAATAATAAAACTTTATTTAGTTACAAAAATAATAATGAGACAATTGACTCTGAAGTAAAAAAGCTCATTTCATATATGTTCAAGTTTAGTATTAAAGATAGACATGACACACAGTCTATCGCTTTTATGAAGGAAAGTATTTTTTTCTGTACATTGCTAATGATTATGTTTGTAATAGGGCAAAATCCTAAAAAACTATCAAAAAACTTATATAAAGAATTAGAATCATATTCCAGGGTCAGGCTATCATTTTTTAAGAAGGTTGCAAAATGGGTACCGGCATTATTTGTTTAATTGGGGTTAAGTTTCTTATCACTAGAAACGAGCAAGTTATAATATTTAACACTTTACATTAATTGACCGAGCTAGTAAAAATGGCTGTTTCGGTCGAAACAGCCATTCTTACCATAGTTAGGCCCAAAGCCTTAGTTNTAACNATGGGGGTCATAAGCCTGTTTTATTGAAAAGTATTTANTTTATAACCTATATCAATTGTTATAATTGTTTAATAATTCAACCCTTTTAGTGGCGGAAGAGGAGTATTTTCCATTGACCAAAAATCAACAAGTTGTTTGGATAATCCCAACTGTTCAAGTCGTCCATCAACACTTTTCTCAATTTCATCAACTCTACCTTCACGAACTTTAACTACAAAATCCGGGTCAATTATTACAGCACGTCCTAAAGCTACTATATCGGTATATTCCAAGGCTGCTAGCGCATCATCGGGTGACATGATATTACCNGCTAATATCATCGGCACTCTTTTACTGATGCTATCGTAAACTGTTTTTGCAATAGGTTCACCCTTACCACCAGCCCCGGGCATGGCTTTATAGTCTAACGATGATATATGCAAATAGTCAGCGCCGTTTTCGATGATTTTATCAATTAACTTAACTGATTCATCCACAGTATATCCTATATTTTCACCATGAACTTCTTCTGGGGAAATTCTATACCCAACTATGAAATCTTTACCTGCCTGTTGTATAGCAACTTCCTTAACCTTTCTTAATACAGCCAACGGAAATGCCATTCGCTTTTCAAAACTTCCCCCCCACTCGTCATTACGTTTATTGGAGTAAGCAGAGAAAAACTGTTGTAGAAGATAGTGGTTAGCTCCATGAATTTCAACACCATCATATCCTGCTTCTATGGCACGACTTGTAGCCTGACCATAATCATCAATTATAGATAGTATTTGTTCATGCGTTAACTCCTCGGGCACATAATCAAGGAACGGAAAATTTATAGCGCTAGGGGCTAAAACCTTCCCATTGCGCAAATAGGCTCCTAAAGCTTCACGACCAGCGTTGTGAAGTTGTATAATGGCTTTATTGCCCTTTGACTTAATAACATCTGATAGTCTTTTTAAACCTGGTACTTTTTCATCATCATATACAGCCATCTGGGTGATTGCACCAAGCCCTTCTTCCGATACAGCTGCTGCTCCTGTGATTATCAACCCACCAGTGTCATTACGTAACTTAAAATAATCAATATCTTCCTGACTAATAGTACCATCTTCGTTTGATGCGAATACAAGCATAGGTGCCATCGCGAAACGGTTTTTAGATTCAACACCATTTCCAAGTGTTATAGGTTCAAATAAAGAATCATATTTGTTGCTCATATTTATACCTCCATTCCAACACAGAACACAGGGGAACACAGGGGGACGGTTCTTTTGTGTTATCCAACAATCATCATGTCAACACAGGGGGACGGTTCTTTTGTGTTATTCAACAATCATCATTTTCGTAAAATCTTCTCTATTGCTTTTCCCTTAGCTAACTCATCTATTAACTTATCCAAATAGCGAATATTTTGCATCATTGGCTCTTCAATATCCTCTACTCTAACACCACAGACCACACCTTTAATCAAAATCCGCGAAGGATTTAATTGGGGGGCTTCTCTAAAGAAAGTCTCAAAGTCTATCTGTTTTTCTAACTGTGATTCTAACTCTTCTTGGCTATAACCTGTCAACCAACAGATAATTTCATCAACTTCGGATTTAGTCCGCCCTTTTTTCTCTACTTTCGCAATATAGAGAGGATAAACTTTTGAAAAACTCATCTTATAAATCTTGTCAGTAGCCATAAATACACCTCTCTCATTATTTTATCTAATTGCGCCATAATCTTAAGTATTTCTTATCTACTGTGAATTTATCCAGGTGTTTGGCTACAATTCTCCATATTTAGGACTAAGAATCCAATGATAAGAATAAAGGAACTCAAACACCACCGTACGCCTGTGTCCTCTATGTTTTCAACTAATAACACAAAAGAACCGTCCCTCTGTGTTCCCCTCTGTGTTCCTCTGTATTGTGTTCTTATAATTTTGCGATTGTTTTACCGTACTCTACTGCCGCTTTTTGCTCATCAACATCCGGGTTCCATAGATTTCTATAGCCTTCGGTTGTAACTTCAAACCCTGCATCTGACATTAGTTCGTTAATAACTTTTACAGATTCACCGCTCCATCCGTAGCAACCAAATGCAGCAGCTTTTTTATTTTTGAACTTAAGTCCCTTAATAAGATGAATAAGACCTGCCACCGAATGCAAGATACTGTTTGAAACAGTTGGCGAGCCAACTACAACTGTTTTTGACTTGAAAACTTCGGTAATTATATCATTATCATCACTCTTAGCAATATTAAAAATTTTCACAGTAACATCTGAATCTGCAAGAGCTATGCCTTCTGCAATTTTTTCTGCCAACGTTTTAGTGCCATTCCACATGGTATCATAAATAATTGTTATTTGATTCTCTTGGTAGTCATTTGCCCATTGAGAGTATTTTTCAATAATCTGCGCAGGATTATCCCTCCAAATAACACCATGACTTGTTGCGATTATATCAATGGGAAGATTTAATGAAATTATTTCATCCAGTTTTTTTCTTAATATTGGATTAAATGGATTCAATATGTTCGCATAGTACTTCATGGATTCATTGAAAAGATTACATTGATCTACCTGGTCATTAAACAGTTTTTCATTGGCAAAATGCTGGCCAAAAGCATCATTGCTGAAAAGTATGTTATCTTTAGTCATATATGTTGCCATGCTGTCCGGCCAGTGTAGCATTCTCATTTCAACAAAAATGAGTTCTTTTCCATTTCCGATATCTATTTTATCTCCAGTTTTTACTACCTGAAAATTCCAGTCTTCATGGTATTGACCTTTCAAAGATTTAGCACCATTTGCTGTGCAATAAATGGGTACATTTGGAATATGTTTCATCAGGACTGGAAGTGCTCCGCTATGGTCAACTTCACCATGGTTTGCGATAACAAAATCGATGCTATCCAAATCAACCTCCTTTGCTAGATTATCAACAAACTCTTCTGCAAAAGGAGTCCAAACCGTATCAATAAGAACAGTTTTCTCTTCTTTAATCAAATATGAATTGTATGTTGAACCATTATGGGTTGATAATTCTTCACCATGAAACTTTCTAAGTTCCCAATCAACTTTACCTAACCAGTACACATTGTTTTTTACATGTTTTTTCATTTACCAACGCCCTCTTTCTTTAGTTATTTAATCTTTTTTTATTTCATACCTTGATTTTTTTCATCAAAGTTTATTATTTACCATCGATTAGTTTACACTGTTAACACTTTTTTACCCTACTAATTCTAAAAATAACAACAACCAATAGAACAATCGATTGTTTGACTATTATTAGATATGATATTTGGTTTTTACAAACAACTATCTATATTTTTAATTTTTCCCATCGACTTTTTGTTAGACAACTTATATGCTCAGTTCTTACATCGTCTATGGCTTTCCAATATACATCTCTTTTTGTATGATGGTATTGAAACCCACATTTTTCTTGCACTCGTTTTGACTTAGTATTTCCATCAAAATAACCACACCAAATTTTATTAAGTTTCAACTCAATAAAACCGTATTCTATTATTTTCCGCGTAGCCTCAGGTACTAGACCTTGCCCCCAATATGGTACACCTATCCAGTAACCAATTTCTCCTTGAGTCTCGGGTAAGTCGAGGTTACTTTCACATCCTATCAATAGGCCAATGCTACCAACTGGCTTACCTGTGCTTTTAAGAACAATTGCATATGTTTCGGGTTCTGACAGTATAGTGCGGATTATTTCACGGCTATTTTCCACACTAGTATGTGGCGGCCATCCAGCTGTCGGTCCCACCCGAGGATCCTTCGCATATTCATAAAGGTCTTCAGCATCGCTCTCTTGCCAGGGACGAAGTATGAGTCTCTCTGTTTCATGCGTCATAGTGTAACACTCCTCATATGTTTACGTATTTATATCATAAATGACAATGTTTTAAATATCAAAATATCTTGATAATCAGAATGAAATTTCATTTCTTTGAATACATAAAACATTGTTGGATTACTTAGTTTACCATATTTATATTTCAGACATCTATAGTTGTTCTCTTAGAACCTTTTTCATAATCTTACCCGTACTATTTTTCGGAAGACTTTGCAAAAATTCTATTTCCCGTGGTATCTTGTAAGAGGCAAGCCTGTCACTTAAAAATTGTATAAGCTCTTTGGAATTGCATTCCTCATCTTCATTCAATACGACAAAAGCTTTTACATATTCACCTCTAAGTTTATCCGGAACTCCAATTACAGCTGCTTCATGTACCTTTGGAAATTGGTATAGTACTTCTTCAATTTCTCTTGGGTAGACATTCAGTCCAGAGACATTAACCATATCTTTTTTTCTATCAACAATATATAAATAGCCCTCTTCATCCATCTTCGCCATATCACCAGTGTGAAGCCATCCACCCTTCAAAGTACGTGCTGTCTCTTCGGGATCATTATAGTATCCAAGCATAATGTTTTCACCCCTAAGGATAAGTTCTCCTACCTCGCCCGTTGGAAGCTCATTTCCCTCTTCATCAACAATTTTGCATTCAATCCCTTTCAATGGTAATCCTATAGAGCCTGGCTTTTGAATACCATATGTCGGATTGAAAGTAGCTGCAGGCGACGCTTCTGTTAGACCATAGCCTTCTATGATGGGAACTTTATAAATCTCTTTTACTTGTTTATAGATTTCTATAGGTAGCGATGAACCACCACATACTCCAATGCGCAACTTGGGAAATGAAATATGTTCCTTGTTAGCTTTAATTATTACGGCATACATAGAAGGAACGCCCATGAAAATTGTAATTTCTTTGGTTCCTAAGGTTTCAATAACCTCTTTGGGCTTGAATGATTCCATTATGGTTATTGTTGACCCCGAATAAAGAGGCATGAGAATACAAGCGGTAAATGCGAAGGCATGAAACATTGGTAATACACACAGATAGCTATCTTCATGGTTAGCATGAAGTCCTGCTCTACACTGTTCTGCATTGACTAATAGATTTTTGTGAGTCAACATAACGGCTTTCTGCTTTCCCGTCGTACCAGAAGTATATAGAAAAGTAGAGACTGCATTTTCGTCGGAAAAACTTTCAAGACCTTCTGTAGAAATCTCTGAAATATGTTGTTCGAATTTTTCATCAATAATAATTATAGTAATTCCAAGTGCTTTTTCGAGCATATCCTGTGTTATATTTGCATACTTCAGAATGTTTTGGTGTACGATCATGTACTTAGCTTCGCAATCATTTACGATATATTGAATTTCACCCATTGTTAGTAACAGATTAATGGGTACAATAATTGCACCGCCTCTTACAGTTCCTAAATAAGAATAAACAAATTCAGGACAGTTTGGACAACTTAGCACAACCCTATCACCGTTTCTAATTCCAAGTTTCTTCAAGTACGCTGCAAAAGCTAATACCTTTTTGTCAAGCTGTTCATAGCTTATACTGTTTTCCTTAAAATTAATTGCTATTCTATTACCTACATAGTTTTTTTTATAAATATCTCCAACCAATTTATTTCACTGCCTCCCGTAAAATTTTTCTAACTTGTAATATCATTTATAGTTTTCACATTCATGAATCATTATAATACATAATAATGAAAAACAGAATACAAATTCCATCTTCTTAATGTTTAATTGATGAGATATCTTGTAAATTGCACCATATATCCAGGTGGCAATCCACTTTATATAAAAAACTAAAAGTTATTACTATATCAAATACAAAGACCCCCATGATTAGATAAAAATCTAAATCACGGGGGCCCCTGTCTTGTACTTATGTGTGTGTTCTGATGTCAACCATGCTGTCAAAAAAAGTGTCTTTTCTTTATGTCCCAATACTCTATGAGTGTTATATCGCTTTTACTTGAGATTTTTTAACTTCATATCCTAGCTTAGTAATTGCATTTTCAATATCATTAATAGATAATTTTTCTTCATCAAAATTCACTTTTACTTTACTTGAATTAAACAATACCTTTAAACTTTCAGTGTCTATTCCATCTAAAGCTTTTACTCCGTTTTCTATCTTTTGCATGCATGATGGACAAGCTAATGTTTCTAATTGAATAGTTGCTTTCTGCATATTTATCTCTCCTTTATATATTAATTATATACCCAGTTATCTTTACTTTAAACTTTCTTGATCAAAAATTCTTAATATTTCAATTTGTACCTAAGGAGCCTCATACCGTTTAATATTACGACCAGTATACTTCCCTCATGTACTAACATACCAATAGACATGTTCATCCATTCACTGAAGAATACGCTGGCAAGTAAGAAGAATACAACCCCAACTGCAATAATGATATTTTGTATCATATTCCTTGATATTACTTTCACTAAGCCCAGCGCATGAGGCAAGCGGCTGAAATCTGAATTCATTAACACGACATCTGAAGTTTCAATAGCTACATCAGTTCCGCCTCCCATGGCAATTCCTATTTGTGCTAATGCTATTGAAGGACTATCATTTACTCCATCCCCCACAAATGCTACTATACGACCTTTAGCCTGTAACTTTTCAATATATGCCGATTTTTCTTCAGGTAACATATGCCCATGAGCTTCTGTTAACCCCAATTCACTTGCAACCAAATCAACTGTTCCTTGGTTGTCGCCTGAAAGAACTACCAGATTTTTAACACCCAACCTTTTTAGCTTTTGAAGGTCTTCTTTTACGCCTGGGCGTATTTGATCTCGAATACCCATTAAAGCTTTCAGTTCACCATCGACCGATGTTAGAACAAGGGAGTTTCCTTTACTTTCGAACCTTGCAATATCAGCACGCATTTCTTCATCTATATGAACGTTTTCTTGTTCCATAAGCGAAACATTACCTACTGCAACCCTGTGTCCATCAACGATAGCTACAATTCCGCCACCTTTTACAACATTGGTGTTTTCAACTGTGTATGTTTCTGTCTTCCCTAAATGTTCTACAATTGCCTTTGCTAATGGATGGTCTGATTCTCCTTCAATACTTGCAAGATATGACAATACTTTATCTATATCATCACCGTTTGTATACATTTTTTTGTCAGCTACTTTGGGGTTACCCACTGTTAGAGTCCCGGTTTTGTCAAAAACAATTGTATCTACTCTACTAAAGTCTTGAATTACTTCACTGCCCTTTAACAAAACACCGTACCTAGCACCATTTCCAATGCCTGCAACATTTGATACTGGTACTCCTATTACTAATGCTCCTGGACATCCTAAAACTAATATTGTAATTGCAAGCTCAACATTTTTGGAAATTAACCACACAATAAAAGATAAAATTAAAACTGCTGGAGTGTAGTATTTTGAAAACCTATCGATAAAGCGTTCTGCTTCTGATTTTGAATCTTGAGCTTCTTCAACCAGCTCAATAATTTTTCCAAAAGTAGTATCCTCNCCCACACGGTCAGCAACTATTTGAATAGTTCCATTTTCNAAAATAGTTCCAGCATATACCTTAGNGTCTTTTCTTTTTCCCACTGGNACTGACTCGCCTGTGATGCTTGCTTCATTAATATGTCCTTCACCCGTCAACACAGTGCCATCAACAGGTACCTTTGACCCAGTTTTAACAAGCAAAATATCGCCTACATCCACTTCATCCACNTCAACTTCTTCAAACTCACCGTTTTCCATTTGCTTCAAGGCACTCTCAGGGGCCATTTCAGTTAACTCTTTAATTGCAGAGCGTGTTTTATTCAATGTTCGTTGCTCCAAATAGGCTCCAAACAAGAATAAAAATGTAACAATAGCCGATTCTTCAAAGTTTCTAAGCAAAAACGCACCAATTACAGCTATGGTAACTAAAACATCAATGCTGACTACCTTTACTCTCAGTGCCTGATATGCTTGTATGGCGATGGGTATGACACCAATAATTGATGCAATAACCAGCGCTCCAACAAATATCTCTGTGTTCTTAAAGAGGAACTTACTAATAAATGCAATTACAAGCAAAATTCCACTTATTAAAGTTATTTGATTCTTCTTACCTAATATAAATCTCTGCAATTTAGCCAACCTCCTCCACCACCCCTAAATCTACTAGAGAACGCATCCAAAAACCGTCCTTAAGACTCCAACTTCAGAGCGTGTTTTTAGCAATTAGTTTAAGCCTGGTAAGCCTTATCCAATTCAGCTAATATGTTATATACTGCTTCATAACTTTCACATACATCAGCTGGAATTGTATAGTTGTTTGTTACCTTTCGTAGTTTAGCAAAATCTTCACTCAGTTCAGCTTTTTCTTTTCCTGCTTCATTTACCTTCTTTACAATATCGTCATATATTTCACGTACTTCGTGAAACTCCGGATGGGTACCACCATGTACTCTTGCAACAATTGGTACATATAGTTCCAATGTTTTATTTGCTTCAGAAAATGTTATATTCTTTGACATATTTTCTCCTCACTTTCTTTTTTTTTATTATTATGTATTTTTGATGTTTTTATTNTACCAAGAGGAAAAAGAATAGTAATTGATCTTGATCAATTATTTCAAGTCTTTCATCATTGAAAGTTATCCTTGAACAGGATAGAATAAATTAGAGGTGACATTTATAATGACAGAATTGTTTTTTGAAAAGCTTTCAAGATTTCCACGTCTAAGCCAACCATGTACTATATCTATTCCGTTCAGACAAGGACAATTAACAGATGTTGGAATGTTGTCTATAGAAGATGAGGGGAAAAAACTTCCAACTCAAAAATCCATCCTTTCAACATGGCCAGATGGTTCTGTGAAATGGGTATTAGTAAATTTTCTGGTTGATCTGCCCGGGAACAATGAAAAGAAAATTACTATGAGCCTTAACGAACCCNCTAACGCATCTCCTGAAATACCAGTATTGGTGTGCATGCAGGCAGGTCGTCCTTGTATAACAACTGGAGATATACAGTATGTTTTCAGCTCTCCAGGTGAAAAAAGCATTTTTTATTCCATTGACGGGCCGGGTTTTCATTTTTCTAAGAATGAATACAATGGTCCTACAATCTATGATGAAAATGGAAATGCCTTTACACTAACCATAGACGAAACTGGTTGGTCGATATTGGAAAATGGTCCCGTAAGAGTTGTCCTCTTTGCAAAAGGAAGGCATTTGAATTCAGATGGTAGCCTGTTGAACTTCGAAATAAGAATTGAAGCCTACGCAAGCAAACCTTATTTAATGCTGGATTATCGTATAATAAATAAAGATAAGTCAGCTCAAACCATATTAAAAGGAATCAAGATGACCTATCGACCAAAAGGAAGAACAGATAATGTGCATACTTCTCTTGCCACATCAAACTATAGGAGTAACATAATAAAAGGGCAGTCAACGGATATAATAGAGCAAGCCATAGACAGTACATATCTTTTAAATGATGCCAACGAACAGTTCCCCGAAACCTTGTACGGAACGTTCTGGGCTGATTGGTCGTGCCCAGATAAAGGAGGAGTCTGTGCAACAATCTTTCAAGCCTATCAAAACTTTCCAAAGGCGTTGAAAGTATCCCAGGCTGGCATGGATATCAGTATTTTGCCAGATGATAACTCGTTAACCTTTTATCAGGGAATGGCAAAAACCCATAGAGTATTTTTACACTTCCATGACTTTAACGAAACTGTAGAGAATCTGAATGTTCAAAGTCTTCAGTTTCAAATGCCAGATAGGCCTATTCTTTCTGCATCTNTTTACAAGGATGCAGGTGTTTTTGAAGATGTTTTTCCTACCGAAAAAATAAGCAAAGTAGAAACAAGTCTTATCTCCATGGCGGACCAAAGGTTAAAAGCCTATGGCATTTTACATTGGGGAGATGCTCCAGATCCTGGCTATACCGAGCAAGGTCGAGAAGGCGGTAAGCTTGTCTGGACAAATAATGAATATGATTACCCTCATGCCATGATGTTGATGTATGCAAGAACAGGTGAGAGAAGAATGTTAGACTACCACCTTGTTTCAGCACGCCATCAGTTAGATGTGGATATATGCCATTTCAGTGATGATCCATTGAGATACCAAGGTCAGATATCTCATTCAGCCCATCATACCAACGGTGAGATTACTCCTAGTCATGAGTGGGTTGAAGGCTTACTTGACTATTACCATCAAACTGGCGATATTGCAGCACTTGAAGGTGCTATTGGTATAGGCGAAAATATCTTGCGCATATTAAAAACACCTAAATTTCAAACCACCGGGGGATTAAGTGCACGAGAGACTGGTTGGGCTCTACGTACCATAGTTGCACTCTATAAAGAAACTCATGACAAAAAGTGGCTTAAACCTGCTGACAGTATCGTTGATGATTTTGAAGATTGGAAGAATGAATATGGTGGATGGCTTGCACCATATACTGACCATACCATCATAAGGGTTCCATTTATGATCTCGATTGCAGTTAATAGCCTAATGCGTTATTACCGAATAAAACCTCAAGAACGTATTAAATCAATGATTCTTAGTGCAGTATATGATATGGTTGAGAATTGCATAATGGAAAATCGTCTATTTTATTATAAGGAATTACCCAGTTTAAGAAGGCTTGGTAACAATCCTTTAGTACTGGAAGCACTCTGTTATGCTTACGAGCTTTCGGG
>JGI24710J26742_10002895_pt1 | contig 14900 bp, 10 predicted proteins | sample BioPla2DNA2_FD_26742 | JGI IMG/M metagenome (IMG submission 26742) | reverse complement strand
TATTGCTTTTTTGGCAATTTCAGTAGCAACTGTTGAAGCTCAGCCACGTGCTATCGGTGCTCGTGTCGGCTATGGTGTTGAGGCTTCTTACCAACACAGTATAGGAAATAACATGGTCAGTGTTGATTTTGGTCTCCCTGCTTTTCCGGGCATTGAAGCTGCTGCTACTTACGATTGGATTTTCCCGATTACTTCGTGGACTGAGGCCGGAGAATGGAATTGGTACGCTGGTGTTGGTGCTGGTGGTGGTTATAACTGGGCACATCCTTTGGTGATTGGATACAGCATCCCATATGGCTTTGTCGGTTTAGCCGGCCGTATAGGTGTGGAGTACAACTTCACGTTCCCATTACAATTGTCTTTGGATTGGCGTCCATTATTTGGTCCCGCTTTTGCTTCCGGCGCAGTTGCTTTTAACACCGGTAGTTTGTATGCCGGAGCCTTTGCTTTAGGCGTTCGTTATCGCTTTTAAGCTATATTTGCAACAAACTATTAATAAGGACTTCTGAAAAGAAGTCCTTATTTTTTTGAATAGCATTTTTTAAGGAACAATTATTTTTAAAGCCTGTTTTACGGCTTCTACTGTAATTTGTGTGGGTATAAGCATTGGTTCGCCGTCGTAATGGAAGGGTGTATGCTCGGGTACGGTTAGTGTAATGCGTTTGCACGTAAAAGTTTCGGTATATTTTATTTTGTCTATTTGTTTGAGGAATAGCCGAATGCCTAAACGTAACGCTCCTAAAAATCCGAACGGTTGTATAATGGTAATATTTAACAGTCCGTCTGTAAAATCGGCTTTTGGTGCTATAAATGCCTGATTGCCGAGTTGTTGTATATTGGCGCAATTAATGATAAAAGCCTGTTTTGTTAGTGTAGTGCCATTGTATTCGAGTTTACATTCTACGGGCTTATAGCGAAAATACTCGCGTATGCTAAGGTAAATGTAATTGATAAAACCGCGTTTTTTATTGGTGGCAAAAAGTTGGCTGATGTGTGCGTCAAATCCTATACCGCAGGTGCAAAAAAATGGCACGCCATTGGCTGTTCCGTAATCTATTTTTAGCGTTTTGCCGCGTTTTATGGTCTCTATTGCATTGAAAGGGAGTAGGGTGGAGATGCCCAAATCGCGCGCTAAGCCGTTGCCCGAACCAAGCGGAAGTATAGCCAAGGCGGTTTCGGTATGCACCAAAGCACCGGCTATTTCGTTCACTGTGCCATCGCCGCCCACAGCCACCACTATGGGAACGCCTTCTGATACAGCGTTTTTTGCCAATTCGTGTGCGTGTCCGCGGTAGGTGGTGTACTGAAATTCCAAATCAAACTCTTGCGCCAACATTTTGGTAGCCATTGCTATCCAGTTGGTTTTTTCCAACGTTCTCGATTTGGGATTGACGATGAAAAGGATTTTGTTGCGCATCTATTTTGGTTTAATTCAGTTTATTTGCAAGTAGGAACATTAGTTGTCTTGTCCACCGAACTGCATCAGGTAGGTTTTTATGAATTCGTCAATTTCGCCGTCCATTACGGCATTCACGTTCGAGGTTTGGTAATCGGTGCGATGGTCTTTCACTCGGCGGTCGTCGAACACGTATGAGCGAATTTGCGAACCCCATTCTATTTTTTTCTTTCCGGCTTCTATTTTTGCGGTTTCCTGTCGGCGTTTTTCCAGTTCCAATTCGTACAGTTGTGATTTTAGCAATCGTATGGCATTTTCCTTGTTTTTCGGCTGGTCACGACTTTCGGTGTTTTCTATCACAATTTCGTCCATCTCGTCGGTTATGGGATTTTTGAAAGTGTAGTGAAGTCGCACGCCCGATTCTACTTTGTTAACGTTCTGTCCGCCTGCGCCACCTGAGCGAAAAGTGTCCCATGTGAGATTGGCTGGATTGATATCAATTTCGATGGTATCGTCAATGAGAGGCACGACAAAAACGGAAGTGAACGAAGTCATACGTTTGCCTTGTGCGTTGTAGGGCGATACGCGAACCAAGCGGTGTACGCCGTTTTCGCTTTTGAGGTAGCCGTAAGCATAGTCACCTTCCACTTTTATGGTTACGCTCTTTATGCCGGCTTCGTCACCGTCTAAAATGCTCGATATTTCAGCTTTATAGCCCTCTTTTTCGCACCAACGCAAATACATGCGCATCAACATTTCTGCCCAATCTTGTGCTTCGGTACCGCCTGCTCCGGCTACAATTTTTATTACTGCGCCCAATTTGTCTTCTTCCAAGCGGAGCATATTTTTCATTTCTAATGTTTCCGTCATTTCCATCGCTTTTTCGTAGGCGGCATCCAACTCTTTTTCAGTGATGGTTTCTTCTTTGAAAAATTCGGCGGCTAATGTCAGCTCGTCAGCGGCGTTTTGTACGGCATCGAACGCTTCTATCCAGCCTTTTAAGCTTTTGACTTTTTTCATTTGCGACTCGGCGCGTTTTTGGTCTTGCCAAAAATCGGGTACTTGTGTTTTCAACTCTTCTTCTTCCAATTGAATGGTTTTTCCTTCAATATCGAGGTAATTACGGAGTGCATCGACACGTTCGTTAAGCGATTTTATTTGTTCAAGGGTTGTCATTGATAGTTTTAAATGTGAAAATTTTATACTGTTAGTTATATAAAAAAGAGTGATAAATATCTGATTTACGGATATTTACCAATCAATAATTGTAGTGTGTGTCAGTAACGTTTTTGCGGATAGGTGCGAAACCAACTGCCTATTTTGAGGCGTATTACACCAAAGAGTGCTTCGCTAAAGATGCCTCCGCTCATTTTGCTGGTACCTTCGGCACGGTTTACAAAGACGATGGGCACTTCGGTGAGTTTAAACCCACATTTGTGGGCGGTAAATTTCATCTCTATTTGGAAAGCGTAGCCTTTGAAACGAATTTTGTCGAAGTCGATGGTTTTCAACACTTCGCGGCGGTAACATACAAAACCGGCGGTGGTGTCGGTTATTTTCAAACCTGTAATAAAGCGCACATATTTTGAAGCGTAGTGCGACATAAGTACTCTGCCCATAGGCCAATTTACTACATTGACCACATTACCTACATAGCGTGAACCTATTGCCACATCAAAACCTTTTTCGGCGCAAGCAGCGTAGAGTTCCATTAGTTTGGGCACCGGATGCGAGAAATCGGCGTCCATTTCAAAAATATAGTTGTAGTCGTATTCCAAAACCCATTTGAAGCCTGCAATGTAGGCAGTTCCCAAACCCAATTTTCCGGTACGCTCTATCAAATGGAGTGCCTTGGGGAATTCTTTTTGCAGTTGTTTGACGATTTTGGCGGTGCCGTCAGGCGAACCGTCGTCAACAATAAGAATGTGGAACGCCTTTGGCAATGCGAAAATAGCGCGAATAATTTTTTCGATATTTTCTTTTTCGTTGTAGGTGGGAATGATAATAATCGAATCGGACATCATCGAATTGAGTTTTTAATTGGTTTCGCATTATTAGTTTCGCAAATGTACTTCAATAACCTCAAACTGCAAAATTTTTCGTAGCAAAAATTTTGTTTTTTCTTTATTTCCTAAATCAGAAATAAAAAAGGAGCTACAAATTACGATTTGCAGCTCCTTATGAAATAATCCGGTTAAGGGTTATTTTTCCTCGTCACTTTTTTTCGCTGATTTTTTCTCTGCTTTTTTTGCTTCAGTCTTTTTTTCGTCAGCCTTTTTTGTTTTCTTTTCTTCTTTTTCGTCGGCTTTCTTTTCTTCAGCTTTCTTTGCAGTAGTTTTTTTTGCAGCAGCTTTCTTTTCGTCAGCTTTTTCTACTTTTTCTTCAGCTTTCTTTGTAGCTTTCTTTACCGGTTTCTTTTCTTCTTTTTCTTCGGTTTCTTCTTCCGCTTTTTTCGCTACTTTTTTTGCCGGTTTCTTTTCAGTTTCTTTCGCTTTTGCAGCAGCTTTCTTTTCTGCTTCTTGCGCTTTCAACTTTTCGGTTGCTTGGGCTACCAATTGGTCTTTTAAGTCCGACAAAACGTCAATATCGCCCAACGTAGTTTTTTCCATCACGGGAGCTTCTTCCTTTTTAGCTTTCTTGGGAGCGGCTTCGGCTGCACTTTCTTCTGCGCTCTTTTGAGCATCTTCGAAAATGCGGCTGTGCGATAGAATGATACGTTTAGCGTCTTTATTAAATTCAATAACTTTGAATTGTAATTTTTCGTCCAATTTGGCTGTGGTGCCGTCTTCTTTCACCAAATGTTTCGGAGTGGCAAATCCTTCTACGCCGTAGGGCAATGCAATAACAGCGCCTTTGTCGAGCATTTCGATGATAGTGCCTTCCTGTATGCTGTCCGGTGTGAAAATGGTTTCAAACACGTCCCAAGGATTTTCTTCCAACTGTTTGTGACCGAGACTCAAACGGCGGTTGTCCTTGTCTATTTCCAAAACAACAACTCCGATTTCAGAACCGATTTGTGTAAATTCGGAAGGATGTTTGATTTTTTTCGTCCAACTCAAGTCGCTGATGTGGATAAGACCGTCTATGCCTTCTTCAATTTCAACGAATACACCAAAGTTGGTGAAATTGCGTACTTTGGCTGTGTGTTGAGAACCGATAGCATATTTTGTATCGATGCTTTCCCAAGGATCGGCTTTGAGTTGTTTCATGCCGAGCGACATTTTGCGTTCTTCGCGGTCGAGCGTCAGAATAACAGCTTCCACTTCGTCGCCGACTTTCAAGAAATCTTGAGCACTGCGGAGGTGTTGACTCCAGCTCATTTCCGATACGTGGATAAGTCCTTCTACGCTGGGAATAATTTCGATAAATGCGCCGTAGTCTGCCATCACAACAACTTTTCCTTTTACTTTGTCGCCTACTTTGAGGTCTGGGTCTAAAGCGTCCCATGGGTGGGGCGTCAATTGTTTCAAACCGAGGGCGATACGTTTCTTTTCGTCATCGAAATCGAGGATAACCACATTGATTTTTTGGTCGAGTTGAACGATTTCTTCGGGATGATTAACGCGTCCCCAGCTTAGGTCGGTGATGTGGATAAGTCCGTCTACGCCGCCAAGGTCGATGAATACGCCATAGCTGGTGATGTTTTTAACCACGCCTTCGAGTACTTGACCTTTTTCAAGTCTGCTAATGATTTCTTTTTTCTGTTGTTCGAGTTCAGCTTCGATAAGAACTTTGTGCGAAACAACAACGTTTTTGAATTCTTGGTTGATTTTTACGACTTTGAATTCCATGGTTTTGCCTACGAATACATCGTAGTCGCGGATAGGTTTCACGTCTATTTGCGAACCCGGCAAGAAAGCTTCAATGCCGAATACGTCCACAATCATACCGCCTTTGGTGCGACATTTTATGAAACCCTTGATAATTTCATCGTTGTCAAGTGCTTCGTTAACACGTTCCCAAGAGCGTGTGGTGCGAGCTTGTTTGTGCGACAGGATGAGTTGTCCTTTTTTGTCTTCTTGGTTTTCAACAAACACTTCTACTGTGTCGCCTACTTTCAAATCAGGATTGTAGCGGAATTCGCTCATCGGGATGATGCCGTCCGATTTGAAACCGATGTTTACGACAACTTCGCGTTTGTTCATAGAGATGATGGTACCGTCCACCACTTCTTTGTCTTTGACCTGACTCAATGTTTTTTCGTACAGGTCGGTTAGTTTGTTTTTCTCTTCTTCGCTGATAGATTCGCCTTTGGCGTAACCATCCCAATCGAAATCGTCTGCAGGTTGAGCTACAGCTTCCACTTTTTCTTCTTTGGGTTGTTCAACGTTTTGAGCTTGTTGTTCAACTTCTTGAACTTCTTGTTCTTGTTGTTGTTCAACGTTTTGTTCTTTAAATTCTTCCATTTTTTTAGTTTGTTTTTTTAATAAATGGGTTAGACATTATGTTGAGTAAAAATCGCCTGCAAAGGTAGATTAATTTCTTGAATTATACAAATTTATGATTTACTAAAAACGGCAAATTTCGATGTCGATTTCCGACACCGATTTTGCTTGCCGAAAATACACCGATAAATGATGAATTTCGATGCGTTTTTCCGTTGTTGTGTGGCAGTTTTAGTTCTTTTCGTCGAACGAATCGAGATGTACATCTCTAAAGCCGAGGAAATAGAGAATGCCGTCAAGTCCGATGGTAGAGATGGATTGCTGCGCGTTGGCTTTTACTTTCGGTTTGGCGTGGAAAGCGATGCCCAAACCTGCCAAATTGAGCATTGGCAAATCNTTGGCACCNTCTCCTACGGCGATAACNTGCTCTAAATCAATTTTTTCCACTTGAGCAATGAGCCGCAANAGTTCGGCTTTGCGTTTGCCGTCCACAATATCGCCGAGGTGGCGACCGGTGAGTTTGCCGTTTTCNATCTCCAATTCGTTGGCGTAAACGTAGTCCACATCGAACCGTTTTTGCAAATATTTGCCNAAGTAGGTAAATCCGCCGGAGAGAATGGCGGTTTTAACCCCGCATTTTTTCAGAATAGACATCAGTTTGTCCGCTCCGTCCATTATGGGCAGATTTTCGGCAATTTCTGCCATAACGGATTCNTCGAGACCTTTGAGCAACGCCACGCGCTGTTTGAAACTTTCCGAAAAATCAATTTCGCCACGCATAGCCGATTCGGTAATGGCTTTCACTTGTTTGCCCACGCCGGCGCGTTCGGCAAGTTCGTCAATCACTTCCGTTTTAATAAGCGTAGAGTCCATATCGAAACAGATGAGGCGGCGGTTGCGGCGGTACATATCGTCGCGTTGGAAAGAAATGTCAATGCCTTCGTGTGCCGAAATACGCAGAAACTCATCGGAAAGTTTGTTTTTGTCGGCAAGTGTGCCGCGCACTGAAAATTCGATGCACGAACGGAGGTCTTCCAAGTTGTCAACGTCCAGTGGCGGTCGTCCTGTGAGTCGTTTTATGGAATCGATATTTAGGTTTTGGTCGGAAATAGCTTTTGTGAGCAGCGAAATTTGTCGAGCGGTGATGACTTTGCCGAGAATGGTAACAATGTAGCGACTTTTGCCTTGTCGTCCCACCCAACTGTTGTAATTTTCTTCCGAAACGGGAGTAAATTTTACCGTAACGCCCAATTCTGAGCATTTGAAAAGAATATCCTTTAAAATAGCTCCGGAATGTAATTCGCTGTCAATTTTGAACAAAATACCTAACGAAAGCGTGTGGTGAATGTCGGCTTGTCCGATGTCGAGTATGGTTGCATCGTATCTGCCTAAAATATTTGTTATAGAAGACATTACGCCCGGTTTGTCTTCGCCGGAAATGTTGATAAGGATAATTTCTCTGCTCATTTTTAAGGGTGTTTTAATTTTTCCGAAAAGTAATAAAAAAACGGGTAACTACCAAATTTTAAGTTGCAACTATTTTTGTGCAAAAAAGGCGACTTTTAAAGGTCGCCTTTTATTAGTTATGTAGCCTGCCAACCGATGTCGGTTCGGTAGAAAAGATTTTCGCAATCGATTTTGGCGACTTCGGCATTGGCTTTTTCGCGCGCTTCTTTTAATGTGTCGGCAAGTGCGGTAACGAACAGCACGCGTCCGCCATTGGTTATTATTTTGTCGTTTTCCCGTTTGGTGCCCATGTGATAAACAGTAGTATCGACACGGTCGAGATTTTTTATTTCAAAGCCTTTTTCGTAATTATTCGGATAGCCTTTTGAAGCAAGAACAATGCCGATAGCGGCGCGTTTGTCCCAAGTCAGTACAGGCGTGGTGCCGTCGATAATAGCGGTGAAAATATCCACAATGTCGGCGGTAAGGCGTGGGAGTACCACTTCTGTTTCGGGGTCGCCAAAGCGGGCGTTAAATTCCACAACTTTAATGCCGTTAGGGGTTTTCATCAGTCCGCCATAGAGTACGCCTTTAAACGGACAACCTTCGGCTATCATGGCTTTTGCCGTGGGAAGCATAATTTTTTGCAAGGCAAATTCTTCGTCGGCTTTTGTAATGAACGGCAGTGGCGAATAGGCTCCCATGCCGCCTGTATTGGGACCTTTGTCGCCATCGAAAGCGCGTTTGTGGTCTTGCGATAAAACCATTGGATAAACTTTGTCGCCACTCACGAAACACATGAACGAAAATTCGGGACCGGTCATAAACTCTTCAATTACCACTTGTCCATGTCCGAATTTATCGTTTTGCAACATATCTTTGAGTGCGCTATTGGCTTCGTCCAGATTTTCGGCTATGACAACGCCTTTTCCGGCTGCCAATCCGTCGTATTTCAGCACTACGGGCATCGGGCTTGTTTGCACATATTCCCACGCCGATGAATAGTCGGAAAAAACTTTGTAATCGGCTGTAGGAATGTCGTATTTCTTCATCAAATCTTTAGCAAATTGCTTGCTGGATTCTATTTGTGTAGCCGCTTTGGTAGGACCGAAAATTCTCAGCCCGTGCGCTTCAAAAGCATCGACAATGCCTGCTGCCAATGCCAATTCGGGACCAACTACCGTAAGGTCGATAGCGTGATTGTAGGCGAATGTTACCAAAGTGTCCACATCGGTATCTTTTATTGGCAAGCATTCAGCCAGTTGTGCAATGCCGGCATTGCCGGGTGCGGCGTAGATTTTAGTTACCTGTTTCGATTTGCTGATAGCATCAATAATGGCGTGTTCGCGACCGCCTCCGCCTATAACCAGTACTTTCATTTTTTAATTATTTCTTATTAAGTTTTAAACTTTAAAATCCAAATCCCAATAACACTTGGCACATTGAAAATTACGTCCAAAGGGTAAGCAAACTTGCGCCAAACAGGTTACGACAAAATGACGGCTATTTTTAGTGTTTAAAGTGACGTTTTCCACTAAATAGCATGGTGATGCCGTATTCGTCGGCTTTTTTTATGGAATCTTCGTCTCGCACGCTGCCGCCGGGTTGTACAATAGCATCAACGCCCATTGTGTGCGCCAATGTTACACAGTCGTCGAACGGGAAAAAAGCGTCGGAAGCCATTACCAATCCGCTTTTTACACCGTTGGCATGTGCAGCGTTAAGTGCCAATTCGGCAGAGCCGATGCGGTTCATTTGTCCTGCGCCTACACCGAGCGTTTGACCGTTTTTCACTACCACAATAGCGTTCGATTTTACGTGTTTCACAATGCGCAGTCCGAATTCCATGTCGGTCAATTGTGCTTCCGTAGGTGCTGTTTTGGTAACGCACATAGCTGACGAAAGTTCTGCCATTTCCACATCTGTGTTTTGCACCAACAGACCGCCGTTTACGCTAACGTATTGCATCGGTTTGTCGTCGGTTTTGCGCATCTCAACTTCCAAAAGGCGCAAATTTTTCTTCGTTTGAAGGATTTCCAATGCTTCGGGTGAGAATTTGGGCGCCATGATAATTTCCAGAAAAATGGGTTTCATCAGTTCGGCAGCTTCTTTGGTAACTTCTTGATTAGTAGCCACAATACCGCCGAAAATACTCACTTTATCAGCTTCGTAGGTTTTTGTCCAAGCGTCCACAATGTCGGTGCCGATGGCTGCTCCGCAGGGATTCATGTGTTTCAGTCCCACGCAAAACGGTGCATCAAATTCTTTTACAATGTTCAGTGCGGCGTTGGCGTCTTGTATGTTGTTGTAACTCATCTCTTTACCGTGCAATTGTTTGGCAAAGGCGAGTGAATAGGGAACATGTTCTTTTTGGCGGTAGAATTTTGCCGATTGGTGAGGATTTTCGCCATAGCGAAGTCCTTGTGCTAAGTCAAATTCGAGGAACAATTTTTCGTTGAGGTGTGCTTTTTCACGCATAAAAGTGGCGATGCACATATCGTATTCGGCGGTGTGCGTGTAGGCTTTTGCACTCAATTTTAAGCGCGTTTCGAGCGTGGTGTTGCCGTTGGCTCTGATTTCGTCGATAATTTTCGGATAGTCGGCAGGATTGCACACTACGGTAACGTCCGCATAGTTTTTCGCAGCGCTGCGTAGCATCGATGGTCCGCCAATATCAATCTGTTCAATGGCATCTTCTATCGTAACGTCGGGTTTGGCAATGGTTTCGCCAAACGGATAGAGATTAACGCAAACCATATCGATAAATTCGATGCCGTTGTCTTTCAATGCTTTGAGGTGGTCGGGATTGTCGCGGCGCGCCAAAAGTCCGCCGTGTACTTTGGGATGCAATGTTTTTACACGCCCGTCGCAAATTTCGGAAAATCCCGTTACTTCACTGATATTAATAACTTGTATGCCGCTCTCTTGCAGCAGTTTCATAGTGCCACCGGTGGCGATAATGTCCCAGCCGAGTGCTTTGAGGTTTTTTACAAATTCTACCAATCCGGTTTTGTTGCTAACAGATACTAATGCTCTCATTATGAATTATTTTTTTTTGTGTTTTTAGAATTATGTTTATTGCTTCGGGATAGAGTTGATGTTCTATTTCGTGGAGTTTGGCTTCTACTTCGTTGCGGTCGTTTCCGTAATATTCAAATGCGCGCTGTGCTACAATAGTGCCACCGTCGATGGTGTCATCAATGAGATGAACGGTTACGCCGAACACTTTCACACCGAAACGAAACGCATCGTCAATAGCGTGTGCGCCTTTGAAAGCGGGAAGCAGAGCAGGGTGTATGTTAAGTATTTTACCGTCGTAGGCTTGCAGCAGCGTGTGCCCGACAATGCGCATATAGCCCGCTAAACAAATCAATTCAATGTCGTAAGTTTTTAAAATACGGCAAATTTCCGTTTCGTAGTGCGCTTTGTCGGTAAACTCTTTCGCTTTGAAAGCAAAAACAGGCACATTGTGGTTTTTTGCCCGTTCTATGCAGTAGGCATTCGGTTGGTCGCACACCAAAATGCGTATGTCGGCAGCAATGGTGCCGTTTTTGCAGGCTTGCACCAAAGCTTCAAAGTTACTGCCATTGCCGGAGGCGAAAACGGCGATGTTGGTTTTTTTGTTCATCGTTTGTTTACTTTATGACCACACCCGTTTGGTCGGTTACTTTGCCGATTACGGTTGCTTTTTCGCCGTGTTTGGTCAAAATTGCGATGGCTTTTTCGGCTTCGTCGGCATCTAAAGCCATCACCATTCCAATTCCCATATTGAAAATGTTGAACATTTCGCGGTGAGGAATTTTTCCGTGTTGTTCCAAAAAGCGGAAAATCGGCAAAATTTCCCAACTACCTTTTTCTATTTCAGCACCTTGTCCTTCTTTCAGTATGCGTGGAATGTTTTCGTCGAAGCCACCGCCGGTAATGTGCGCTATGCCGTGAACATCGCAATTGCGCACCACGTCCAATACAGGTTTTATGTAAATTTTTGTAGGAGTGAGTGCCACTTCGCCAAGCGTTTTTTCGGTGTCAAGGTCGGTGTATCGGGTAAATAGGTCGAGGCGGGCATCGCTGAAAATTTTGCGTACCAAACTGAAACCGTTGGAATGCACGCCCGATGAAGCAATGCCGATAAGCAGGTCGCCGACTTTTACTTTTGAGCCGTCAATTATTTGCGATTTTTCCACCACGCCACAAGTAAATCCGGCAATGTCGTATTCACCGTTTTCGTACATTCCGGGCATTTCGGCTGTTTCGCCGCCAATAAGTGCGCAGCCTGCCTGACGGCAGCCTTCGGCTACACCGGCAACAATTTGCTCAATTTTTACAGGGTCGTTTTTGCCAATAGCCACGTAGTCCAAAAAGTAGAGCGGTTCGGCTCCTTGCGCCAAAACATCGTTAACGCACATAGCCACCGCATCGATGCCTATGGTGTCATGTTTGTCCATTGCAAACGCCAATTTGAGTTTAGTGCCTACGCCGTCGGTACCGCTCACGAGCACCGGCTCTTTGATGTTGAGTGCAGAGAGGTCGAACATTCCGCCGAATGTACCAATATTGCCCATCACTCCTATACGTGTTGTAGAGGCGACATGTTTTTTGATGCGGCGCACCACTTCGTAGCCCGCTTCGAGGTTCACTCCTGCCTTTTCGTAACTTACTGCCATGGAATTAGTTATTTGATTTTAAAAAATTGAGAATATTCTGTTCAATGCGTTGTTCAAGTTGTTTAGTGTCGGTTTTTTGGAATTTTTCGCCGGTTATCTGCTCAAACAATTCTATGTAGCGGGTACTGATGCCTTCTACTATTTCGTCAGTCATTTCCGGAACTTGTTCTCCTTCTCTTCCTTGAAATCCGTTGCTCATCAGCCATTCGCGCACAAATTCTTTAGAGAGTTGCTTTTGCGGTTCGCCTTTTGCAAAGCGTTCTTCGTAGCCTTCGGCGTAGAAGTAGCGGCTCGAATCGGGGGTGTGTATTTCGTCCATCAAGTAGATGGTGCCGTTGTGGGTACCGAATTCGTATTTTGTATCTACAAGAATAAGTCCCCGTTGAGCGGCAATTTCTGTTCCGCGTTGGAATAGGGCGAGCGTGTAACGTTCCAAAATGGCGTATTCTTCAGCCGAAACCAATCCTTTGGCAATGATTTCGTCTTTGGAAATATCTTCGTCGTGTTCGCCAATTTCGGCTTTAGTAGTAGGTGTGATAATGGGCGTGGGAAATTTTTGATTTTCACGCATACCGTCGGGCAATTTCACGCCGCAAATTTTGCGCACACCGCTTTTATAGGCACGCCATGCGCTTCCGCACAAGTAGCCGCGTACAATCATTTCTACCGGAAAGCCTTTGCAGACCACGCCGATAGTAACCATCGGGTCGGGCGAAGCCAATTTCCAATTTGGGCAAATATCGGCAGTGGCATCTAAAAAAATCGATGCTATTTGATTGAGTATTTGACCTTTATAGGGAATACCTTTTGGTAAAATAACGTCGAATGCCGAAATTCGGTCAGTCGCTACCATCACTATTTTATCGCCTACAAAATAGACATCGCGAACTTTGCCGTTATAAACTTTTGTCTGTTGCGGAAACTTGAAGTTTGTTGCCGTTAATGTTTGCATAATTTGTTATTTTATAATTTGTTGTGTCTGAAATAATTGACAGCGTTTTTAAAAATATCTTGGTGCTTATTGCCGCTGATATTTTTGAAGAGATTTTCTTCGTAGCGTTCGCTGTGTCCCATTTTACCAAGTATTTGACCATTTTTGCTGATGATGCCTTCAATAGCGTAGTTGGAACCGTTGGGATTGTAGGGCGATTCGACAGTAATTTCGCCTTGCAAATCAACGTATTGGAATGCCACTTGACCATTTTCAAATAATTCTTTGGCTAACTGTGGGTTGATAACAAATTTTCCTTCGCCGTGACTCATGGCTATGGTGTGCAGGTCGCCGATGTTGAAACTTTCCAGCCAAGGCGAGTTGGTTGAAGCGACACGTGTTGTTACCATTTGCGAAATGTGACGGTTGATGTCGTTGCGGAACAGAGTGGGCGACTCTTGCGTAACGCAACCCAAACGACCGTAGGGAAGAAGTCCCGATTTTACCAAAGCTTGAAAACCGTTGCAAATGCCAAGAATGAGACCGCCACGGTTGATAAGTTGATGAATTTCGTTGGTTATCTCTTTGTTTTGTAACACGTTACAAATAAATTTTCCACTGCCGTCAGGCTCGTCGCCTGCCGAAAAACCGCCACAAAGTACAAAAATATGGCAGCGAGAAATGTTTGCTTTCATTTCAGCAATAGAAGCTAAAATGTCTTCGCCGCTAAGATTGCGGAAAACACTGTGAACTACTTTTGCACCTGCTTTGCGGAATGCTCTTGCGGTGTCATAATCGCAGTTGGTACCCGGAAATACCGGCAAATAAGCAATTGGATTTTCTACGCGTTCGCCTTTGTAAGTGAATGTTCGTTTTTCAGGTGTATAATGCATTACAGTAGCGTTGTTTTCTCCTTTGTCGGGATAGACGCTTCGAAATTTTTCTGTGTTGGCAATCCACAGTTTTTTCAAATCCATTGTTTCACCGTTAATGGTTATAACAGGTTTAGCTATTGTCGTGCCGATAAATTCGGCGTCTGCATAGTCCAGTTTTTGCGTGCTTTCTACCAAAATTGAGCCGTAATTGTAGTTGAAAAGGTCGGCTTCGTTTAAATTGATGTCAACGCCTATTTCGTTACCGAATGCCATTTTTGAAATAGCTTCGCTGATACCTCCGAAACCGATGGCGTAGGCTGATAGAATTTTTTTATTTTCAATGTTTTCGCTGACAAAATTGAAGTTTTTCTTCAATTGTTCTGTGTTCGGCATATAGTTGCGCAGAGGTGTGTGGCGGATGAGATAGAGGTGATTTCCGCTTGCTTTCAAATCGGTACTGATGACATTGTTGGCATCTACTGTAGTGATGCCGAAAGCCATAAGCATAGGTGGTACGTTGATGTTTTGAAAAGTGCCGCTCATGGAGTCTTTTCCGCCGATAGAAGGCAGTTTTAACGCTTNTTGCATCTCCAATGCGCCCAAAAGTGCGCTCAAGGGTTTTCCCCACGATTCCGCCGTTTGCAAACGTTCAAAATATTCTTGGTACGAGAAACGCATTTTATCGAATCGCGCTCCGGCAGCTACTACTTTGGCACAGGCTTCTACTACGGCGTAAGCTGCGCCGTGATAAGGACTCCACGAAGTGATGAACGGATTGTAACCGAAAGCCATGATGGAAGCGCAATTGGTGTTACCGTGTAAAACCGGTAATTTTTGTACGCTTACTTGAGTTTCGGAGTTTTGTGTTTTGCCACCAAAGGGCATCAGCACGGTGCTTGCACCGATGGTGGAGTCGAAATGTTCGATAAGACCTTTTTGCGACACTACGTTGTCGTCGCTTAAATTGGTTACCATTTTGTCGTAAAGCGTTGCGCCTTCTACTTTACGGAGAAAAGGATTGGTTTCTTCTACAGTTGCAATGGTTGCTTTGGCGTAGTGTTTTGCGCCTGCACTGTCGATGAAAGCGCGCGATAAATCAGCCACTTTGCGTCCTTTGTTGAACATACGCATCCGTTGCGTATCTGTAATGTCGGCAATGTGTACCACTTCAATGTTTTCGCTATGACAATAGCTTTCAAATTC
>JGI24710J26742_10002892_pt1 | contig 14914 bp, 10 predicted proteins | sample BioPla2DNA2_FD_26742 | JGI IMG/M metagenome (IMG submission 26742) | reverse complement strand
GGAGATCCCGGAGCATTTATGGATCGTTCGGTATTAGAGGGTGATCCCCATGTAGTATTAGAAGCAATGGCAATTGCAGGATACGCTATAGGAGCATCACAGGGATATATCTATATACGTGCAGAATATCCTGTTGCTGTAGAGCGTTTGAATAAAGCCATATCACAAGCAAGAGAATACGGATTGCTTGGTAACAATATCTTTGGAACTGATTTTAGTTTTGACATAGAACTCAGACTGGGAGCGGGTGCTTTCGTATGCGGAGAAGAGACAGCCTTACTCACATCTATTGAAGGTAACCGTGGTGAACCCCGTCCACGTCCTCCATTCCCGGCACAAAAAGGGTTGTTCCAGAAACCGACTCTGCTTAATAATGTCGAAACATATGCTAACATCCCTCCCATTATCCTTAACGGTCCTGAATGGTTCAGTTCCATGGGTACAGAGAAGTCTAAGGGTACTAAGGTATTCGCCTTAGGAGGAAAAATACGAAACACAGGTCTTGTTGAGATACCTATGGGAACAACTCTTCGCGAGGTTGTTGAGGATATCGGAGGAGGAATTCCTAACAACAAGAAATTTAAAGCGGCTCAGACAGGCGGACCATCCGGAGGATGTATTCCCGCAAGCAAATATGATATTCCGATTGATTATGACAATTTAGTCAATATAGGCTCCATGATGGGCTCGGGCGGACTCATAGTCATGGATGAGGACAATTGTATGGTGGATATCGCCAAGTTCTTCCTTGAGTTTACCGTGGACGAGTCCTGCGGAAAATGTACTCCTTGCCGTGTAGGAACAAAGCGTCTTTATGAAATGCTTGATAAAATTACAAAAGGCAACGGAACGATGGAAGACCTCGATAAGTTAGAGGATTTATGCAAATACATTAAAGAGAACGCTCTATGCGGACTTGGTCAAAGTGCACCAAATCCCGTGTTATCCACTCTTCGTTACTTTAAAGACGAATATATAGCACATGTGGTTGATAAAAAATGTCCTGCTGCTGTATGTAAGGCTTTGTTATCGTACGTAATCGATCCAAGTATATGCAGAGGCTGTACATTATGCTCAAGGAGCTGCCCGAACAATGCCATCTCCGGTAAGGTTAAGGAAGCTCATGTCATTGATCAAGATAAGTGTATCAAATGTGGTATCTGTAAAGAAAAATGCCGCTTTGGTGCTATATCTATACGCTAGAATGGAGGTTACTATGGAAAAGGTTAATATTAAAATAAATGGCATACCCNTNGANGTTCCTGCGGGGACAACTATCTTAGAAGCAGCAAAACTGGCACATATCGATATTCCAACCCTATGCTTCCTAAAAGAAATTAACGAAATCGGTGCTTGCCGTATCTGTGTTGTAGAAGTAAAAGGAGCCAGAAGCCTTGTGGCATCATGCGTATATCCTGTATCAGAAGGTATGGAAATAAGAACCGATTCACCCAAGGTATTGGCATCCCGAAAACAGACACTGGAGCTTATACTTTCCGATCATGACAGAAAATGCTTATCCTGTGTAAGAAGCGGAAACTGTGAGCTTCAAAAGCTGTGTAACGATCTGAAGGTTGAGGATGAGACTGTATATGAGGGCGAACGCAATCATTATGAACCGGACAGCTCCTCAACTCACATGGTTAGAGATAATAATAAATGTATTTTGTGCCGTCGCTGCTCTGCAGTCTGTGATCATGTACAGGGCATAGGAGTAATCGGAGCAAATGAAAGAGGTTTTACAACAAATATAGCCTGTGCATTTGATATGGGTCTTGGTGAAACCAGCTGCGTTTCCTGCGGACAGTGTATAGCAGTATGTCCTACCGGTGCATTATATGAAAAGGATTATACCGAGGATGTTTTTGCAGCAATCAATGATCCTGAAAAATATGTTGTGGTACAGACAGCACCTGCTGTCCGTGCAGCCTTAGGAGAAGCCTTCGGACTTCCAATTGGTACAAATGTTCAGGGTAAGATGGTTGCAGCTTTAAGACGTCTGGGCTTTGATAAGGTTTTTGACACAGACTTTGCTGCGGATCTAACTATTATGGAGGAAGCAACCGAGTTTATTGACCGTGTTCAAAATGGCGGAAAACTTCCACTTATAACCTCCTGTTCTCCGGGATGGATAAAATATTGTGAGCATTATTATCCTGATATGCTTGATAACCTGTCAAGCTGCAAATCACCACAGCAAATGTTCGGTGCAATTACAAAGACATATTATGCCCGGAAGATGGGTCTTGATCCTAAAAATATAGTAATGGTAAGCGTTATGCCTTGTACGGCAAAGAAATTTGAAATCAAACGTGATGATCAGGATGCAGCCGGAGTACCGGATGTGGATATATCAATTACTACGAGAGAGCTTGCCAGAATGATTGAACGGGTTGGTCTTAACTTCCTGTCACTTCCCGATGAGGAATTCGATGATCCTTTGGGACGTTCTACCGGTGCGGCAGTAATCTTCGGTGCATCAGGCGGTGTTATGGAAGCTGCTCTTAGAACAGCTGTTGAAACCCTAACCAATGAAGAGCTTCCTGACCCTGTATTCTCAGAGGTTAGAGGTACTGACGGTATTAAGAAGGCAACCTACAATGTGGCAGGCATGGACGTAAATGTGGCTGTTGTATCAGGTCTTAGCAATGCAAAGGTCATATTAGATGAGATACAATCCGGCAACTCCCCATATCATCTTGTTGAGATAATGGCTTGTCCCGGCGGATGTGTAAACGGCGGCGGTCAGCCTCAGCAGCCTGCAAGTGTCAGAAATAATACGGATATTAGAGCACTGCGTGCGAAAGCACTCTATGATCAGGATGCTTCTATGAAGATTAGAAAATCTCATGAAAATTCTGCAGTTAAGAAACTGTATGAAGAATTCTTAGAAGCACCCGGAAGTCATAAAGCCCATGAAATCCTTCATACATCCTATGTAAAAAGGGCAATCAATCCGTATTAATGCTAAAACGGATATACCTTAAGCCTTATACTTTAAAACTCATATTATTGACTTTTATTTCGATGTTTTCTATACTTAATATATAGGTAATATCGCATATATTCATAATATATTTTTAATTGAATATATGTAATAAAAAGCCGCATTTGCGGTTAAGAGGGAAGGAGCCAAACGCTATGTCAAATGCCTTAAAACACCCCTTATTACTTCTTGACAACAGCAATATGAACACTCTTTTTAACGAAGGTGAATTCAGATGCACAAACATGACCTTNGAAGANGCAAGAGAAATCATTGGCATGTATGAAAAGGACGAAATTATNTTATGCTTCACTCATCCCGATACCTATGATATTATTTTCAATTATATAGGTATCCCTAAGAAAGACTANGAATACAAGCAGATNCGCAATATGCGTGTTAACCAGGACGGTATTATATTCAAGATTTATACCACACCGTCTGAGACACAGCCTATTATCCATGTCGGTGACGTAGAGGCGAAAAAAATACAGAATATATATGTATATTGCGTTCATGTAACAAGAACAAAGTAGTAAGCTTTGCTGATGCACACTTAAGCATATGGGATATCCCCGTTGATGATTTATATAATAAGTACATCTTTAATGTAATACGAACCACTTTCCTGTTACATTAAAGAAAAGATATGAGAATAACCATAACACACCTTTATAAAAACAGATACCTTGATTTGAGATTCTGCAAATCAAGGTATCTGTACTTATAACTATTAACAATTTCTGAATTCTAAGACTTTCATACCTTATCCAAAATTATTGTCTTCTGAGATTACAAATCTTGTTCACAATTACTGCTTTCTAAGATTAAATCTTTATTCACAATTATTGCATACACCATAAAAATAAGTAACATGTCCTTCTACTTTTCCCGGAAAATTCTTATTAGCTATGTCGTTTATGTGTTCTATGGATTCCATGTCAAGATCCAGTACTCTCCGGCAATTCTTGCATAGAAAATGGTAATGCGGATCAGTATTACCGTCGTAACGGTCACTTCCGTCCATACCGTTTAATCTTAGTATCTCTTCCTTCTCTGCCAGAAGGTTGAGGTTTCTGTAAACGGTTCCCAAGCTGATGTTCGGATAAGTCTCCCTGATATTCATATATACAATATCTGCTGTCGGATGTTCCTTGGTATGCAGCAAGTATTCTTTAATAGCCTCTCTTTGACGGCTGTACTTAAATGCCATAATTATCAACTCCATTATTACAGATATAAATAATAGTAGTTATTATTATAAACAGCATTATACTATTAGTCAAGTAATACTGATATTTTCCTGCAATCTTTGCTCGGCAAATTGTGCAACCTCTGCCTGAAACTCGTCCTCAGTAAGCTCAATGCCTTCGATTGTACTTATAGCCTTAACAATCAATTCTCTTGTTGCCATACTCTGTGAATAAGACTTAACACTAAGCTCAAAATCTTCCGTTGAGTAACCATACATCATTAGAAGAGTCTCCAAATCCGTTCCGTTGCTGGCAGCTATATTGGTATATACAGTTCTAAAATCCGCTTCATAATATTCCAATAAATTATCCGGCAGTGTTATATCAGATCCGCTAATAACTGCATAATATACATCATTTTCTTTTTGCCTTGCCATAAGGTCTGCATATTCAGCCTCAAGCTTGCTGCGAATACTGTCCCGATATGCTTCTTTCGTATCAAAACCCTTTATATTCTTGACAAAATCCTCTGTAAGTTCATAATGCTGAATGCTCTTTACTGTTACTTTGAACAGCACCGGTTCTCCCGCCAGTTCGGCAGCATGATAATCAATTGGAAATGTTACATTAACATCAATTTCCTTATCAGGCTCAGCACCAACAAGCTGCTGCTCGAATCCATCAATAAATACTCCGGAACCTACTGTCAGCTCATATCCTTCTGCTGTTCCCCCTTCAAAGGGCTCTCCGTTATGATAGCCTGCAAAGTCCATGATAACGGTATCTCCATTTTTTACTGCTCTGTCAGTCACTTCAGTGAGTGTAACCGTATTATCTCTAAGATCCATCTGAATGGTAAAATCAATATCCTCATCCGTTACCTCAAGATGCTCTACCTTTACTTCGATTCCCTTGTATTTACCCAGCTTTATATAGTCATTATAATCGTAATCCTCCTTAACCACCGGATTTTCTATCGGAGTAAAGGTTCCTTCTATATCATCCTCTTCATTAGTGTCATCGTCATTAGTTACCTTTGGTGTTGGGTTTGTCTCATTGTTAACATCATTTTTCTTATTATTGCAGCCTATAAGCATACCTGCTATGCTTATACATAATATTAATAATACCGGTATCTTTTTCACTTATTTATACCTTTCCTTTCTTAATCACTCACTCATTTATAACATATCCGGGCTGAAAAAGAAAGCAAAAAGATACAGTTCACAAAATTTATACATTTTACTATAAAAAGGAGAGCCAAGTTTATACTTGGTTCTCCTTTTAGAACATAACATATAAGGTTTTACAGAATATAAGATGCCTTATATCTTTTCAAAGCGATCCACATCCATTACGAATATGGTTGCCCCTCCAATATTAACAACTACATTCATTGATGTATATTCACCGGTTCCAACCGGATTTGCTATTATTTGCTTTCTGGGCCCACAGACCTTCTTTACGATATTTATAACATCGTCTACCTTTTCCTCGTCTGTTCCTATCATTAAGGTTGTATTACCTTCCCGTAAAAACCCTCCTGTTGACGCAAGCTTTGTTACATAATATCCTTCTTTATTTAGTGCCGCTGTNACNTCACCNCTNTCAATATTGCGTACAATTACATAGATAAGCTTCATGGAATCACCCGCCTTTCAAAAATCCAAGTAGAACGAGGAGTATGTTATATGTACTCCCCGGCATGCCTGTGCCGGGGTATTACCACTGATAATATATTTCATATTGTATCTTTATTATATTATAGATAATATGAAAAGTAAATGAAAGTCAGACTACTTATCTATGCATTTTTAGAGTCTTTCTACGCCGAAGGTGACCTGTTCTCCGTTAATATTCCAGTTTGCAACATAACCCTGTGCTTTTCCGTACTCCAAGACATCTGCCAATACCTCGGATTTGACTTCCTCGGCATTTCGCTCCAATATAGCCTTTATCTTATCATTACCTTCTGCGGTTACACGTATATGATCCACAACTTCAAAATCAGCATCTTTACGCATGGTTTGAAGCTTACTTATGATTTCGCGGACAAAGCCCTCTTCTATGAGCTCATCTGTCAGCTTAATATCTAATACTACCGTTACTCCATAGTCCGAATCCGATATATAGCCTTCAGCCTGAACTGCTTCTATGAGAAGATCCTCCTTCTCAATATATACGGTAGAACCGTCTAAACTAATGCCAAGCTTTCCTGTAGCATTTACCTCATCCATGGCCTCGTTACCGTTAATCTCTGATAATATCTGTCTTATCGCACCGATTTGCTTGCCAAATTTCGGTCCTAAGGTCTTAAGCTGCGGCTTAAAGCTGTAGGAAGTGAAAGCTCTTACATCATCGGTGAATAATACTTCCTTGACATTTAACTCATCAGCAATTATATCCTTAAAAAACTCGGATAAAGTACTGTCTGCTTTCACATACATCTTACTGATTGGCTGGCGATTCTTGATATTGGCTGCATTTCTGCAGGAACGTCCCAGAACTACTATTTCCAAGACTTCCTTCATGTTCTCTTCCAGATCTTTATCGATATAAGCCTCATTGTATGTCGGATATGAGCTTAAGTGAATGCTTTCGGGTGCATTCTTATCAAGGTTAACAACCAGATTCTGATAAATATCCTCTGTCATAAATGGAACAAACGGTGCTGCCAGCTTACTAAACTCGACAAGTACGGTATAAAGAGTCATAAAAGCATTTATCTTATCCTGCGGCATTCCCTTAGCCCAGAAACGCTCCCTGCTTCTTCTTACATACCAGTTAGAAAGCTCATCCACGAAATCGGACATAAGTCTGGCAGATTCTGTTATCTTATAATTTTCAAGATTACTGTCTATCACCTTAATGAGGCTGTTCAGTCGTGACAGAAGCCATTTATCCATAACGGAAAGCTTATCATATTCCAGCTTGTATTTTGTGGCATCAAACTGATCGATATTGGCATACAGCACATAGAATGCATAGGTGTTCCAAAGCGTACCCATGAATTTTCTCTGACCTTCCGTAACGGCACCACCGTGGAAGCGGTTAGGAAGCCATAGGGCGGAATTTATGGAGAAGTACCAGCGTATGGCATCTGCACCGTACTCTGCCAATGCATCCATTGGCTCAACTGCATTGCCCTTTGATTTCGACATCTTCTGGCCGTTCTCATCCTGTACATGACCAAGCACTATACAATTCTTAAAGGAGGTCTCCCCGAATATCAGCGTGGATATTGCAAGCAGCGAATAGAACCATCCTCTCGTCTGATCCACTGCCTCACTTATGAAATCAGCCGGAAATCTCTCTTCGAATATTTCCTTATTCTCAAATGGATAGTGCCACTGTGCAAACGGCATGGCTCCCGAATCGTACCAACAGTCAATAACGGGCTTAACCCTTGTCATCTCATTACCGCACTCAGGGCATTTTATCGTAACGGCATCAATGTATGGGCGATGAAGCTCTATATCATCCGGACAGTTATCCGACATGGATTTAAGCTCTTCTATACTTCCGATACAGTGCCTGTGTCCATCTTCACATTCCCAGATAGGAAGAGGAGTACCCCAGAAGCGGTCTCTTGACAGACCCCAGTCCTGCAGATTGTTCAGCCAGTCGCCAAATCTGCCCTGACCTATACTTTCCGGCATCCAGTTGATTGTATTATTGTTCTGTATCATTTTATCCTTGACTGCGGTCATTTTAATAAACCAGGATTCTCTTGCATAATAAATAAGCGGTGTGTCACATCTCCAGCAGAAAGGATAGCTGTGCTCGAATTTCAGCACCCTATAAAGCAAGCCCTTCTCATAAAGCATCTTCATGATAGGTTCATCAGCATCCTTACAGAACATTCCTGCTATATCCGTTGCTTCCGGCTTGAATTCACCCTTACCGTCAACCAGCTGAACAAATGGCAAATCATAGTTTCTGCCTACTCGGGAGTCATCCTCACCAAAGGCCGGTGCAGTATGAACAACGCCTGTACCGTCTGTTAATGTAACATAGCGGTCGCAGGTAACATAGAACGCTTTTTTATCTGTCTTGGCATAATCAAATAGCGGTTCATATTCAGTATATTCAAGCTCCTTGCCAAGGAAGCGTTCCTCCACTTCATAATCTCCATCTATTATACTGTCAAGAAGTGCTTCTGCCAGGATATATTTCTCAGTGCTGACAGCAAGAAACTTATCATGTTGATGCTCCTTACTGTGATTTTCATTAATGCTCACATTTTCATGATGATCCTTACTGTGATGGTCATGACAGCACCCGCAGCCTTTACTGCTGACAAGATTCCCCTTAGCATCTACCTGAACCTTTACCTTAACATAGGTTTCATCGGGATTAACGCAAAGAGCAACATTAGACGGAAGCGTCCATGGCGTAGTAGTCCATGCCAAAATATACTCATCTTTCCTGTCCTTTAATCTGAACTTGGCAATCAGAGATTTCTCCTTAACATCCTTATATCCCTGAGCCACCTCATGACTTGACAGGGGAGTTTCACATCTCGGACAATAAGGAACAATCTTAAAGCCTTTGTATAACAGGTCTTTATCCCATATCTGCTTTAATGACCACCATATGGATTCTATATAATCATTCTCATAGGTTATATAGGGATTCTCCATGTCAACCCAGTATCCGACTATACCGGAGAATTCCTCCCACATACCTTTGTATTTCCATACACTTTCCTTACACTTATTTATGAAGGGTTCAAGACCATATTCCTCAATCTGATCCTTGCCGCTGATTCCAAGCTCCTTCTCAACCTCCAGCTCAACCGGAAGTCCGTGAGTGTCCCATCCTGCCTTACGAAGAACATTATATCCCTTCATTGTACGATATCTGGGAATGATGTCCTTAACCACACGGGTAAGCACATGACCGATATGAGGCGTGCCATTGGCAGTCGGAGGCCCGTCATAGAATGTGAAACTCTTCTTTCCCTTACTCTCTTCAATACTCTTTTCAAATATCTTGTTCTCATTCCAAAACTCTAAGATTTTCTTCTCTCTCTCAACAAAATTTAGATCTGTTGAAACTTTTTTATACATGTTTTCCTCCTAAAATATATAATAATTATAAATTATCAAAGATTCTAACGGAGTAAATATCCTCCTTAATAAATATAATATACGTACCCAATAGCTGAGAATTTATCCTCCTTAATCAAAAAGCCCTCATCCGAAAAAGGATGAGAGCATCGCTGTCATAACCACCTGTTTCGTATACACTGCCTTTCGGCTTTCATACACTATCCATGTAACGGTGGAATCCGGCTCGACCTACTAAATAGAAACTCTATCTTTGGGTCTTGCAACTATGGAGTGATTTTCAGACATCCGCTACTCATACCGGGCTTGCACTATCCCCGGCTCGCTGTGATTTTTGCTGAGAGCTTACTCTCTCCGTCATCGTTTTTATGATTATTAATTTGTATCATGATATAACAAAAGCTTGTGAATGTCAAGAGGGTGTTGATATGTGATAGCGTCAAGTTCTGAGGAAGTCAAACATTTGTGACACAGTCCATAAATTTTTTCTTCTGATTAATATCATTGACTTTTATACGTTTCTTATTATAAAACCTTTCATTATCTATCCTATGGCTACGTTCTACAATTCCATTCTGCCATGGTGAATATGGACGCGTCCTTTTGTGCTTTATATTAAGTCGTTTTAAGGCCATAGTGATTAATGCCCTGCGAAAAAGGTACCAATTTACATATAACAAAAAATGATGTATACTGTAAAATAATAATAATAATTGAAGAAAGGAATAGGAATTTATGAATTGTAAAGAACTTTTTAAAGTTCTTTTTTATGAAAATTATAAGGATTATATTAATTCATAGTTAAAAGACCAATTATTAGAACCAATAAAATATGAGGAGATAAGCTATCATATATGATTGATTAAAAATATTTAGATTATACCTATATAGGAGGATTTATGAGTGAAATTACAGCTTTTCATATTGTGCGTTTAACGGGGGTCTTGATTGAAGATGAAAAATTGCTTGTTTTAGAACAATCAATAGGAAACAGAAAATGGTATCTACCAGGTGGAAAACTAGAAAGAAGAGAGACAATTGAACAAGGAATTATAAGAGAAATGTGGGAGGAAACAGGCTTAAGAGTTAAATTCGACAGAATCATTAGCATAAGTGATACAGATTATATAAATCCTTCTGCTTTACATATACTTATTATGGTTAAAAGGGTTGGTGGATCAATACGTATATCAGACAATCAACATGAAACAACTCCCATTAAAAATGTGGTTTTTATACCTATTAATCAGATTGAGCAATATGGCTTTAGCCATAATTTCAGCATAGCGTGTAAAAATAATTTTAGGGATGTAAAAATTTATTCGGGATTAGATACATATTTTGACTTGTTTGACACTTAAATTTTGTTGAATGATATATAAGATACATTAATAGAATGAAGAGGCTATATGAAATGAATTATATCTCCTGTATTAGGATCTCTAACAAATCCATCTGGTCCCTTAGCATTTTCCCAAACTTGATCCACCACACCATTTCTATATGATGGTCTGCTATTCGTATAAGGTTTAGGTACAGCCTCAGAGCCTCCCTCTGTAAATACATCATCCACCACATTTACATTGACATCATCCATCAGGCTGATACTTGTACCACCTGTCACATGTGGATTAATATCATCTATGATATTTAATGCAGATATATCATCCAAGTTGTCTGCTTTCCCAAATATGTTCTTGATGCTCCCCCTGATGTTTTTAAATTCGTTCTTTATGCTTGCTTTAAGGTTCGTAAATCCTCTCTTTGATTTTATCTTGAGACTCGAATAGCTTTCCTTAATACTCGCCTTAAAATTACCGGGTTTAAATGATATTTTCAGATTTCTTGAAAATACATTCTTTAGACTTAACCCCAACTGTGCAAGCCCTACAAAAGCACATATTTGCTCTGTATTATCGATTAGCTTTGCTCCTTTATAGGATAAGTCGTTTAAGTATTTATTGTTAAAATTAGTCTCTCGGATAACCTGGGACAGCGTGTCCTGCTTACTGTATCTTCTCGCCCATGTCGGATCTCCGTTACATGCGGCATTGGCTGCCTTAAAGGAAGTTACTGCATTTGTTATTGCATTTGCCGCCGCTATGCCTGCACCGATGGCTCCACATACCGCTACAAAGCCGGAAGCACCCCCTCCCATGCCGTTCTGTTCCAATCATAGTCAGAACCTTGCCATAAATGTCAATAGTTTTATTAAACTTATAATGCAATTGCTTTTGTTTTTTTAATATTTNCTTTGAAAAAGGGGGTTAATAATTATTATTTGTAATAAAATAAGGTGCGTTGTTTTATCACATCATAATCCTGCATTTTACGGTCATAGAGAATTCTATTTATTCATTAAGCCAGACACAATAATACTTCCGTAAATATTTCAATAGTTTTCTTGACTTTACATAAAAACTGATATATCTTGGATAATGAATTATCGGTATTACATGATATTTTTCATCAATAATTTTCAAATAATTTTAAACAGAAGCATCTTAGTATTTCTTATTTAGAACAATATGATACAATAATTAATGTATGAGTTTGAATTGAGTATTAATATGTTAATAAATCAGAATTGAAGGTGGATAAAAATGAGCACGCAAAACTTGACTCTACTGACAGACTTTTATGAGCTTACCATGATGCAGGGCTACTATAACAATAAGAATAACGATACTGTTATATTCGATATGTTTTATAGGGACAACCCCTGTAGTAGTGGCTATGCCATCTGTGCCGGTCTGGAACAGGTAATAGACTATATTAAGAATCTTAGATTCAAAGAGGATGATATCGAATATCTGCGTTCATTGAAGATATTTGATGAAGGCTTTCTTTCATATTTGAGGGATTTTCGTTTTACCGGGGATATCTATGCTATTCCTGAGGGAACTGTTGTATTTCCGATGGAGCCTTTAATTAAGGTTATAGCCCCCATAATGGAAGCTCAGTTGGTAGAAGCTGCCATACTGAATTTTATTAATCATCAAAGTCTGATAGCCACTAAAGCATCCCGTGTAGTATATGCCGCAGCCGGAGCACCCGTTATGGAGTTTGGCTTAAGAAGGGCACAAGGACCCGATGCGGGAACCTTAGGTGCAAGAGCCGCTGTTATAGGAGGCTGTATCGGAACAAGCAATGTTTTATCCGCCAAGCTGTATGATTTGCCCGCTCTAGGAACCCATGCACATAGCTGGATTATGAGCTTTGAGGATGAGCTGACTGCATTTCGTAAATATGCAGAGCTTTATCCTTTAAATACAACCTTACTCGTGGATACCTACGATACTCTTCGCAGTGGTCTGCCGAATGCAATTCAGGTATTCAAGGAGCTTCGTGACAGCGGCAGGATGCCGGAGAAATACGGTATACGATTGGATAGCGGAGATCTGGCTTATCTGTCAAAGATGGCCAGAAAGATGCTTGACGATGCAGGCTTTACCGAGGCAACCATAACAGCTTCAAGTGATTTGGACGAATATATCATAGAATCCCTGAATTCGCAGGNTGCTAAGATTGATTCATGGGGTGTGGGCACCAAGCTTATCACCTCCAAAGACTGTCCATCCTTTGGCGGAGTTTATAAGCTGTCTGCCATCGAAAGAAACGGCAAGTTTATTCCCCGTATGAAGCTGTCAGAGAACCAATGGAAGATTACCAATCCGGGAAATAAAAAGATATATAGAGTATATGAAAAGGATAGCGGAAAGATTAAAGCAGACCTAATAACCTTAGTAGATGAGCATTTTACTTCTGATAAGCCCCTGTTACTGTTTGACCCGCTGGCAACCTGGAAGAAGACTTATCTTAAGCCAAACACATATGTTTTAAGAGAGCTGCTTGTTCCGATATTCCTTAAGGGCGAATGTGTATATACTTCTCCTTCAGTTATGGAGATCCGTGAATACTGTGCAAAGGAACAAGATACCCTTTGGGATGAATGCAGAAGACTTGCCAATCCACATAATGTTTATGTGGATTTATCCAATAAGCTCTATGAATTAAAGACAAGGCTGCTGAATGAATACTTTAACAGCTATTAAACTGCCAAATATTTTATTTTATGCTAAGTACCTTTTATGTTATAATGTACGCGAATAAGCAGACTAGCCCAAGACGTTCAGGCAAGAAGGGAGTACCTTATGGGAAAAATCAAAATACCTATTATTATTACATTATGTGTTCTGATTATGTTTATCCTGACAGGATACTTGTTTTTCCGTAAGGATTCATCAAGGAGCAATAACCCTTTACATACAGACCGGGACACAGTTGCTGCCTCTGTGGTATCAGGCAGCGCCATATCCAAATCCGTAGAGAAATCCGGTAATTATACATATATTCCTCCTACTTATGAATATGATGATAGTGATAATAATGAAGATAATAAAGAGGATCATATGCAAATAAACGAACCAACCAAAACTCCATGGATCCCTTCGACTGAGATGGACTTGGACCCCAAAAGCATTACTGTATTTGTAAACAAAGAATACTGTCTTCCGCAGGATTACGTTCCTGAGAATCTGGTGATACCCAACATACCCTTTGATATCACCGGCGACAGTGAAAGAAAATATATGTGCAAAGAAGCTGCAGAAGCTATAGAGAGGTTATTTGCAGCTGCTCTGGAAGACGGATACACCCTGTATGCCATATCCGGATACAGATCATATGAACGTCAGAAAGAAATCTTCCTCAATAATATTGTTCATAAAGGGAAAAAGCATACACTTAGATATTCTGCCGCTCCGGGAACCAGTGAGCATCAGACCGGTTTGGCAATGGATGTATCATCAAAGTCCGTTCGTTATAAGCTGGTTACCTCATTTGCCAAATGTAATGAGGGAAAATGGCTTGCTGAAAATGCGCATAGATTCGGGTTTATTATACGGTATCCTAAGGATCACTATGATGTTACCGGCTATGCATATGAACCTTGGCATATAAGATATGTGGGAGAGGATTTGGCCAACTATCTGTACTCCAATAATATGACCTTGGATGAATACTATAATTATGTGCCCGGTAAAGACTTTGATTTTGAAGAGAAATATGCTGATCTAATAAATTATAAACCTCCTATTACCCCTACTCCTATTCCTGAAGAGGAATTGGAGGGACCGATCCCTTCTGATGAACTGACAGATGAAGAATTTGTAGATGATGATATGGATTTGGAAGATGATGAGTCTGATGAGGAAGACTTAGATGACAGTGAATCTGATGAGAATTTGGGGGATAATGGATATGAAGATGAGAATCCGGAGGATGACGAATCCGATGATACGATATTAGATGATGAGCCTTTTGATGAGGATTTGGAAAACAGCGAATCTGATGATGAGCCTATTGATGGAAATACAGAAAATGACGGGTCTGAAGATAAGGGTTTAGATGGTTATGATCCCGATAATGAGAATACGAAAGATATTAAGCCTGATGATGAGAATCCGGAGGATGCCAAACCGGATGATAAGATCTCAGATGATAAAGAATCTGACAACGGGAAACCATAAAAGCTGTAAATCCGATAGGGATTTTACGAATGTTGATATGAACAGTCAATCCGTATACAAACGAATAAAAAATTTCTCTATGTGGAGGAATATATGAGATTAATATTGATTTTATTGTTTTTAGTTGTGTTT